>CEVA01045258.1_pt1 | contig 100236 bp, 102 predicted proteins | sample 361521 | NCBI WGS metagenome assembly CEVA01 (sample SAMEA2622823, study PRJEB7988) | marine metagenome | isolation source: saline water (ENVO:00002010), including | reverse complement strand
CAACAGCAACAGCAACAGCAACAGCAACAGCAACAGCAACAGCAATCCAGCACGCACGTTGAGGATATTGCTCGGGCAATTAATAAGGCAAAACCTGCATCCTCAGGCACTAAGCTGCGCGCGCCACAGGCGGCGCGAGAAGAATATATGCAGGGCGAATTTCAGGCGTTGTTTTTTGACGTGGCTGGTTTGCTATTAGCAGTGCCTCTGAAATCTCTCGGTGGTATTCACCAGATTGGTGAAGTAAACCAATTATTCGGGAAACCACCTTGGTTTAAAGGGGTGATGTTAAACCGCGATGAAAAAGTCAGCCTTGTGGACACCGCCCGCTGGGTAATGCCAGAAAAATATGACAAAAACTTGGAACAGGCATTAAACTATAAGTATGTGATAATGCTTGGAGAATCTCAGTGGGGATTAGCCGCTGAGAATTTGATCAACAACGTAACCTTGAAAAGTGAAGACGTAAAGTGGCGACAAAGCCATGGTAAGCGTCCGTGGCTTGCTGGGGTTATAAAAGAAAAAATGTGTGCTTTAATTGATGTGGATAACCTGCAATTGCTTTTAGAGCAAGGGTTAGACAGTCAGGCTGAGTAATCAGGCACAAACTAATTGGTAACCAAGGCCGATTCATGACAGACGGCGTTATGGAGCTAAGTATGAGCGAAGAAAGAATAGTATCAGCGAAAGATGTAGACAGCAGTGATGAGGTACTGCAATGGGTCACCTTCCGGTTAGAGGAAGAAACCTATGGTATCAATGTGATGCAGGTACAAGAAGTACTTCGTTATACCGAGATCGCGCCCGTGCCCGGTGCACCCAGTTATGTCCTGGGTATTATTAACTTGCGAGGCAACGTGGTTACCGTGATTGATACCCGTTCACGCTTTGGGTTAGTTGACGCTGAAGTCACTGACAACTCTCGCATTGTGATTATCGAAGCGGAAAAGCAGGTTATTGGTATTTTGGTCGACTCGGTCGCTGAGGTGGTGTACCTGCGCAGCTCCGAAATCGACAGTGCGCCCAACATTGGCACAGAAGAGAGTGCTAAGTTTATCCAAGGGGTCTCAAACCGTGATGGTGAGTTACTGATTTTGGTGGATCTAAACAAACTACTCAGTGACGAAGAGTGGGACGAGTTAAGTAATATCTAAGTAATGAAAGACCCGAATCTGCTGTATATAATAGCCGCTAGCATAGTGTTATTGCTGGCGGTTTTAGTAATAGTGTTGTGGTTACGTACGTCGCAATTAGCGCGGCAAATGCGGGCACTTCGACAAAACATGGACACTGAAAAACAGGCGTCATCACAAACGCAAATTTTGCGTGCGGAGGTCAGTGAGTTGCGCACAGCATTGGCAAATATGAGCAACCGTATTGGCCAAATTCAACAGCGCACCGAAGAAGTGGCGCAACAGCAAGACACTATTCGTGAAGCAGACCCGCAAGCACGAATCTACTCTCGAGCAGTAAAAATGATTGAGCTAGGTGCGCCCATGGAAGAAGTCATGAGCGAATGTGAGCTACCTCGGGCAGAAGCTGAGTTACTGTTTTCACTGCATCAGAAAAATTAAGCTTTCACATTGAGCTTATTGCTAAAGTTCTGCCACCCAGGTGGAAACTTACCACGTAATACATAGGAAAAGGCAATAAGCTCAGCAATCACATAATAAAGCTCTTTGGGGATTTCTTGGCCTTGATCGAGCTTTTCTAAGGTCTTCGCTAAATCAGCATCTTGGTGAATTAAAATGCCTTGTTCTTGCGCTGCTTCGATAATGTGCTCGGCTAACTCGCCAAACCCTTTGCTCGACACGGTTGGCGCACTGCCATGCTCGTAGAGCAATCCAATGGCACTGCGTTGGGTTGATGCTGTCATACTACACCTTTAAATTAACGATACTATGACGGCGATAAAACTGCCGCCACTGTTGTACTTGTTGCTCACTCACCTGCTCAACCTTAATGGGCGCAACGCCGAGGCCGTGACTTTGCAGCTTGCGTCTTAGTGTTTCACTGTGTTCGTTAGCAAGGTGGTGCAAAGCTTGAGAGCTGGCGCGAAGTTCACAATTGAGGGTTTGCTTACACAAGTGCGCCTGCACACTGAGCTCGCCCAATTTCGGATAGTCAAATTGCATACGCACAAACCACACGTCTTCGCCCTTGCCTTGTTGGCTCTTTTCTTTGTAGCGTCCAATACTTAGCTGCGTTTGTCCTGCCTCGGGTGGCAAACGCATAGGTAAAAACAGCTGTACCAAAGGGTTAGAATCTTGTTGCGTTGTTAATTGTGGCGCGCTGGACTGTGGCGTCATACTTTGTTTAATGGCTGCCAAATCGCCGCCCAATGCTTGCGCCCCCGCACTTTGCAGCTGTTGCAATACTTGCTCAGCAGCAGACGCTGGCGCTTGCGGTGTTTGAGCTAAAAGTAGGTTTATCAGTGGCATCAAGGCGCTTTGGCTGTGAGTCGCCATGGTGCTTGGCAGTTGTTGTAGGCTCTGAGCGCCCAACAGTGATAGCAAAAGAGTATCGATTTGAGCAGTGACGCTTGCACGGTACTGGCTGACAGGCTGTGACCAAGGCTGCAATTGGGCTTGCAACTGATTGACTGTGTTGGCTGGCGGGGTATGCGGTCCAACCATTTTACTAAAAGCTTGATTGACGAGTTGCTGTAGCTCTTTAGGCGCGTTCTGCACCAGAGTGTCTAGATTGGTAAGGTGATGAGTCAAGCTGTGCTGTGCTGTATAAGGTTTTATTAGTGGTGCCATTAATGCTTTGCTGAGAGGCAAGGAGAGTACTTGCTGTGCCCCTGATACCGTTTCTTTAGCAGCCCCAGACACCAAGGTCGCTTTTACCGTGTGTTGCATCTGTGCGGTTAATGCTAATAGCGGCGATTGACTGCGAAGGGTATTAAGCAAGGCGCTCACCTCAACGCCTGGGCTTGATGGTTGCGCCATGGCGTTGTGTCTTGCCGCGCCATTGAAGGCGCTGAGTGACACCGGTTCAAGCCTTTTCGGCGAATCAAGTAGCACCGTACTCAGTAGTGGTTTTGCAGTACTTTGTAATAACTGCTGAGCACTTGCGAGTGAATTGATACTTGGCGCACTTCGCCCTTGCTGCCAAGATTGTAATTGTTGCTTGGCATGCTGCCATAACGAGGTGTTTGCCTTGTTGTCTGTTACCGGCCTATCACCGAGTTGCTGTGTTGCCGGGGAGGCCGTGGCGGTGCTTTGAGTGCCTACACTCACTTGTGGGCGGGCAACGTGTAAGTCAATATGCGGCAATTGCAGTTTGAGTTGTAACGCAGGTGATGTTGGTGCCACCCCCAGGCTTGTTGTGAGGCCCTGAGTTGGCAGTTGAGCCGATACGGTTCGGTTTATCGGCAAGGTCAATATGGCTTTATTCGCTTGGCCACCGACCAGGTTGAGCTGAGCACGCTTACCATCGGGACGTGGTAGCAACTGCAAGTTCATCGGCGTCTTTAGCAGAATGGCAACGAGCTTTTGTTGGCTCATCGGCAGTGGTAATTGGCTCTCTCCACTAAGCGGTAAGTGGGCCTGTATCTTTCCTTTCACTAACTGAACGATCAAGGATGTCGGTGATGGCTGAGCGTTAATTATCTCGGCACTGGATTTATTTAGATGCAAACTGGCATTAAGCGCCGGTATTGATAACGCTGCTTTGTCAGTTAATTGCACGGTTAGCGCCAAACGCGTTGGGCTTACAACTTGGCCCTGACCATTGGTTAGGGCTGCGCCAAGCAAACGCATTATATCCTGAGCGGAGCCAAGCGGCAGCGAGGTTTTGCTGGGCGTTAATTGCAGTTGTCCTTGAGCATTAAGTTGCACGGTGCCTTGCTCAATAGTCAATGGTAGCGGCCCCTTTGGCGGTGATTGCAGGGGAACCTCGAGGGTCCGCCATTGACCTTGCAGCTGAACTTGCATTGTTGCCTTGTCAGCGCTGATATGAACATTTTTAACCGCCAAGGGCTGCTTAGTGGGCAGCGTGAGTGTCTTAGCCTGCTGCTTATCGCCAGCGATGCTCAGCGTTTGTGTGTGATGAATTAAAGGGGCAGATGGGCCCGACATATTACCCCCGAAACAAGATCAAAGTTTTGCCCGCAATTTTTCGCATTAGCATAGCATTATGGTAGACTATCGCCCAATTTTAAGCACTGAGAATGTCTGTTCGTGTTACACGTTGACGCAGTCACTTGCATTAAGCAAGAGCGATGCCTGTTTGAAGACCTTAGCTTTTCAATAAACGCTGGGGAGATCATGCAGTTAGAGGGGCCTAATGGGGCTGGGAAAACCTCTTTATTGCGCATTTTGGCGGGTTTTTCAGAGCCTATGCAAGGGCAAGTGCGCTTTATGCAAAAGTGTATCCGCCGTGACTACGAAAACTATGCGCAACAAGTGTTGTTTATTGGTCATAAAACGGGTGTAAACACACAGTTAAATGCATTAGAAAATTGTCAGTTCTGGCTTGATACTCACGGACTGAAAACCGACCTCAATATTTATGACGTGTTGAGCAATCTTGGCTTAGTAGGACTAGAAGATGTTCCGGTGCGGCAATTATCAGCTGGCCAACAGCGCCGTGTCGCCTTGGCTCGGTTGTGGCTCAATGATGCCAAACTGTGGTTTTTAGATGAGCCATTCACTGCTGTAGATAAAAAAGGCGTGGCATTATTGCAACAGCGTTTCGCTCAGCATTTAGCTCAACGAGGGGCGATTTTACTCACCAGTCACCAAGACTTGACCGCGCACTTTTCTCACCTTAGTAAGTTGCAGTTGGAGTATCGCATTTAATGATTCAGCAGCACTCCTACTGGCGAGTTTGGGCCAGCGTATATAAAAAAGATGTGCGTCTTGCCTTTCGCCAGCGCAGCGATATTGTTAATCCGCTGCTGTTTTTCTTAATCGTGATTACACTGTTCCCACTTGGCGTGGGTCCTGAGCCAAACTTATTGGCACGCTTGGCGCCGGGTATTATTTGGGTCGCTGCTTTACTAGCGACGATGTTGGGTCTGGATAAAATGTTCCGAGATGATTACCTAGATGGTACTTTGGAGCAGTTATTATTGTCGCCATTCCCATTGTCGCTCAGTGTGTCGGCAAAAATTGCAGCGCATTGGACCATTACAGGCTTGCCAATGGTGTTATTAACGCCACTGTTCGCATTACTAATGAATTTAGAAATGCAGGCCCTCAATGCAACGTTGTTAACGTTGCTTATCGGTACTCCATTATTAAGCTTGATCGGGGCGATCGGCGCGGGGTTAACCGTGGGTTTGCAAAAAGGGGGAGTGTTACTCAGTTTGTTGGTCTTACCGCTGTACATTCCCGTATTGATTTTTGCGACTTCCGCTATTGATACAGCCAGCATGTCGTTGGCTTATGGCGGTCAGCTCGCAATCTTAGGTGCATTTCTTACCGTCGCCATCGTGCTTGCGCCTATTGCCGTTTCATCAGCATTGAAAGTGAGTATTAACTAGTATGTGGAAGTGGTTACATCCTTATGCCAAGGCCGAGCGGGCCTACACGCTGTGTAACACACTGTTGCCGTTTTTTGCAGTGGTTACCGTGATATGCATGATCTTAGGTTGGGTTTGGGGGCTGGCTTATGCGCCGGCCGATTACCAACAAAAAGACAGCTATCGCATTATCTTCATTCATGTACCGTCGGCTATTTGGTCGATGGGTGCTTATTCGTCGATGGCCATTGCCGCCATCGTCGCGTTAGTATGGCAAATTCGCAATGCCCAACTGGCGGTGATTGCTATTGCGCCGGTGGGTGCGGCAATGACGGTGATCGCATTATTGACCGGGGCCGCGTGGGGTAAACCTATGTGGGGTACTTGGTGGGTATGGGATGCGCGCTTAACCTCAGAGCTCATCCTGTTGTTTTTATACCTAGGGGTCTTGTCTTTGTACCATGCCTTTGAAGACAAACGTGCCGGAGGCAAGGCAGCGTCTATTTTAGCCCTTGTCGGAGTGGTCAACTTACCCATTATTCACTTCTCAGTCGAGTGGTGGAATACCCTGCACCAGGGATCAACCATTACTAAATTTGATACCTCTGCCATCGACCCAAGTATGTTTTGGCCGTTAATGGTTAATATTGTCGCTTTTGCTGGTTTTTTAGGCTGGGCAACGTTGATCCGTTTGAAAACGGAGCTGTTAAAAAGTGAACAACATCGACCGTGGGTGAGAGCACTCGCCACAGGAGCAAAACATGGAGTTTAATAGTTTTTCTGAATTTCTCGCCATGGGTGGGTATGGCTTTTATGTATGGCTTTCCTTCGGCAGCTGTGCATTTATTTTGATTGCGCTTTTAGTGACCTCGCTATTAGAGAAACGTAACGTGCTCAAGCAGGTTGCCGCTCAAAGCGCACGAGAGCAACGTATTGAGAGGGCGAAACGCTCGCAGCAGGAGTCGTCACTATGAACCCAAGACGCAAAAAACGCTTAATCACCATTATTGCCTTATTACTCGGTTTATCATCGGCGGTGGGGCTTACTCTGTATGCGTTGCAAGAGAACATTAACCTTTTCTATACCCCCAGTGAGCTGATTGAAGGCAAGGGTAAAGATTTGGAAAAACCCAGTATTGGCCAAAAACTACGGATTGGCGGCATGGTGGTGCCAGGCTCAGTCAAGCGCGACGAAAACTCGCTATTTGTAGAGTTTAAACTGATCGACAGTGGCCCTATGGTTACCATCCGTTACAAAGGCATCTTGCCGGACTTATTCCGTGAAGGCCAAGGCATCGTAGCCCAGGGCACCTTAGTGCAGACCGATGTGGTTGAGGCATTCGAGGTACTCGCCAAGCACGATGAAGAGTACATGCCAGAGGAAGTGGCAGAAGCGGTGAAGGGTATCAAACACGAGAAACCTAAATACAATAGCAATTACGGCAACTAAATTATGATTCCAGAGCTCGGGTACTTTTCCCTAACCTTAGCAATGGTGCTGTGTGTACTGTTGTTTATATTTCCTTTGTGGGGTGCGCATACCGGTAATCTCAGGTTAATGCGTGCAGCTCCGTCGTTGGCCGTGGGCCAATTCATTTTTGTTCTGCTCTCTTTCGCGGCTCTTATTTACGCCAGTGTCACCGATGACTTTACCGTCGCCTACGTTGCTTACCACTCCAGTAGCACGCTACCTTGGTATTACAAAATAACCTCGACTTGGGGTGGCCATGAAGGCGCTATTTTATTATGGCTGGTCATGCAAGCGGGTTGGACAGCCGCAGTGGCGCTGATGTCTAAATCGTTGCCATGGCCGCTGCGGGCACGGGTGCTCGGCGTACTTGGGTTCTTAGCGGTTGGCTTTATGCTTTATACCTTATTGATGTCGAGCCCGTTTGAACGCTTATTACCTTACTTTCCAGTAGAAGGGCGCGATCTTAATCCTTTGCTGCAAGACCCTGGCATGATTATTCACCCGCCATTGCTGTATATGGGCTATGTGGGTTTATCTGTCTCTTTCTCATTTGCTATTGCCGCACTGTTGACCGGTCAGCTAGATAATTTGTGGGCCAAGTGGTCTCGTCCTTGGACGATGGCTGCCTGGGGCTTTTTGACTCTCGGTATTACTATTGGTAGCTGGTGGGCTTATGCTGAACTTGGCTGGGGGGGCTGGTGGTTCTGGGACCCAGTAGAGAACGCCTCACTGATGCCGTGGCTGGTGGCCACCGCATTATTGCACTCTTTAGCGACCACGGAAAAACGCGGCATCTTTAAGTCATGGACTGTGCTATTGGCCATCGCAGCGTTCTCGCTGAGTTTACTGGGTACCTTTATCGTGCGTTCAGGGATCATCGTCTCGGTGCACGCGTTCGCGTCAGACCCAGATCGCGGTATGTTTATTTTGGCGTTTTTAGCCATCGTCGTCGGTGGTGGCTTGTTGCTATATGCACTGCGTGCAGGACAGGTACAAAGTGAGGGGCGTTACAGCCTATTCTCCCGTGAAGTGGCACTGTGGCTAAATAATATTTTATTGGTGGTGGCAACCCTTATTGTCCTGCTTGGCACTTTGCTGCCTATGGTGCACAAGGAGCTCGGCCTTGGGTCTATTTCAATTGGTGAACCGTTCTTCAATCAGATGTTCAGTTATTTAATCGTGCCTTTTGCCTTGTTATTAGGCGCCGCACCATTGCTACGCTGGAAGCAGAATAAGTTTAGCCAAGTGGCACGTAAGTATGGCCTTGGGCTAGTCCTGACACTGATCGCGACACCGGTGTGGCTGTATAGCAGCTTCGATAACGTCAGTGCCTTGACGCTACTGGCCACCGGCCTTGGAGTGTGGGTGTTAATCATGAGCGCCCAAGACCTGTTGTTAAAAGTGTCACAAGCAAACAGTGTGGCCTCTGGCATTAAGCGCCTCGGTTTGAGCTATTGGGCGATGCTGCTTGGCCATGTCGGTCTTGCCTTAGTCGTGATATCGGTCACCCTAACATCGGCTTATTCCACCGAACGAGACGTGCGCGTTGAGCCCGGTGAGCAAGTTGCCTTAGGTGGCTATGAATTCCGTTTTGATGGTGTTAAAGCCATTCGCGGCCCCAATTACAGTGGTCACGCTGGCGTCGTCACTGTGTTTGATGGCGATGAAGTGGAAGCCGTATTACATGCAGAAAAACGCCGCTATGACATCGGCATGCAGTTTATGACCGAAGCTGCGGTTGACCCAGGTTTTACCCGCGATTTATACCTAGCCCTTGGTGAGCAATTAAGCGGTAACGCCTGGTCTTTACGCTTGTACCATAAACCTTATGTGCGGGTAATGTGGCTAGGTGGGATATTAATCTCCTTAGCTGGGTTTGTTGTGTTGTTCGATAGACGCTATCGCCGTCGCGTGCGTAAGGAAGGTCAGTCATGAGTAAAAAGTGGATAGTGATTACGCCGTTATTAGTTTTCGTGCTGTTATGCGGGTTTTTACTCAAAGGCCTTTTTTCGGATCCGCGCGAATTACAAAGCGGTCGCGTGAATCAGCCTTTGCCGGCCTTTGACTTGCCTGATCTCATGGATCCAGATAAACGCTGGACCAATGCCGACTTGCAAGGACAAACCTATTTACTCAACGTTTGGGGCACTTGGTGTCCTACCTGCTTGGCGGAGCTGGGTTATTTGACCGAGTTGCGCGAGCAGGGAGTTAGTATTGTTGGTTTGTATTATGAGCAAGGCTACGATCCTGACTTTGACGGTCAATTTAACCTCGCTGCTTTGCAGCAAGAAGTGCGTGATATGTTGGCTCGTGCAGGCGACCCATATCAATTCAACATGCTTGATCTAGACCGCCAATTTCTTCTTGATTTAGGTGTTTCAGGTGCGCCCGAAACCTTCCTCATTAATAGCGAGGGCAAAGTGCTTGTGCATCATACCGGCGACATTAACCAACGTGTGTGGCGCGCTAAGTTCGCACCCTTAATGCAGGAGGCGCAATGAGATATTTACTATTAGCCATAGTACTGATGTTGGCGCTGCCAGCACTTGCTGTGGAGGAGAAGTACGATTTTGCTAATGACGGCCAAGCCCAGCTGTTTTCAGAGCTAACCAAAGAGCTACGCTGTCCAAAGTGCCAAAATCAAAATATCGCTGACTCTGATGCCGTGGTGGCCAAAGATTTACGCGATAAAGTCGAAGAGCTCGTTAAAGAGGGTCAAAATAAAGACCAAGTGATTGATTATATGATTGATCGTTATGGTTACTTTGTGCACTATCAGCCGCCAGTCACCCCTGCGACCATTTTATTATGGATCTTGCCAGGGCTGATCGTTATTGCTGGCTTAGCTTTTATTGTTTTACGGCAAAAGAAAGCGGCGCAAAAAGCAAGTTGGTCAGCGGCCGATGAGCAAAAACTGCAGCAACTTATCAAGCAATATCAGCGTAAGGAGTCAGCGTAATGCTTACTATGTGGGGGGGCTTTGCTGCCCTGATTATTATTGCTTTAGCGTTTGTCTGCTGGCCGTTTTTTCGACGTTTTCAGGCACAGAGTAATTCAGGCGTGAATGCGCAGCGTATCGACATCTTCAATCAACGTCAGCAAGAGCTTGCAGACGAACTCGCCATGGAGCGCATCTCACAAAGCAGTTTTGACGAGTCCATGGTTGAGCTGAAGCGCCGTTTACTGAACGATTTATCACCTGAGCAGCAGCTACATGGCCGAGGTAATAACCGTATTTTGGCGTTAACAGGGGTGCTCTTTGTAGTGGTCCTTAGTGGCGTGTTTTACTATTTTACTGGCAGTTATCAGCAGCTAAAGAGCTGGGAGCAGGCTATTGAACAACTGCCTGAGTTAGGCGAGCGCGCGGTGATGGGCAAAGGTGAGCCATTGTCGGCCAACGAGCGACAAGCGTTATTACTCGGGCTTCGCACCCGCTTGGCACAAGATGGCGATGATGCCGTTGCCTGGCTAATGTTAGGACGCGTTGCAATGACCCTGGATGAGTTTGAAATGGCCACTCAAGCCTTTGATAAAGTATTGGCCATGGACCCAGACAACTTAGGCGCTAAAGTCAGCTACGCACAGGCGCTACTGGTTCGGGGTAACGACAGCAGTATGACGCAGGCAGCAAAGTTACTCTCGCAAGTGTTGCAGCAGCAGCCACAAAACATGGATGCGATTTCCATGTTGGCGCTGATAGCCTATGAACGCCAAGATTGGCTTGAAGCAAAAAGTGCCTTTGAGCTTATTTTATCGTCCATGCGTCAAGACGACCCGCGTTATGCCATGGTGGCGCAGCGTATTGATGAAATTGAGCAACGCATTAGCCAATCGCAGCAAAGCTCCGGTGATGAAATAACGGTTGCTGTCGCGCTGGCCGATAAAGTTAAAGATCGCATTCCCCATCAAGCGATTTTGTTTGTCTATGCTAAAGCTGCTTCCGGGCCGCCTATGCCTCTGGCAGTAAAGCGTTTTTCTGAATTTTCATTGCCAATGACGGTGACTTTATCGCAAGCGGATGCGATGATGGCGGAATTAACATTGGCTCAATTTGAGCAAGTGCAAATCATTGCTCGTATCTCCAAAGATGGTGATGTCGCCATTGCCAGCGGCGAATTACAAGGACAGTCTGGTGTGATTGACCAGCAGCAACAGAAGCAAGTGGACGTGCTTATCGACACTTTGATTCAGTAGGAAGTGACATGTTAAAGAAGACTTTTATAACGCTTGTGGCGTTAGTACTCAGTGCCTGTGCCCAGGTTCCTCCAGAAAAAGAGGATCCGCGCGATCCGCTACAAAGCCTGAACCGACCATTGTATGACTTTAATATGGATGTGTTGGATGCTTACATCTTGCGCCCAGTTGCGGTGGGTTATGTGGAAGTAACGCCGGCGCCAGTTCGTCGTTCGGTGGTGAACTTTACCGACAATATCAGCGCGCCAACCGATGCTATTAACGCAGCACTGCAAGGCAAAGCGGATCATACCGGCATAAGCATCGCGCGCTTTTTAGTCAATACCACAGTAGGTATAGGGGGATTATTTGACGTGGCTTCATCCCTGGGATTGGAGTATGTTGATGAAGACTTTGGCCAAACCTTAGGGGTTTGGGGGGTCGGTGATGGAGCGTATGTGATGATCCCAGGAATGGGGCCGAGCACCGCACGCAACGTAGCCGGCGATATTGTTGATAATGTGGTATTGCCTGAAATCGCTCTGACCACACCGCAAACTATTTTAGTGTTTGCTTTGAAGGCCGTGGAGGCGCGAGCTTCATTGATCCCCCAAGAGAGCCTGCTAAATGAATCGCTGGACCCGTATACCTTTATGAAAGATATATACTACCAGCGCCAGCTGTATGAGCTACATGACGGCAATCCGCCTTTAGAGGAAGAGCCTGAAGCGCAAGACTACGACGATGACTTTTTGGAAAACCTCTAATCGATTAGCGCGAACAGCGAATAATAAAAAAGCCGGCAATTTACCGGCTTTTTCAATTATTACATAATGGCTTGCATTTGCTCGTTGGCCCAATGAATTGCCTCGTGATAGGCATCGGGCACTTTGTTGGCATCCAGTTTCATTTCTTCTACTGTTGCGTTAGCTTGTTGCCACTGGGCGTGCTCATAATATTTTACCAAGGTGATATAGCCCGCAAGTACGCCTTCGTTGTCGCGCAGCGCCGCTTTTATATCATTGGCCAAAGGCAAACGTTCAACGACCGCTGCCATATCTTGGTCTAAAATCGCGTCTAACAGAGACATCATGCCGGTTAAGAATGCACGACCTGGATCACCTGCATTCTGGTGCTGCTCTGCTAATACCTCGGCAAAACGGGCGCGGGTAAGGGATAAACGCATCAGTTCGGCAGGTTTGTCTGAAGACAGTTGCGCGGTGAACAGCAGCGATAAAAACTTTTTAATCTCTTTGGCACCGAGCACCACGAGCGCTTGCTTAATGGTGGATACCTCAGCGCGGCGTTTAAACATGGCGGAATTGGAATAGCGCAACAACTTGTAAGAGAGGTTAACGTCGCGTTCAAACACTTTAGTGACTTTTTCCAAATCCATTTCACTGGTTGATGTTTCGTATAGCAACTCGGCAAGCGTCAACTCCGAGGGCGGCAATGCCTTACTTTGTACCATCTCAGGCTTAGAGAAGAAGAAGCCTTGGAAGTAGCTAAAACCAAGATCGAGCGCGTGCTGATACTGCTCATAAGTTTCTACTTTCTCAGCCAACAGCTTGATGTTGTCAAAGCCTTTAATCGCCGCGACCACTTCCTGTATTTCTTGTTCGTTGCTTTCCAGGTAGTCGATTTTAATAATATCGATAAAAGGGAAGAAGTGACGCCAGACGTTTTGATGCTTATAGTCATCAAGGGCAATGGTATAGCCTTGCTCTTTGAGGTCTTTTACTAAGGCTAGTAGGCGTTTGCCAGGCTGCACGGTCTCGAGTATTTCAACGACAATTTCGTCAGTGCCCATCATGGTGGCATACCCTTTACTGAGCGTTTCCAAAGTAAAGTTGATATAAGCCGGCTTATTGTCGGTTAGCTCTTCAAGGCCAAAGGTAAACTGACTTCCTTCGATAAGCTTAGAGGTGGCTTCATCACCATTAATTTGTGGGAACACATTGGCTAAGCCATCGCGGAACAACAGCTCGTAGCCGACCAGTGTTTTCTCTCTATCCAGAATGGGCTGACGCGCAGCGTAAAAATTCATTTATTGGCACTTCCAAAAATACGTTGCTAATTGCTTAACAATATATGAAAAATCTAGGTTGTTTTCATTAATAATTATACTTTTTTGTGAGCTAAGTGCGCAAATGTGACGTTGAAACCATCATATGTATCAAATATTTAATACATAAGTATGGATATCGCACTAATTGGAGTTGCGGGTCAGGGCCATGCTATAGTGGTGTGAGCGTACGTTGTGATAAAAAGACACTGCAACGTCGTTAGGGTATGCTGACCTTTGCTGCAAAAACAGGCAGCAAAGGTCAACGCGCCTAAGTAATAATAACAACATTCTTCGCCCAATCTGTGCTTCGTGCGGCTTTTGGGGTGAAGCTCAGCGCTAAGTTGGAGGCTAAATTGGAAGTAGGTACGATAATTTCTCTTGCTCTGTATTTCATCGTTATGCTCGGCATCGGTCTGTATGCATACAAGAAATCAACGGATGATGTATCAGGGTACATGTTAGGCGGGCGTAATCTTAGACCCAGTGTCGCAGCGCTTTCTGCAGGTGCTTCTGACATGAGCGGTTGGATATTGATGGGCTTGCCTGGCGCTATGTTCTTAACTGGCTTTAGTGCTACCTGGATTGCCATAGGATTGGTGATCGGTGCTTGGGCTAACTACCTATTAGTGGCGCCGCGCTTACGTGTATATACCGAGCGGGCCAATGATGCGATAACCATTCCTGATTACTTTGCTAACCGCTTTAACGATTCCAAAAACGCGCTGCGTGTGGTGTCGGCGGTGGTGATCATCGTGTTTTTCACCTTATATACCTCTTCAGGCGTTGTCGCTGGCGGTAAACTGTTTGAAAGCTCGTTCGGTTTATCCTATGAAATGGGCTTATATGTGACCACCGGCGTGGTCGTATTGTATACCTTATTTGGCGGCTTTTTAGCCGTGAGCCTAACTGACTTTGTGCAAGGCTGCATTATGTTCTTAGCGCTCATTATCGTGCCTTTTGTTACCTATACCTTACTTGAGCAGCCTCTGCCAGCCACGCTTGAACAGGTAAATCCGGATATGCTTGAGTGGGTGGGTACCGGCTCAGTGCTAGGAATTATTTCGGCTATGGCGTGGGGTCTGGGTTACTTTGGTCAGCCCCATATCATCGTACGCTTTATGTCAGTTCGTGGTTTGAAAGATATTCGCGTTATGCGCCGTATTGGTATGTCGTGGATGATTGTTGCTGCGGTAGGTGCAGTGGCAACAGGTTTATGCGGTGCTGCTTATAGCTATGAGAAAGGCATTACCGTTGAAGATGCGGAAACCATTTTCCTCATTTTATCTCAATTGCTATTCCACCCACTGGTGGCCGGATTCTTATTAGCAGCCATTTTAGCGGCTATCATGAGTACCATTTCCTCACAGCTACTAGTGAGTTCCAGCTCACTGACAGAAGACTTCTACAAGATTTATATCAAACGTGATGCCTCAGAAAAAGAGCTTGTGCTCGTCGGTCGCATCAGCGTGCTACTGGTTGCACTGTGTGCCATCTACCTTGCATATGACCGCGATAGCTCGATTTTATCGTTGGTGAGTAACGCTTGGGCCGGTTTTGGTGCAGCGTTTGGTCCGTTGGTGTTATTTAGCTTGTATTGGCGCCGTATGAACCTTCCAGGCGCGCTTGCAGGTATGATTGTTGGTGCGGCTACGGTGCTATTCTGGATTTACGCACCTGTTACAATTGATGGCCAGCCACTAAGCGACTGGATGTATGAAATTGTCCCAGGCTTTATTCTTGCGAGTATCGCTATTGTTGCAGTATCGCTGGCGACTAAAGAGCCCAGCGAAGCACTGACAGATACCTTTGATAAGGTTGAGGCAGAGCTGCAAGAAGGCTAATCCCTGAGAATTAGAGATAGTAAGAGGCCACCCTAAACGGTGGCCTTTTTTGTGTCTTTGAATTGTCCTAAATAGCGTTGAGGGTATTTAGTAACAGCAAGCCTAGTTCGCTAAGCAACCCCTAATTCCAACGCAGAGATTGGTTTATTCGTGCCTGGTATTCATCCACTGGCGCTTGCGCCATGGCCACGAGTATGGCGTCTCCTTGAGGGAAGTGTGAAACGCGTCCAGCGAAGCGCTGATCATTAAAATGAGCATCACCGAGATAATCGTTCGCAGAGGGGACGATAAATACCGTCATCGGGCCGAAATCCGATTGAAAAACTAGGTGCAAACCTTTTTGCCCTTTGAAATTACAGTAACGAGCGTAGGTGATAGCCCCAGGTAACTCATCAAGGTGGCCGCCAAGTTCAGAGAGTCGTAAATTGACCTCATCCAAGGCTATTTCCTCATTTATACTCAGTGCGTCAATTTCATGATAAACATGCGCCAAAGCGTGCTCACCAATCGATAACGTTGGCGACATCAGATGATACAAGAGCCCAGTAAAGGCGATAACAACAGACGCAGCTATGGCGATATACCACGGCGTTTTTGGTTTAGTCTGCTTCGCTGCGGGGTTATTGCCCGAGCGTTGATCGCTTTGCTCCCCCATGGTTTGGTTAAAAATAATTTTATCAGCCAAATTCTCGGGTACAGGTACCTGCATCGCCTCAACAAGCTCTTTATCAAGCTGCTTTAACTCGTTAACTAATTGTTTGCGCTCAGGACTTTGCTCTGCAAACTCAAGCACGTCCTTGTCTTTGGTGTTTGGATGAGCAAAAAGGCGCCGGCGAAATTCTAATTCATCCATTTGGAGCCCCTTTCATAGGTTCAGTGGTTCGAGTGAGTGCGCTTTTTAGCTGATTTCTAGCTCGATATAAGCGCGTCATAACCGTGTTTTTGTTTAAGCCGAGGATTTGCGCAATTTCATCACCGCTGCAGCCACCAATCACTTGTAGGATTAACGGTTCACGGTATTCTTGCGCAAGCTCCATAATACGTCGTTGGACAACGGTCATTTCCATTTCGTCATCTAAAGAAGTGCTGCGTTCGTCGCAGAGAGTGTCTTGTTCGACATCACTGTAATCAAACTGCTTGCGTTCAAAGCGGCGAGCATTTTCTCGTCGCAAAATAGTAAACAGCCACGACTTAGCAGCGTTCTGATCGACTAATGAATCTAATGAACGCCATGCTCGTAAAAAAGTTTCTTGGACCAGGTCTTCAGCCACACTAGGGTCTTTGCAAAGCCAATAGGCAAAGCGATAGAGCTCTTTGTGGTATACCTGCACCAGCGCCTCATAGCGCTTTTGTTTATCTGCCATGCCCATTAAGACCTCCGACAGCAATAAAACATTTCACTTAACGGGAAATTTATTTGCTCAAGGCAATATTAAGCGCCCGCAGAACAGGCGCTTAAAGACGATTGCAGTGATTTGCAGTGGCCACTCGCAGTTAAGCGAACTAATGCCTCAATACAAGGAGTCTAGTTCAGTTTGTTGCTTTTGCTGCATGCTCACGGGTGTGTTAATACCCTGAGCAATCAAAGAGTAGTCAACCACGGTCTCGTCATGGCTATAGAGTTGCTGGCGCAACTTGGTAAGTTCTTGGCGGGCATCTTCAGGCCAGTGGCTTTGCCATTGGTGAAGTGAGCTTTTGTTCGCTTTGGCATGCGCATCTAAAGCGCGATAGAGCTCCTGCGGGTTTTGCGCTTTAAGCGCGCGCTGCACAGCCTGCAAATTACCCTTTGCTGTTTTAGGCTGCGGTTTGGTGTTGGTTGGTGCTAAAGTCTGAGTACCTTGACGTTGCCACCACCACGCTGCCATAGTCAGGAGCCACAGCACATAACCTGGTATTGCCCATAGCAAGCTTACATCAGAGTGCGTGGGTGGCGCGCTAACATCGTCAGTCGCCGTGGTTCGCGGAGCATCACTAGGGGAGGGGGCGGCCGTGGTGCTGGCCTGTCCCACCACCGTAATCGTTTTTTCCGCTACTTTGGCAATTTGCGCTTGCCCGGTTACGGTATTGAACCAAGGCACTTCGATTGCTGGCAGCGTATAGGTGCCAGGCTGTTGTGGCACATAGGCAATGGATGTGGTGGTCTGAGCAATAATACGGCCATCGCGAATAAGATGCGTGCGCTCGGATTGATCTGGGTAGCTGCGCACGTTTTCCAGGTCTGGGCTGGTTAAATCCGGTAGTTGCTCTTTGGTGGTATTCAAAGCTGTCAGTGTAAGCGTACGAGTGATGGGGGTGCCCACCTGTACTTGTTCATCAGCGCCTTGCCACTGTTCACTTAAATCCACCAACTCACTTGGCAGCCACGTGTCATCAATGCCCTCGGGCATGGGCTTCACATCAACCAATGTATTTGTGGCACTGGCACTGACTGCCATAGCGCGGTAGTTTTTACGCACTTTGCCGTTTAACCGTGGCGCTTGTAACTCAAAGGTGCCACTTTTTTGTGGTTGTACTAAGTAGTCGCGTTGGATCACCAGGTAGCGCCGCCCATCAATGACTTCCTGGCTCTCCCGCTGTTTGCCCATTTGCGTAATATTGGCGTTTTCCATACTCGGCGCGGCTAGTGAACCATCAATTAAATCAACACCTAAGTAAAGTTTAACGGTATAAACCCCGGCTTGCTGCACATACAGTGACTGCGGGGTGAGCTCGGTTTTAATAAAGGCGGTGCTATCGTCAAGACTGCTGTTGGCGTTGTTAACCACTTTTAGAGTGAATGGCTCTGAGCTCACGCCATTAATAGTAAACGCCGGGATTTCATAATTACCCGCTTCACGTGCCATCAGCTCGATTTGCCATGTAGATTGTCGGCTTACGGCACCATTGATAATACGTGTTTGGTTACTACGAGACATAGGGCCAACCACAAAGTCATCGAGCAGCGCTTGAGTATCGGGTTGGCTGTTGTTGACCGTATCATCGGCTTTGATGGTTATAGCGAAATACTCACCGGCAAGCACAGGGTTTTTATCGACACTGGCGGTAAGCTTAGTGAGCGCCAAAACGGGCATTGCTAAGCAGGTGAGTGCGATGATGAAGGCGGTTCTTACCATGATTTTTCAACTCCTTGTGGTAAGCGGCGATAACGTTGTCTTTTTCTTGATTCAAGTTGCATTTTATTGCGCAGCAGAATTTCGGGGTCGTCAGGGATCTTGCGCAATAACTGATTCAACTGCTGGGCGCGCTCGCGCTCCTCAGGCGTCAGCTCACTGGCTTGAGCCGCCAGTTGTTGCTCTGTGCCAGGCTGATCACCTTGCTGTTGCTGCATTTGCTGAGCTTGTTGCTGTTGTTCAGCACTTTGCGCTTTATCACCTTGTTGCTGCTCGCCATTTTGGCGTTGCTGTTGTTGCGACTGTTCACTGTCGCTTTGTTTAGACTCAGACTCGGAGGGTTGTTGCCCACTCGATTCATCGTTTGCTTGGGCACTGTTTTGCGGGTCATTGTTGTTTGCGTCGTTACGCTGACCGGCGCTTTGTTGTTGCCCTTGTTGTGACTGTTGTTGCTGACCTTGCTGCTGATTATTGTTGTCTTGCTCTGTTTGCTGCTCATCTTGCGAGGAGTCTTGCTCGCTATTTCCTTGTTGTGAATCCTGTTGCTGTTGTTGGCGCATTTGTTCCACTAATGCTTTGTTCCGTGCAGCCGATTCGAGCTCAGGATTTTTTTCCAGCGCTTGCTGATAACGCTCAATCGCCTCATCCAGTTGCCCTAATTGCGCTAGGGCGTTGCCTTGGTTGTACAGCCCTTGCGCTGAATTGTCTGAGGCAAAGGCATCAAGAGCGCCTTGGTAATCCTGTTGTTGATACTTTGCTGCTCCGGCTATCAGCGGGTTTTCAGTTTGGCTGGCCTGATCATAGGCCTCGTTCTGATAAGCAGATAGGGCGTTTTGCTGCTCGTTGTTAAACCAGCTCTGCCACTGCGCCGCATAGGCCTTATGTTGTGGTAGTAGCACCATAAAGGCGCACAGCACTAAAGCACGACGGCCCATCAGCCACAACATTAACGGCACGATGAGCAAGGTCAAATAGATCCCCGCATCAATACGCCATAAGGTCTGCTTATTGTCCGGTTGCAATTCTTGCTGCTGTTGCTCGGTGCTCTGCAGTACCCTGAGGTTTGCCGCACTTGCTTGATAGCGTAATAATTTCCCGTTGCCGGCTTGGGCCAAGCGCTGGAGACGTGAAAAGTCGGTGGTCGGGATAACGATTTGCCCGTACTGATCTTTAAGAAAACCCCCATCTGGCAAGTTAATCGGAGCACCCTCGGCAGTACCTATGGCATAAATATGTAAGCGATAGTCATGACTGGCGAGCCAATCACGGACATCCGCTTCTTCATCGGTATCTATGCCATCGCTCAGTAAGATCACATCGCCACGTGCATAGCCTGCTTGGCTGAGTAACTCTTGTGCCTGTGTCAGACCAGCAAGCACATTACTGCCTTGTCCGGGCATAATATCTGGGCTGAGGCTAGGAATCAGATTGGTCAACGTCTGACTATCTGAGGTTAAGGGCGAAATTGTATAGGCATCATTGGCGTAAGCAACCAGCGCAGTTTCTCCTTCGGTGAACAAATCCACCATATCCAGAGCTTTATAGCGTGCTTGTTGCAGGCGGCTTGGCGCGATGTCGGTGCTATACATAGAGCGCGACATATCCATGACTAACACCCGGGCCATTTTGCTTTGATAGACTGGCACCTCTTTTTTGCTAAAGCTTGGGCCGGCAATCGCCACTACCATCAGGGCCATAAGTAAAGTACTTAATATATGACTAGGTGCACGCTTTTGCTGGCCTTGACTCAGGACCTGTGTCGCCAAGTGCGGAGCAATAAGTTGGCTATTGCTAGGTTGGCGTTTGCTCCCAGTGAGTCGCCAGAGCATGTACAAAGCCACCACTATCAGCAACCACAATGCATCGGGGCGAATAAACGTAAACTCGGTCATGCATCACCTACTACAGCTTGCTGCTTCAGTTGTCGCCATAAAGCAGCCAAAAATAACATCAATAAAGCGCCGCTTAGGGGCAGGTAAAACAGGGCATCCACTGGGCGGAATGTTTGTTCTTGTTCAGCTTGTGGCTCGAGTGCATCTAATTCTTTATAAATATTGGCCAAACTTTGCGTGTCGGTGGCGCGAAAATACTGACCGCCGGTCTGCTCTGCAATGGTTTTTAACAGCGATTCGTCGAGCATGGCCCCGGAGCTGCCAAGCATAGAGAATAACCCGCCTTGGTTGCGGCCATCTGCGCCGACACCCACGGTATAGACTTTGACGCCAGCGTCTTTGGCCAAAATAAGCGCCTCTTCGGGTTTCAGGTTACCAGCGGTGTTTTGGCCATCGGTGAGTAAGATCACCACCTTGTTTGATTGTGACTTTTCATTAAAGCGCTTTACCGACAGCCCAAGGGCATCACCAATGGCGGTGGCACGTCCTACCAAACCAATTTGTGATTCTTCGAGCATTTGCGCCACGGTGTCAACGTCGCGGGTTAGTGGCGTTTGTAAAAACGCGGTGTCGGCGAATAAAATAAGCCCCAACTGATCGCCACGCCGTTGGCTAATAAATTCACTGAGCACCGCTTTAACGACACTAAGACGGTCGACGAATCGCCCTTGATAAGCCATGTCTTGCTCACGCATTGACCCAGATAAGTCCACCGCCAGCATAATGTCACGGCCTGGCTCTGAGAGGGTGATGGGTTCGCCACGAAACACCGGGTTGGCAGCACTGGCCACGACCAGCGCCCAGACAATTGCGAGCAACCAGTGTGGCCACTTGCGACTGGGCGTGGCCTTGGTATTGGTCATTCCCATGTGTGCCAATGCGTGGATGCGCAGCATCAAGGTGCTATGGTGTTTTTGTTTGCCAGCGATGAGCGCAATAAGCCAAGGCAAAGGCAGCAGGGCAAAAGCCCAGGGCCAAGCAAATTCAAACATCGATGCGCTCCTTGGTTTTAAATTGCTTTATGGCTTGGTGCAGCTTGTTTTTTAGCTCATCGCTTACCGCTCTAGGCTGATATAACTGCTGCAACTCCCAGGGGTTAAAATCAATATCACTTAATAGAGTCAATACTTGGCTCCAGCGCTCGGCACTGAGCGCCGCTACACGCGTACCATAGTAATGTTTGCCTAACCGTTTGAGCAGTTGATGCAAACTGGCGGCATCTTGGCTCTGCGCCAAGCGCAGTGCTTCGCGTTTGGCGCGGTTATGGCGGCGTTGACGCACATACAGGGCCAGCGCTAATACCGCAGCAATCAACAGCACAGCCGCGATAACCCACCAGGCGGGGCCTGGCGGCCAAGCACTTACCTGCTCAGGGACCATGACATCGTCTAATTGAGAAAGGGGATTGCCTTGCATTTATGCACTCCGAAGCGAAAATTGTTGCTCAAGGGCACTGGCAGCGGAAATCTCCACCAGTGAGTGGCAATGGCGAGACAAACGCTGTAGGCGCTGCGAGTCAAATTGCTGTGCTTGGCGATGATAGCGGCGGCGAAATTGGGCATCATCTAGGGCCAAACTTATTTTACCCCGGCCGGTGTCAACGTTGATGGTGTCATTGAATTGTGGCAGTTGGCGCTCGAATGGGTCACTAATGACACCGGCTACCACTTCGCAATGGCGTGCCAGGTGCTGTAGCTGACGTTCTATGGCATCGCCGTATTCATCGTTGAGCTCAACAAAGTCACTGAGCAAATACACCACACTGCCAGGCTTGGCTAATTGGTTCATGCGTTGCAACTGGCTAAGCAGGTTCCCGGCGTGCACCTGCTCGCCAATGTCTGCGTGCTGCATGTCTTGCATTGCATGAAGTACCCTCAATACTGCTTTATCACGGCTTTGTGGGCGAAACTCATGGTGCTGCTGTTCGTTAAATACCAAGGCGCCAAGCTTATCGCCGCGTTTACACGCCGACCACGCCACCAGCGCAGCCACATGAGCGGCTTGCACCGATTTGAATACAAACTGCGAGCCAAACTGCATCGACGAGCTAAGATCGACCATTAGCAACACAGGGCGTTCTTTTTCCTCTTGAAAAAGCTTGGTGTGCGCTTCGCCAGTACGAGCGGTGACGCGCCAGTCGATACTGCGCACATCATCGCCTTGTTGGTAATGGCGCACCTCGGCAAACTCCATCCCACGGCCTTTGTGCGGCGCCAGATACTGGCCACTTAGCGGGCTGCGTAAACGCTTTTGCACCGCCAAATCTAGCAGCTGGGTTTTGCTTTTATAATATGTCAGCTCTTTCAGTGACAGGCTATGACCATTGCTGTGCAGCTTTTCAAGCCAGTACGCCACCGAGTGAGTGGGGGCCTGATTGTTCATTAGGGCACGGCCACTCGCTCGAGAATGTGCTGCAACACTTGGTCTTTGGTGATGCCATCGGCTTGTGCTTCATAACTCAAAATGATGCGATGGCGCAGCACATTGTGGAACACCGCTTGAATATCTTCAGGGCTGACAAAGTCACGGCCCTCGAGCCAAGCATGGGCACGGGCAGCACGGTCAAGGGCAATGGTGGCACGGGGGCTGGCACCATACTCTAGCCAGCTAGCGAGCTGGTCATCAAGTTGCTTGCCATCGCGAGTCGCCATAATGAGTTGCACTAGGTACTGCTCCAACGGCTCGGCTAAGTGCAAGGCTAATACTTCCTTGCGCGCGGCAAATAAATCCGCCTGGGTGAGCGGCTCAATACGGGCGTGTTCACCCTCAAGTGCTTCGCCGCGCGTCAGCCGTAAAATGGCGAGCTCGGAGTCCGCATCGGGGTAGTCAATATTAAGGTGTAGTAGGAACCGGTCAAGCTGAGCTTCGGGCAGTGGGTAGGTGCCTTCCTGTTCGAGCGGGTTTTGCGTCGCCATGACCATAAACAGCTGCTCTAACGGATAGGTGTTTTTACCCACGGTAATTTGCCGCTCTGCCATTGCTTCTAATAACGCCGATTGCACTTTTGCTGGTGCCCGATTTATTTCGTCGGCTAACACTAAGTTATGAAAAAGCGGGCCTGGCTCAAATACAAATTCGCTGGTTTGCTGACGATAGATATCGGTTCCAGTCACATCCGAGGGCAGTAGGTCAGGGGTGAACTGAATGCGTTGAAAACTCCCCTCCAACCCTTTGGCCAGCGCATTCACCGCTCGCGTTTTGGCAAGCCCAGGGGGCCCTTCCACCAATAAGTGACCATCAGCGAGAACAGCAATTAATAATGCTTGAGTCAAATGGGGTTGGCCGATAATTTCGCTATCGAGGTAGGTTTTTAATTGTGCAAACTTAGCAACTGCCATAAGTGTACGTATCCTTGCCGGCATAAATGAAACAGAGCAACCTAAATGGTGGGGAAACCCAGCCCTAGGTTGGCGCAACGCCCTTTAGGCACTGCACTGTTTAAAAAGTTCGATTGATTTTACTCACAATTACATAGTTTTAAAGTCTTGTTTTTATTTTCATCGTACCCAGTTCTTAACTATTGTTGTAGCTGGCGAAGGAATTTTAGCGTCACTATTGGCATTGCGCTTTGGGTTGTTTTAGAATCGAGGAAATATTAACAGGTCAGACCTGTCAGCAGGAGAAGCATTTTATGTCTGAGCAAACAAAATTAACAACACGCAACGGGGAGCGCATCGCCATTGTTAGCGGCCTGCGTACGCCTTTTGCAAAACAAGCTACCGCCTTTCACCACGTCCCAGCACTCGATTTAGGCAAGCTGGTCGTCAACGAAATGCTTGAGCGCTTGGACTTTGATCGCAAAGAAATTGATCAGTTGGTGTTTGGCCAAGTAGTGCAAATGCCCGAAGCGCCGAATATTGCCCGTGAAATTGTCTTAGGCACTGGCATGCCAGTCAATGTTGATGCTTACTCGGTATCACGGGCTTGTGCGACTAGCTTCCAAGCGATTGCCAATGTCGCTGAATCAATTATGGCAGGTCATACCCAAGTGGGTATTGCTGGCGGTGCAGACTCTTCTTCTGTCTTGCCTATTGGTGTAAGCAAGAAGCTGGCAGGCAGCCTTGTGGATTTAACCAAAGCGCGGACTCTCTCGCAGCGCTTGAAGATTTTCTCTAAGTTGCGTCCTAAAGATCTTATGCCAGTGCCACCGGCGGTTGCCGAGTACTCAACCGGGCTTTCTATGGGGCAAACGGCAGAGCAAATGGCGAAAAGCCACAGCATTAGCCGCGCTGATCAAGATGCCCTAGCGCATCGCTCGCATACGTTAGCCAGCCAAGCTTGGGCTGAGGGCAAATTGACGCAGGAAGTTATGACTGCGCATGTACCACCTTATAAGTCATTTATTGAACAAGACAATAACATTCGTACTAATTCACAGCTTGAAGGCTATGCCAAACTGAAGCCGGTATTCGATCGCAAATACGGTAGTGTCACTGCCGCGAACTCGACACCATTAACAGATGGTGCGGCTGCGGTGATGCTGATGAATGAAAGCAAAGCCAAAGCGATGGGTTATGAAATCTTGGGTTACATCCGCAGTTATGCCTTCAGTGCCATCGGTGTGCACGAGGATATGTTGATGGGTCCGGCACATTCGACCCCTGTTGCCCTAGACAGAGCTGGGATCACCTTAGGCGATCTAGACCTAATTGAAATGCACGAGGCTTTCGCGGCGCAAACCTTGGCTAATATGAAAATGTTTGCTTCTGATAAGTTTGCCAAAGAGCAGCTTGGCCGCGATAAAGCCATTGGTGAAATTGACATGGACAAATTTAACGTCAACGGGGGCTCGCTAGCATATGGCCACCCCTTCGCCGCTACCGGAGCCCGTTTGATTACACAAAGTATTCATGAGCTTAACCGTCGCGGCGGTGGCTTAGCCCTAACTACAGCCTGTGCTGCCGGTGGTTTAGGTGCGGCCTTTGTATTGGAGAGCGCATAATGACAACAGAATCCGTATTTAGTTTTGAGTTAAACGATGAGCGTGTTGGCATCGTCACTATTGACGTGCCGGGCGAGAAAATGAACACCTTGCGCGCCAGTTTTGCTGAGCAGCTGCAAGACATTGTTCGCACCGCCAATGAAAATAACGTCAAAGGCTTGGTATTTACTAGCGCCAAGCCAGATAACTTCATCGCCGGCGCCGATATCAACATGCTTGATAATGCTCATTCACGTGAAGAAGCCTTAGCGTTATCGACCATGTGTCAGGAAGCGTTTTTTGAACTGGAAAAGCTGCCTTATCCCACCGTCGCGGCTATTCATGGTGCCGCCCTAGGCGGGGGCTTGGAGTTTGCCTTGGCATGCGATTATCGGGTGTGCAGCGACAGTGATATTACCAAAATGGGCTTGCCTGAAGTGCAGCTTGGCCTGCTCCCAGGAGGCGGCGGTACACAGCGTTTACCTAAATTAGTGGGCTTGCAGAAAGCCTTAGAGTGGATGCTAACCGGCAAGCAAGTGCGTGCTAAGCAGGCGAAAAAAGCTGGCCTCGTCAATGACAGTGTCCCTCACAGTGTTTTACTTGAGGTGGCGTGTAAATACGCACTTAAAGGCAAAGCGCGTGCAACCAAGCCGCCGTTGGATAAAGTATCGGCGTTGTTGGAGTCTAATCCATTTGGTCGCAACCTGATTTTCAAAAAAGCGGCTGAAAACGTCGCCAAAAAGACCGGTGGTCATTACCCCGCACCGAATAATATTATTAAGGCAGTGCGCGCCAGCGTTGAGCTAGATACCCTCAAAGCCTACAAAACTGAAGCCGACGGCTTTGCCGATTTGGTGATGAGTGATGTATCGAAATCGCTGCGCGGTATCTTCTTTGCTACCACGGAAATGAAAAAAGAGTGGCGCGCCGATGATGCTCCGAGCACCGATAAAGTGGCGGTGCTGGGCGGCGGCTTAATGGGCGCCGGTATCACGCATGTCAGTGCCATCAAAGCGGGCGTGCCGGTGCGTGTCAAAGACGTTGCCCATAAAGGCATTAGCGGGGCGATGAATTACAGCTACAAGCTATTAGAGAAAAAACGCAAGCGTCGTATTATCTCCAAAGCGCAGTTGCAAGAGCAGATGAGCCGTATTACCGGCACCACTGATTACAGTGGCTTTGCGCACGTAGATATGGTGATTGAAGCGGTGTTTGAAGATCTTAAGTTGAAGCAATCAATGGTTGCCGATATTGAAAGCCATGGCCAAGCACACACTATTTTCGCTAGTAACACCTCGTCACTGCCCATTGCCCAAATAGCTGAGCAAGCGCAGCGCCCAGAGAATGTTATTGGCTTGCATTACTTCTCGCCGGTAGAAAAAATGCCGCTGGTGGAAATTATCCCCCATGCAGGCACCAGTGAGCAGACCATCGCCCGTACGGTGAGCTTTGCCCGTAAACAAGGCAAAACGCCCATAGTGGTGAAAGATAAAGCCGGCTTCTTTGTAAACCGTATTTTGGCACCTTATGTAAACGAAGCAGCCAACCTATTGTTAGCCGGTGAGCCCATTGAAAAAATCGACAAAGCCTTGGTTGAATTTGGTTTCCCAGTGGGGCCATTAGCCTTACTTGATGAAGTGGGCATCGATATTGGTTCTAAGATAGCGCCTATCTTGGAAAAAGAACTGGGTGAGCGTTTTAAAGCCCCTGATGCGTTTAGCCGCTTAATCGATAACAAGCGACTGGGACGCAAATCAGGCCGTGGTTTCTACGATTACTCGAAAAAGGACAAAAAGCCTGACGAGTCAGTGTACGAACTTCTTGGCGTGACTCCGGATCCGAAGTTGAACAAAGAGCAAATAGCCGAGCGTTGTGTTATGCAAATGCTTAATGAAGCGGCGCGCTGTTTGGATGAGGGCATTGTTGCGAGCGCCCGTGATGGCGATATTGGTGCCATCTTCGGTATTGGCTTCCCACCTTTCCATGGCGGACCTTTCAGTTACATGGATAAGTTAGGGCTGAGCAATGTGTGCTCAACGCTATCGAGCTACGCCCAGCAAAACGAAGTGTTCACGCCAGCCCCCGCTTTGGTGGCAATGGCTGAAAAAGGGCAGCGTTTTTATGACCAAAACGCGGCGCCACAGGAGACGGTCGAGCAGGATACTGCAGAGCAGGGGACCGATGACCCCTCGACGCAGCCGTTGTAATGGCTCTGCCAATCGCCTAACACTTAGCGCTGGTTTTTAACCGGCGCTTTTTTATGCCACAGGCTTAGGCCGCGACGTGCTCAAAGGCGCTAAAAAGGCACTATAGTTACTGCTTAGGGCGATGAACTTACGACTTTGGTGTGGTTAATAACTGAGCGTAAAAATGCTAAACTGCGCGCCTACATTCAGTGGGGGTTGTATGTTGTTGTTAGTGAGTGTGTGTTTTGCTTTGTTGTTGTTTTTTGTGGCGTCGTTTAAAGGCATGCCAGCAAAACGCTGGGCGCTGGCGGGTGGCTTAATTGGCCCGGTCGCGTTAGCGCTGTTTAACGTACATTATCGTCGTGCATTAATGCGCAGCGTTGCCCACTGCGGTATCATCTGGCGACCTTAGTACCCAAGAGTCAAAACATTGCGTGAGCAGTACGAAAAGGGAATAGGCAAGGTTAATGCGTGTCACCCTGATATGCAACATATAACTTAGTGCTGAACAATAAGCAGCCGTGGTTCGTTTGCGAGACTCAGTAGTGCCATAGGCTAACGGCACCATCCAACTTAGACTATAAGCCTCGTTACTTAACGTTTTTCCCCAAACAATCATATCAATTCATCAGTGGCACAGAGTGAATTTGTTACCGCGAGTGATTGTCTTTGTACAACCAAATAGTTCATCATTAAAACTGATTGGGTGAGGGAACCACTGGGTTACTGCTTCCCTAGCGAAAGCTACCCCTAACATTCAGGCATTAAGCCAAGGAGAGTATTATGTTAACTAAAAGTATGAATGAAGTATTGAAAGGGTTCTTTTGGGGGCTTGGTTTTGCTATTTCAGTTATAGGCTTGGCCAGTGTTTATAGCTTAACCATAGCCGCTTCCGTCGATATGGGTTTTAAGAAAAACGTACGTTCGCACGCTATGAGTTCGTTTGAAGACTTTGCATCTGACTATGAGCTGAGTTTATCGGAGATATTTAAGGAGAATGGCCGCGTTAAGATCACCGCTGAGCTCAAGAATATCTCTAACGATGAGTTGTATACGATGGGGGTTGTTGCGTCCACCTTCGATTCCAACGGCCGATTTATTGGCAACTGTTCAGGTAAAGGCGCCGAGATAAGTTTGTCTCCGGGTGAGGTCAGTTACGTTGAAATTGACTGTAACTTGTTCAAGACTCAAAGTGAAAGAGTGCACTCTGCGAAGTTAACACTTAAGTGGATTTGATTGTCTCGCAGCCAACTGCTGGTAAGAGGTGTAGGCAGGCGCTTGTGCCTATCGCCTTGGTGAGTTACTGCGCTTGAGGGCCTTTGCCGGTCTTTTCGGAGATGGCAATGCGGCCCTTTTTATTCGTGGTAGTGGGCATTACTGCCGAAGTCTCTGCTCCTTTAAATTGAGGCGCTGGTGGGAACTATATACGCGGGCTCTGTCATCGTCTTTGCTCACATAGGCGTCCATCTCAACGCTTATTAGCGCTGATGGGAACACCTCGAGAATCCCCAACTCACCCAAATTAGCGGATAGCAGTGCAGTTTTGCCAGTGGCAATGAGGCTGCTATCGACATCTCGCAAATCGCCATCGACATATAATTTAGCGCCGTGGAACCAGGAGTTAATGATTCTAATATGGTGCCCTTTGACGGTGAAGGTGAATTCTTTTTTCATTTCTAAAGTCCTTTTAACAGCGGCCTAAAATATTCTTGCTAAGCCTTCATTGATTCCGCGTCACACTGTGGTTATTGCACCAGCGACAAGTGATGCTGATCTTGCGTTTTACTGCGTTCGCGCAATAAAAACGCCTCAAATTGCTCAGCCGAAAGCGGTTTAGCGTAGTAGTAGCCCTGCATTGTTTCGCAGCCTAACTGCTTTAATTGCTGCAGTTGCTTGGCTTCTTCAACGCCCTCAGCAACCACATGAAGACCTAAGTTTTGCGCTATGGTAATAATCGAGTCGACCATGTTTTTACCTCGTTCATTAACCATATCAACGATAAAGGCGCGGTCGATTTTCAACGTGTGCAATGGGAAGCGTTTTAAATAGGCCAGCGATGAATAACCGGTACCGAAGTCGTCCATCGCGAGGTGAATTCCTTTCCCTACTAGGGCGTGCATAATCGCGATTGCTTGCTCTGGGCTGTCCATTACGGTGCCCTCGGTTATTTCCAGCTCAAGAGCACTGGCGGGAAGATGATATTGCTGCAGTAGGGCGTCGATACGATCGGTTAAATCAGGCAGTGCAAACTGTTTCGCCGATAAGTTTACAGCAACTCGCCCGGAAAATAGCTCGGCGTCGCGCCAGCGTTTTACATCGCGACAGGCTTTTTTTAATACTACTTCACCAATCTCAATAATTTGTCCGGTTTCTTCGGCAATGGGAATAAACTGCCCAGGACTGATTAACCCTTTTTTCGGGGTTATAAAGCGCACCAGCGCTTCCATTCCGGCTAATTGGCCAGTGGCGATATCCATCTTCGGCTGGTAAAAAACCTCGAAATGATCCCGCTTAAGACCAAAACGCATTAAGTTCTCAATTTGCAGTCGTTTAACCGCTTGGTGGTTCATCGCATCATTAAAGAATAAGTAACGGTTCCCTTGCTGCTTAGCATGGTACATTGCGGTATCAGCGTTCTTTAATAGAATTTGTGGTGATACGCCATCCTCCGGGCTCAACACTATGCCAATAGAGGCGGTGATGGCGAGTTCATGGTTCATCATCCGAAATGGTGTGGCAATGGTTTGCAAAAAGTCGTTACTAATCGCGGTAATAGTATGAATGTCGTTGGTGCCGCGCATCACCAATGCAAACTCATCGCCGCCGAGGCGATAAAAAGTGTCTTGCGGGCGCTTACGCTCACTTAAACGCTGGGCTAATTTGATAAGCAGCTTATCGCCTAATTGATGGCCCAACGAATCATTAATCTTTTTAAAGTTATCCAAGTCCATCACCATCATGGCGTGGTGGCTGTCTTGTTTCATTAAGGTGTCGAGGTCGACAAAAAATTGATTACGATTGGCAAGCCCAGTGAGGCTGTCTTGATTAGATAAATCATTGAGGGCTTGTTCAGTCTTTTTTCGCTCGCTTAAATCGGAGTAGACCATAATATAGTAGTCTACCTCGCCCTGTTGGTTAAGTACCGGGTCCACGCTCAGTTCCATGGCCAATCTTTTGCCATGTTGGCTGCGCACCGACACTTCACACTGAATATGGCTGTGCTGTTGCACTTGGCGCTTCAGTGTACTTATTTGCTTGGTATTCAAACCCGGAAGAGTAAAAGCCAAGCCTTGGTGCTTTTTCTGAGATAAGGAGAACAATTCGGTGAATGCAGGATTGGTATCAACGAGCTTGAATTCATGGTCATATATGGCCATCGCATCACTGAGATTCTCAACGCATTTAGCAAATAGGTCTAAGCGCTGCTCAGTGGTTTTGATATCGTCGATATCTTTCATTGTGCCACTCATACGCAGCGGTTGTAGTTGGGCGTCTTTTTCTACCACCTTTCCTCTATCTAGCATCCATCGCCACTGTCCCTGCTGGTCAAGCAATCGGTAGTTAGCTTCAAAAAACGCTGTTTTTTGTGCAAGGTGGGCGCGTAAGGCACTTTGAACGCGAGGTAAATCCTGTGGGTGTATCAGTGCTTGGTTCGGGGGAATGCAAAAACTTTGTGTGGTTGCACTGTGATTGGCATGCTCATCATTAACGCGTTTGACCTCACCGGTTTTTATATACCAATCCCAGAGGATGTCACCACTGCCTTCTAAGGTCAGTTTTAGGTGTTGTTCTGAGCGTGCCAATTTCTTACGTGAGCGGCGCAACGAAATAACACTGAATGTCATAACGCATAGCAAGGCAAGAAGTAGTGATAAAACAACAGTGTGTAAAGGAGAGTCGAACAGCATGTGCGCTTGCTCATGAGCAAACGAGCACCCACTGACAAGCAACAATCCGCTTATTATTAAGCCTTTTCTACAACCTGACCTAAACACACACTGTCATTCTATTTACTACAATCATGCTAGGTTAATTCAAGCCGTTGATTGAGTAAAGCATTATGCGTGTTCCAAGGCTTGTTGCGACTGTTTAACCCCGTCGCTGAGCCACTCCATGCGAGCCCGCGAAGGAGAAAAAAGCTGCTGCATATAGTGCTGTACGTCTTCCAAGGAGATAGCATCAAGTGTCGTTAATAAGTTACTTTGCAGGCTAAAATCGACGCCCGGGTTACTAATTGCTAACCAGAAGCGTTGTGAACGCAAGCGCAGGTTTTTGTCCTTTTCGGCAATTTGCCGGTAGAGGCCGTGCTTGGCTTGTTGCCAGTGAGGCTCATCAATTTCAGCGAACCCCTGCACATACTGCTTGATAAAGGCGCGGTGATGAGAAAGTAACGTGTGCGCATCGACATTGGGTGATTGCACGTAAAATGCCAGCCCAGCGCGAGAATTAAACGGTGCATAGCCTGCACCGACCAAATAACCTAATTGCTGCTGTGTACGCAGTTGATGAAAATAGGGCTGATTAATCAGATGGTTAACAACCATCATCAATACTTTTTCTTTTATATCTGCGGTCTGTGCTTGGTAGTAAATGACCATGGCATTGTCACTGCATTGCAGTTTTAGGTGATGAGTGTCGACTTGCGTAATTTCATTCAGTGGGCGGCTAATGCTGTCGATACTGGCGCGGGTACGCAAATGAGATTGCACCAAACGTAAGAAATCGTAGGCATCGGCAGGGCGCCAATTACCATGTAAAAACGCCTCTACATGCACGGATTCGAAAAAGGCTTGGCGGAACTGTTTAAATTGCATGTAACTGGTGCTTTTAAGTGCCTGCGCGAGCTCCGTCGGGGTGGGGTTCCAAGGCATAATCTGCGCGCCGATACGGCTGAAAATCTCACTAACAGGCTTGTTCTGGTTACTGTTTTGCCAGTGGCGCACTAGCTGCTTTTTGTACTCAGCAAAGCGCTTCGTGCAAATATCCGCATGAAACAGCGCTTGCAATAGGCCTTGCACCAGTTCTAGTTGGCTTGATGACAAGCCGGCGGTGTGTAAAGTCAGTCCGCCTTGATGCGATGAAATATGGTAATTCAGCCCAGCCAACTCAGCAGGGTAAAATTGCTCTGCCACACAATCAATAAACAGATCGGCAAATAAACGAGTCAGCGCCATGTGCTGCACGTCTTTGACCGCCAGCTCTGAGTCCAAAGCGAGATAAAAGTGACCCTTAGCAACTCGGTAGGTCGCATCTTGCTTAAACCAGAAATTAAGTCCTGGATGAGTGGCGAGCTTTTGTGGTTTATTGCCTGGCGCCACTAATTCATGAAGCACGCAAGGACGCTGTAGGTAGGGGTTTGTGCTTGGCAGAGACATGGTATTGAGTGGCGTATCAATACTCTCCAGCGCGGTTAACCAATCTTTATCGAGTGCGTTGATGCGGTACGGTGTGTTATACCACTTTGTATAGCGACTTGGCTCGACGCCGGGGTGAATTAGCACCAGGCGCATATTCTGGGGAGTCAGCCATTGCAGTACCTCAGCAAATTGCTGGCTGTTAAAGCCAGTCATCAGGTAGTCACCGTACAAATAATGCTCGCTGGGGTAGTGGTGCATATTCACGCTGATACCGCTGACCCAGTCGAGTAAGCGAACTCGCTCTTGGTTATCAAAGGCAATTTGCAACAACGTTTGCTTGTCACGATACAGCGGTGGCAACTTATCGTCGTGACATTTTATCAGCGCAATATAGGCGAACACCGTTTCAACGATGTCTTGGTAATACTCAATGCCCTCATCGGTGAGTGCGAGGCTGATATTAAAATCTTTAAAGTTACTGCCATTAATGCCTCCACCTGCGGATAACGCATTGATCCATCCTTGATTTTTTAGCAGTGAGTGCAAGGAACCCGGGCCTTCGTAGCCTAATAAGTGGGCCAAAAAGCTCACCGTTTTGTGTTTATAAAAGGCATCAATGCTGGGCATAGCAAAACTAATTATGAGCTTTTGTAAGTGCTTGTGTGGCTCAATATGCAGCTCAACCCCCAAGTCCTGCTCTCGGTATAAAGGTTCGGTGATCGCAGGTTTAGGTTGCTGGGTGCCAGTGATGGGGGTGAATAGCTCCAGAGCCCATTGCTTGAGCTCAGACAAAGAGTGAGGGCCGCTCAACACCAATGTCATCCACTGGGCTTGATAATGTTGCTTAAAAAAAGCCAGCAAATCATCGCGAATAGCGTTTTGCTCATCACTTAATGTGTTGCTGTTGCCCACAGAGAACTTGGCAAAAGGGTGTTTTGGATTCACCGTTTCTTTGTGCGCCTGGTATATGCGTCGGCCATCGTCCTTTATTTTAAGTTTAAACTCGGCGTCAATGGCGTTACGTTCTTTATCGACCTCTTCGGCGTTAAACAACGGTGCATAAAAAAGCTGGCTGAAGCGTGTCAACGCTTGGTGATAGTGCTCGTTGGCGACATCAAAGTAGTAGCAACTGTGCTCGGTGCCAGTCCAAGCGTTACTGCTGCCACCATGATGACTGATAAAATCGTGGAATTCTCCGGAGGCAGGGAAATCTTTGGTACCGAGAAATAACATGTGCTCTGTGAAATGCGCTAACCCTTGTCGGTGCCAAGGATCATCAAAGTGCCCAGTATTCACCGTCAGTGCCGCAGCGGCTTTTTGGCTGTCTTGATCCTCAACCAACAACACCCTAAGACCATTGGGCAGTGTCAGCGGTTGGTAGAGTCTGTTATCATTGCGGCTGATATTCAAACAATGCTCCTGAAACTAGAGAAGTTGCAAGACGTTCAGGGCCAGCTGTTACGGCTTGGTGCCTACCCGAATATCGATGGTTAAGCTAGACTATAGCGAACATGCAACCAAGATGGCTAGCTTTTAGGTTAAAACTTTTTTGCTAATTAGTTGATTTCTTTGCAATGAAAACCATTTTAATCATGCGCCATGGGGAAGCTCAAGCGCTACAAGCGCAGGACCACTTGCGCGAACTGACTCAAAGAGGTCGGCAACAAGCTGATCATGTAGGCCAATGGTTAGCACAAAGGTTTAATCCACAAGGCTTATTAGTAAGCCCTTATGTGCGCGCTCAGCAGACTGCCGAGTGTGTCAAAGAACATTGCCGAGGCTTCACCTTGGAGCAAACGTGCGATGACATTATTCCCAGCGCTAACGCGAAAACCGCCGTTGACTACTTACAAGCACTTACTGAAGTTCATACTGAAATAGACACCTGGTTAGTGGTGGCACACATGCCAATCGTCAGTTACATGGTGGCGGAGTTCTGCCCTGAGCAAATGCCCATTTTCGCAACCTGTGGGGTGGCTCATATTGACTATGACCCGGCCACCATGAGAGCGCGCTGGCAGGCGTTATATAGCCCTAACTAGAGCTTAACCGCCAGCAATTTTAACCTTGAAGCCCTGAGCTTCAAGCAAACCTTTGAGCTTGTCGCGATCGTCGCCCTGAATCTCAATCACTCCCTCTTTAACGGCGCCGCCTTGGCCCATTTTTGATTTCAGGGTTTTTGCCAGCTTTTTCATATCATGCTCGCTCGGATCAATGCCTACAACGAGCATGACACCTTTGCCTTTGCGTCCTTTGGTTTGACGCTCAATACGCAGTGCACCGTCTTTAAAAAGCTTAACATCCGGCTGTTCACTTTGTTTTTCAGGTCGAATGCGGCCAGAGTCGGTAGAGTAAACCAAGTTATTATCGCTCATGGGTTGCTCCAATTAATAAACATAAAGTGTCATCCTAACATATTTTGGTGTTGTCATTGCGAAATGGCTGGCAAGGTTTATATTTTAAACAGGTAGATTATCAGTGGCTTAGGAGCGGGTATGAGTTTACAACAGCATTATGTTGAGGAAAAACAAAAACTAGTGATAGTGATAAAGGAAAAGTTTGACTTTAATCTTGTTCAAGATTTTCGTACAGCCTATGCAGACGTGCACGCAGACACTAAGCACGTGGAAGTCGACCTGCGAGAAACCAGTTATATGGATAGCTCAGCGTTGGGTATGTTGCTCAATATGCATAAAGCTCTGAAGGGGCAGGTAGAGGGCATTACCATCAGCCATGCAAACCCGCAGTTAAAAAAGATTCTCCAAATTTCGCGTTTCGATAAGAAATTTACCATTGACTGAAAAGTACATTTCCTTTCCTTCACATGGGCTTAGCGAAGACTTGCCCTTAGTGCTCATTGTTGATGATGAGTCCATGAACCGGCGTATTCTGCGAGCGATGCTGGAGCGTGACCACTATCGCGTCATCGAAGCTGAAAATGGCATTCAGGCGCTAGCGCAATGTCAGGCTCACGATGTTGATGTGGTACTGCTGGACATTCTTATGCCCGAAATGGATGGCTATGAAACGGCAGCGGAGCTTAAACGCACTAATACACGAGTTTATACTCCCATTATTTTTATTACCGCTTTGGAAGATAACCCCTCATTGGCAAGATGTTTGGACGTAGGCGGTGACGACTTTATGCCCAAACCGTTCGATTTACAGATATTGCGAGCCAAGTTACACGCACATCTGCGTATTCGCCATTTAGTCAGCGAGTCAAAAAAGCAAACGGACGCGTTAACCTATTATCAAAATCAAACCGAACGTGAACATGAACTAGTCGAGCATATTTTCAATAATGCCCTGCAACATAAGGATAAACCCAAGGGGGTCGACTCACACTTGTCGCCTGCTTCTATGTTTAATGGCGACGTGTTTCTCAATGCCTTGGGGCCAAATGGCTCGCAATATTATCTATTAGGCGATTTCACTGGACATGGGTTAGCCGCTGCCACCGGGGCGCTGCCAGTGGCGCGTATTTTCTACACTATGGTGGAAAAAAACTTGGCCGTAGGAGATATAGCCAGAGAGTTAAATGCCGCTTTATACGATTTGTTGCCGGCACATATGTTTTGCGCTGCAACTATTTTCGAAATTAGTGCCAATGCACAAAGTGCGACGTTTTGGATGGGCGGCTTGCCTGATGGTTATCTTATTGACCATTCGGGCTACATGCTTAGTCAGCTCGAATCAAAACACATGGCATTGGGTATTTTGGATGATGAGGAGTTTGAGCGTGATGTGCGCCATGTCACGCTCAATGAATATAGCCGTATCGTGGTTTACACCGATGGCATCATTGAGGCCGAAAATGCACAACAGCATCAATTTGGCTACAGCGGTTTGCTACGTACCTTGGCGTCGCAAGCGATGATCCGTACTGACAACATCATTGCTGCTGTGCACTATTTTACCGGTAATGAAGATCAACAAGACGATTACAGCGTGGTGATTATCGACGCGCAACCTCAAGCGCCATTACAACCTATTAATCACACTATAAGTCCGCTCCCTATTGAGCTTGAGGTGGTGTTAAGTGCCGAGGAGTTAAAAACGGTGGACCCAGTGGCGCAATTGATGGACCTAGTTGGTCACTTGCCAGGGCTGAACACCCACAAATCGACACTGTTTATATTGTTATCTGAGGCTTATAACAACGCTCTAGAGCACGGTATTTTGGGGTTAGACTCTGCTTTAAAGGCCGATGACGACGGCTTCTTACAATACTACAGTGAGCGTGAGCAACGCCTAAGCGAACTCACCGAAGGTGAGATATGCCTGCGAGTTTGTTATCAGCCACAGCAACGAACACTACTTTTAAGCGTTACCGACTCGGGTGCTGGTTTTTCTTTTGAGCCCTCAGCAGGTAGCCAACTCCAGCAAAGCTATGGTCGTGGTATTGAGCTACTTAAAGAGCTGGCGGAAGATGTGGAATACAACCAAGCGGGAAATGAAATACGCATTCGCTACCATATCGACTAACCCTCTCATATTGCCTCAGAACCCTATTTTTACCTTTAAATGACTCGCTTAGTGTCGAAGTGACGGTTTTGTATTGCACGGTAATAAAAAGGTGTGCTAGCATCCGGCTAAATGTTTAGATGTTTGGATGGCTAAATGCTTTTAAGCTACTTAGAAAATGCACAACTTAGCGCTGAGCCCAAGTTAGTGGTGAATAAACAACAGGCGCTACAGCAATACCTTAACAACGCGAGTGCCGATGTTCGTTGGCAATATCAAATTCCTGAGTTGGGCGAAGGTGGGGCGTGTAGTTTATTTGGTCATCTGCAAGAGCAGCCCTTCGATTTACGCGAACATTTGCCCCCGAGCAGTGAAGCAAAGTTGAGAAAGCTTCAAGCGATTGTCGATTTTGTTGTTCAAGAAAGTGGCGTAGACTGGTTTGGTATTTATCAAAGTCAACATATTGAAGGTCAGCCACAGCTACTTAAGCTAGCTTATTACGGCGCACCTAGTCGCCCTCTTTTTCCTATTAACCCTGACTTTGCAACAACCAGCAATAATGTGCAGGTTACACTCAGCGGGGTTGCTCGGGTGATAAATGATGTGGAAGACTATGTTGCCAACGGTGGCGAATACTATACATGTGACCCCAAAGTGAAAGCAGAAAGCTGCTTGCCGCTTTATGACGAGACAGGTAAAGTAGTGGGCATTATTGATGCTGAAGCATTTACCGACGAGTTTTTTACCCCTGATCAGGTTGCGTTGCTAATAGCTGCGTGTTTAGAGATTAGCGAGCACTTACCAACCAGCCGTCAGGACTAACCTAACCTGAGATAATAAAGAGAGTTCCATGTTCTCACAATTAAAACCTTTACCGACAGATCCAATTCTTGGGCTTATGGCTGCGTTTAAAGCCGACACCAATGACAAAAAAATCGACCTAGGTGTTGGCGTATACAAAGACGAGCAAGGGCAAACCCCTGTATTGAAGGCCGTTAAAAAGGCTGAAGAGTTTCGTCTCGCCAATGAAACCACTAAGTCATACATTGGGCTGGCCGGTAATTTGGAATATTGTCAGAAAATGGAGCAACTGCTACTTGGCGATGCTCACCCGGCTTTGCTAGCGGACCGTGTGCGTACAGCTCAGGCTCCAGGGGGCACGGGTTCGTTACGGGTGGCGGCCGAGTTCATTAAGCGTTGTAATGAGCAAGCCACGGTGTGGGTGACTACGCCAACATGGGCCAACCACATTAGCCTATTTGAAGCGGCTGGCCTGAATGTGAAAGAGTACCCTTACTATGACTATGATAACAAAGGTTTGTTATTTGATGACATGGTGAACACGCTCAGCCAAGTGCCTGCGGGTGATGTGGTGCTGTTACATGCATGTTGTCACAACCCAAGCGGCATGGACTTGAATTTTGCGCAGTGGCAAAAAGTAGCTGAAATCGCTAAAGTTCAAGGCTTTACAGTACTGGTTGATATCGCCTATCAAGGTTTTGGTACGAGTTTGGATGAGGATGCTGCGGGTTTACGCCATTTGGCCTCGCAGGTAGATGAGCTAATCATTTGTTCGTCATGTTCGAAAAATTTCGGCTTATACCGTGAGCGTATTGGTGCCTGTTCAGTGATCTCAAAAGATCAAGCCACTGCTGATATTGCTAATTCAGTGATGCTCAGTGTGGTACGCAGTATTTACTCGATGCCGCCGGCACACGGTGCAGATATTGTTAATACTATTCTTAGTAGCGACGAGCTAACTGCGATGTGGCACCAAGAGCTTGATGACATGCGCTCTCGTATCAATGGTTTGCGTTCATTGCTTAAGGATAAGTTAAACGACAAATGCGAAGGCATGGACTTCTCATTTATTGAACGCCAGCACGGTATGTTCTCTTTCCTTGGGATTAACAAAGAACAGATCGAACGCCTACAAAAAGAGTATTCAATCTACATCGTCGGTTCTAGCCGTGTAAATGTGGCAGGGGTAAGCAAAGATAATATCGATTACTTTGCCGATGCCGTTGCAGCGGTTACTAAGTAACGCGAATGATAAAAAAAGCCAGCAATGCTGGCTTTTTTTATATCTAAGAAATAGCTTTACGCTTCTTTGGCTTTGAGCTCGGTAACATTTTCCTTATCACTTGGCTCTTTGCTGGCTTTTTTTGTGGCCTTTGCTGCAGGCTTAGTACCTTTAAGTACGTGCATAAAGTCGTCTTTTTGTTTTGCTATTTCCAACGACAGGCTTTCTACTTGTTGCTCGCTTAAGGGAACATCAACGCCGCCTAATAACTCTTCTAAGCTTTCGGCAATATCGAGCATCTTATCATAGGCATCGGCTTCTTTTTTGCTAGTAAAGGTCATGCGCTCGACTCCGTCTCGTTCTACAACGTATTTAGTTACAACAGCCATGGCTTCTCCTCAAGGGTACTGTTTTTTTATACAGTAAGGGTAGTGGTTGGCGATTCGCCCGTCAAGGGTTTTAATCATTCCTTTTAAAGGGTTAAGCATTTTTACCACAAAAAAGCACGACTTCATCGTTAGTTTTATTTGACACATCTCAGTAATTATTCTTTATTTAGTGTTGAAGTAACAAGGATTTTTATTTTAACTTCTAAGGAGAGAAGCATGAAGCTACTAACCGCACTCTACACCACCTGTGCGCTTGTCCTTACCCCAGCGGTGGTCGCTGCTGAGGCACCTCAACAAGCGAGTGAGCAGGTAACCTCAGCCAAACTTGATATTAACCAAGCATCCCAAGAACAGCTGCAATCGCTGCCGGGCATTGGCCCCACCAAAGCAGCCGCCATCATCGAATATCGTCAGGTGCAAGGCAATTTCCGTAGTGTTGATGAGCTAGACGCTGTGCCAGGTATTGGTGCAAGTACGTTGGCGCAAATTCGGGAATTGGTGAAGGTAAGATAGTGGCAAAGTATTGCTGATAAACCAAAGGGCAACGCTTAGTTGCCCTTTTTATGTGCGGCGATGGCTTCATCAAGGTGAAACAGCGCGAATGCATGGCGCACTGGGAGTACAATAATAGGATAGGCGATGCCGGCTAAGAGCAGCCATGGCAACATGTGCCAGCCTTCAAAGCGCACCAGCAGCAGAAATAGTGGGGTGATCAGCAGCAGTTTAATAATATTGAGCATCACTCGGCGCTGCGCTGATAGCCTGTTTAATGAATCTGTTACTACAGCAAGTCGCTCATTGTGACTGAGCGACTTGAGTTTCGGAATTTGACTGGGAAGAAAGTAAATCATGAAGCCTTAGGTTTATAAAAAAAGCTGCTTAAGGTAATGATAATTGCAACGACTGCCATCACCGCAAAGATCACCTGCATCCACCCAGGCATTGATAACCCCATAAATTGCCAATCAATGTTGCCACAATCACCGGTAGCAGCAAAAAAGCTCGGCAGCCACTCGTGTAAAGGCATAAAGCTTGGGAAGTTAGGTTCAAACTCGCATACGAAGGCAAACGGATCTGTGGTGGTTTGCATCATGATATGTTCTTTGGCGAGCAAGAAACCCCATATACTGGCAACCAGCCAACTCGCCAGCGCCACTAGGCGTAAATACATATTTTGTGGATTAATACAGCCTAGTAAGGCCGCAAATAGTACACCTAAGACTGCTGTACGCTGATAAATGCACATAATGCATGGCGCTAAGTCCATGGCATATTGGAAATACAAAGCAGTTGCTTCGAATACGGTGGCAATCACCGCTAACAGTACCCAAGGCGCACGTTGGTGCGATAACTTACCTAACCAGCTCATAGTTAACTCACATCGTTATTGATGGGCTGATTATGCCACGCCCTCGGCGCTATGCAAGCGTATTAGCGGCCGCAAAGGTAAGCTCAGTAGTATGCCTAAGCACTTAATTTAGCGCCATTTGTGTACAAGCTAGCGTTGTTAAGTGAACAAAAAAGCTAATGAATCATTTAAAGCGGTAGGCTGGCTTCCGTTTTTGCTTATTAATCAGTGAAAATGAACAAAAAAATTATATATTGAATTGATCGAAGAGCTATACACAGTGCGGAGCTAATGCCGATATTGAACGAATCAAAGTCTCGGCTTTCGACTAAATAAGTCCTTAATCTCTGGAAAGTACTTATAGGAGAGCATAGTATTCTCAGCATCAATTAGTGTTATATTCGATTTGCAAGTGAATGTAATAAGGAGGTTGTATGCGGGGAATTATATCTAGGTGAGCATGAATAGAATCGCAACGTTAGTTGGGTCACTTCGAAAAGCTTATCCGGAAATAGAATCTTGTAAATTCGAACTAATTTTTTCTTTCCCTACTGAAGAAGCGGCCAAAGAGTACTTCAGAAAAACCTATCACTGGGAACATCATGATGGGATGATTAAATATCAACTTAACGGTGAATGTTTCTCGGGCTTTAAGACTGAAATAGAATTAAATGCCAACTATATTAAACACTTAACGGGCTGTTATGTAGATTTGGCATCAGAAACCCAAGGTAGCCTTCACCGTTGGAAGCTATGGATTTAAGCCTTAATAAGAACGAGCACCAAATGGAAATCAAAGTAAGGAAAACTAAAACAACTGACAGTGGCACATTGTGTATGCTGTGGCAGTTTTACCAATATCACCAAAGTTCATTTGATCAAGAGGATGTAGGTACTGACGGGCGCTTTGATATTGATGAACAATACCTCAATTCCGTTGTTTGCGGTGAACAAGAGTGTGCCGCTTATCTAATTTTTGTTTCTGACCAGGTTGCAGGCTTTGCCACTGTTGAGACGACCGAGATTCGGGGTAAAGAAATGCCGGAATTGGCTGATATATTTATCCTCCCTAAATATCGAAAGCAAGGTGTCGGGAAATTTGTCGTTCAACACTTGATGCAAGCTGTGAGCGAACAATGGCATGTAGCAGTTTATATAGACGACAGCTTGGCGTTGAAGTTTTGGAGTAACTTGCTTACTCAATTAAATGTGGCCCTTGTTGAGAAAGTGGAGCCTGTTGAAACAGAGGGCTTTCACGAGTTTGTCATTACAAACGCCTAACAGAATAAATACGTGAGCGACGTTGTAAGCTTGGCTGACACTCGCTCCTCGTTCAAGTTTAAAACGGCTCGTATCATGGAGCCGTACACACAAGGAAAGTTATGATTCGAACTATCTTGATAATATCGTGGGCTTTTTTTGCCAACGTTTCTATTGCTAAAGAAATTAAAGATATATCTGAGCTCACAAAGCGTTTGGACGATGGTGTACCGCAAATTTTAGAAAAGCACAAAGCTCCCGGCGTTGCTCTGGCATTCGTTAATGGAAGTAGAGTTGTGAGCTTTCGTTCCTATGGTTTTGCTGACGTTGCGGCTAAAACTGAAATTACTCAAAGGACTTTGTTCAATGTAGGCTCTATTTCTAAGCTGGTTACTGCTTGGGGAGCAATGCAATTAGTCGCTCAAGGCAAAGTAGATCTCGATACACCAATTAATCAATATCTTAAACGCTGGCAAATTCCCCAATCTGATTTTGATGTAAAAAAAGTCACACTAAGAAATATTCTGTCTCACACTTCCGGCCTGTCTTTGGGGCCTTATACAGGGTGGGAGTCTCGCGACAAGTTATCCTCTATTGTCGACTCACTAAATGGTAATAACAACGGCGCTGGACCCGTTGAACTTATCCATGCGCCAAATACAAAGTGGTCTTATTCCGGTGGTGGATATTCAGTGGTACAACTGTTAATTGAAGATGTGTCCGGAATGACATTTGAAGCTTATATGCAGAAAAACGTATTCGAACCTCTGAATATGAAGGATTCTACGTTCAATATTACTGAGATAGTAATGAGTAAGTCGGCAACACCTTATGATGATACTGGTAAAGTCACGGGGATGGTGTACTTCAATGAACAGGCAGCGGCGGGCTTACAAACAACGCCTGTAGATTTAGCTCGCTTCAATATGGCAGTTTTGCGCAATAGCGATGGACATTATAACGGTTCAATTTTGTTGCCAGAAAAGCTCATAGATCTAATGATTAAGCCAGCTCCGAATACTAACGGGCGCTGGAGCATGAGCTATGTTGTGGACACAGAAAATAACAGTCTCGGATTTGCTGGATTTAATCGAGGTTGGGTCTCTCTATCACGTTCTGTCACAGACCTAAATTTTGGTTACGTAATATTAAATAATAGTAGTATCGGTGCTGTGAACAATGAAATTGATAGCCTCATACTTTCTACCGTTAAACAAGAGCACAATTAAATTACATAAAAAACACTTTCAGTGGATAGGCTGCGGTGCCTGCGTGTTATGTGTCGAGGAAGCTATGAAGCCCAAGAAGCCAACAGTCATGGGAATGGCAGAGTTTGAGCCATCAGCGAGGTGTCCTAATTGTACATTGATAATGTATTTGGGAAAAAAATGTCCGCATTGTGATTATTTACTGAGCCAGTCAGAACAAAGAGCTCAAAATTTGTTTTGGAGAAAGTCTAGAAACACAGGTTATGTGTATGGCTTTATGTTTTTCATTATTTTCCTATTTATACTGCCTTGGTTGCTTAGCATCTAGCCTCAATCAAAGGTGTCTAAGTTTTATGCGGAGCTGTAAATTTAGCCAACTATGTTTAGTCGATTATAAAGGTGCTTGAAAAACCAAGGTTCAATATATGTTCTGGAGAAGTTTGTTAATCGGATTAACAACAGTGTTTGCTTGGCTACCTGCATCATTTCTTATGATATTTGCGCTAATCGGCTTATTTGGTGGCGTTGCAAATATTTTCACTATGCCGATTGGTTTCAGCTTACAATGGATCCTTTGTTCCTTGGGTGGAATACTTGGCTATGTAGCATTAACCTCTGTGACTTGGGGTTTAAAGCTCAAGCATAAAGTTCGATTGTTATTTCTTATTTTTGGCTTTTTGTCTCTAATATTCACTCATTCCTCAGTCATTGACCTTGATGGTGACTTATTCAAATTAGGTGGTGGCTGGGTTGAGCTCTATATGCTTTTATGCCCAGCTATATTTTTAGCTGTTCACATAGTCTTGCACTTGTTTTGGATGTCGCAAGACAATTTAGGAAGTGCATAATCTATTAATGGGAGTTAAACCCTTGACTAGCGTTGTCTTTCACTCGATTTAATCATTTACATGCAGCTATGAATGGGGGTTACTTTCACAGGGGATGGTATGGAAATCGAAGACTTAATAAGCACTTTGCAATCTGGCAACGAACGTGAGATATAGGATATTTCATATAGTCTGATGAATGTGTCAGACAATACCTTTTTACAAAAGCTCGCGGGCAGCCTTGAGTTAATTACGCCATTGTCTAGTTCTTCTTATTGGTCCTCTCAAGGAAATAAGCACCGCGTGCGTGTATCAATAGACAGAATTACAACGTTTCTCGAGGCTGTGAGAACAACGGGTTGCAGATGCGTAAAATACCTCCAGCTATCTTACTTTGCCCACAGTGAAGCGGATAAAGGCATGATAGAGATAATATTAAATGAGGCAGACCCACAAACGAGGAATTCGAAAATCACCTGTCAATGTACAGCTTGTGATCAATACTATGTTGCGCATGAGTTCGACGCGGGATTTGGGCGCAGAGCTCAGTGGGAAAAGCTCGCAAAACCATGAAAAAGATGCCTTCTACTGTTATTCCAATTTAAGAATCGGCTCGGTTACGGTAGGGTTGTTTTTGAGAATTCATCACGCTAAAACGGAGTACTTACTTGGAAACGGATCTTCAACAAAAATTGACAAATATTTTTAGCACTCGGCTGTTCAAATTTGACGGGCTTCCCGAAAAAGTAATTTCAGAGCTTAATGCATTAATGCTTGAATATGGCGCAGAGCAATTACTGTTAGCCTGCCAAGCATTGCGACCTAAATTTGAGCAAAGCGCCGACTTCACACGCGGAAGTAGAGGAAAGTCTGGCTTAGGTGGTGAATTTTATATGGCCGCTGCAATGGAGCTCAAATACCTTCAGGAAGCCATGGTTTATATAAGAAGTAAAACCACCGAGGCATCATAACCATGTAGTGTGGTGCTCTGCTATGAGGCTGGAGTATAAGCCAATTAGTGACGCAATGAAGAAAGGGATCGCTATGAATGAACACTTGGATAAGAAGTTATTAGAGTTTATTGAAACGTATAACAAACTATTGTCAACTTTTGACTATGGAGCAGCTGAGTTTCAAAGAGATATTGCCTTAGGAATGATTTTTGTTTTGGTCGATGCTCAAGCTGCTTGTTGGGACTCTCTAGAGGAGTTAAAGCTGCAGCTCGCGATCAACGCATTCAATTCTGATGAAATGCTTAAAAACATTAGAGACGATGTGTCGGAAAATACCGCTATTACTTATGACTACCGGTTCTCTCCAGTAGCGATGAAAACGTTTGCAGAATTAGGTTACCTAAACCTTTCCACGCTAATTTATATACGAGATCGGTTGGATGATGAAGTTCATAAGCACAGGAATGCCAATTCCATGGAAGCCTTTGTATATAACCTTCAGGGTAACTCCCTAAATTGTAGCATTCTTAATGACTGCATTGAAATTATGGAGAAAAGAGTCAACAGAGCGAATGTATAGGTGTTGCTTGTCACTAAAATAAATCCAAGTGCGGCCGCAACCATATTATTTATTAGTTACGTGAAAGATGATATTCGCGCTGAAAGCGAGTCAAAAAATTGAAGCAGCCGTATGCTGGTGGCGAGTATGGTGACTTTGAGAACATGCAAACACTGTGTATTAGAACAGTTGCAGCGCAGTCGCTCACATAGTCAAGAAAACGACCCAGTCGCGTGCTTTTGTCGCAAGATAAAAACGAGCAATAGCTGTTTTAAATAATACTGGCAATGAGTTAACTAGCCTGTTAAGAATATACCATTCAGAAAAGTGAGCGGCAGCGTAGTAGAAAAACGCGCGATTCGCTCGCTATAAGCATGTTAAGTGCCAAAATAAGATATGGGTATATTTATAATTCACACCCAAGATTCAATGCTTCTTTCAAAAAAGGCCTACGAATCATGGAAAGAGATTCAAGATCATTATCCTGATTACATGGCTTCTCTTGGGCCTTGGAGCGCTGAAGAGGTAATTGATTATCTTCATGATGAATATTCTGATCTAAGTCCCGAGGCATCAATTCAAGTAAAGTCCTTAATTGATGGTAAGGAAGAGTGTTTAGAATTAGTTTTTCGGAATTGATCAGCTAGTACTTAACAAAGCAAGCCAGTTCGCCAGCGAACTGGCAGGAAAAATTTACGCGCTTCGCGCTAAAAAACAAATTTGCCTCTGCTTAGGGGCGTTATGTGTTTGGAGAAAATGTGAAGCACTTTAGTATTTTAGTTGTAGTGATATTTCTTATTGTAGGGTGTAAATCTACTTTTAAACCAAAGTTAAATAGTGTTGAAAAATACACTTACAAGAGTTTAAAAAAACAGTTTAAAGGTGACCCAATGCAAAAATATGTTGATATATTTTTCATCAAAAGCTGTGAAGACTTGTGGACTTACACTCAGCAAGAAAAAATTACAATAACATCAATTGAAGGGACAGATATATTTATCGAAACACCTGAAAAAAGGACGATGAAAATGAATATAAACAACTTAGATTGTTCAAGCTTACTCAACACATAATAAACGCATTAATAATGGACGGCTAAAGCTTGGCTGGCGCTCATTCTTTGCTAATTTTAGCCAAGCATTATCCGCATTTTATGCGGGCGTCATCTATCGCTGGAGAGTCATGCATAGCACCGAAAGGGTTAAAGCCAAGCCTGATACCGACGCATTCGTTGGGCGGGTAGTATGGAGCCCGATTAAGTCGCTTTGGTTCAATTCCCACTTATTGGCCACAATTTTTCTTGCTCCCTTTGTCGTTAGCCTCTCCTCATTTAGTGTATTTATTCTTTTAACCGGCATTACCTTATGCTTTGGCCACTCTTTAGGGATGCACAGACTTCTGATCCATAGGTCATACGAATGTCCGAAATGGATGGAGTACCTGTTTGTATATCTTGGCACGTTGGTGGGTATGGCGGGGCCTATCGGAATGATGAAACAGCATGATCTGAGAGATTGGGCGCAGCGCCAGACACACTGTCACGACTATCTGTTACATGGCTCCAGCATTTTGAAAGATGGCTGGTGGCAGCTCAACTGCGATCTAGAGCTGGAAAATGGGCCTGACTTCTTTATCGAGGATTCTGTCTGGTCTGATCCATTCTATCGGTTCATTGAAAAAACATGGATGTGCCAACAACTAGCACTCGCGTTGCCGCTTTATTGGTTTGGTGGCCTAACCTGGGTGGTCTGGGGGATTTCTGTGCGCATAGTTGTCTCGGTGGGTGGGCACTGGCTCATAGGCTATTTTGCTCATAATCGCGGGGAGCGTACTTGGCGAGTCGATGGAGCCGCGGTGCAGGGTCATAATATTCGTTTTGCTGGGGTGCTTTCTATGGGAGAGGCCTGGCACAACAATCACCATGCGTATCCCGGCTCGGCCATGCTCGGTCTATACACGGATGAGCCAGATCCAGGCTGGTGGGTTCTGAATGCACTGCACAACTTGGGCATCGTCAAGAACATTCAATTACCAAGGGATCTACCGCCGCGGCCTGAGGTTGTTTCTGAGAGCATAGATCTGGAAAAGCGTGTCGAGCGAGTGCCTGAGGACTGTGAGATTGCAAAGTTTATTCGAGGAAATAGATAAAAAAGCTATGCACGCGACAAGCTCGTGATGGCAGCGTTACCGAATAAATACTCTAACTGGTTTCTGTCCAAAAATGAGTTAGATTCAATGTCCGTTCTTATGGCTTTATTAAATCTTTGCTGGAGTAGCTCAAAGGTTCAAATTGATACACAAGCGGCTATCAAACTTAGCGAAGCCTACTTGTTGAGGTAGAGCAAGGTTATTGTGGTCTCGCTATAAATTGATTTAATTCTTGACTCTCCCACCACCTTGAAACAATGAAGCTTAAGCACTTATTGCTACATTTGTTCGTTACGCTTCAAAGATAAATGGTTCTTCACTAATCAAACCCTCTGCATGGGAGTGGTTAAGATCTCACGCTGTGTAACAATCTCACCTTTGCTGTGTATGACCAAAACTGTGACTGGGCGAGTGTGCTTGTTAGTTGCTTCGCATCTGGTACAATCAGTATGTTAAGATCAATAATAATATTTTTAGTAGTGAAGTGGACGTTAGATGAGAATATTCAAAGCCAAAAGCCCAGCTGGATTTGCTGAGGAGTACATAGTTGAGTCCATCTGGAACGGTGAGTTTCCGCCTGGCTCAATTCTTCCAGCTGAGCGTGAGCTATCGGAACTGATTGGCGTCACTCGCACTACCTTGCGTGAGGTGTTACAACGCCTAGCCCGCGATGGCTGGCTGACTATTCAACACGGTAAGCCGACGCGCGTGAACAACTTTTGGGAAACCTCAGGGTTGAACATTCTTGAGACCTTGGCTCGTCTTGATGAAGACAAAATGCCAGAGCTGACCGACCAGCTGCTTTCTGCGCGTACGAACATCAGCGCCATTTACATGCGCGCAGCGATTAAAATAGACCCAGAACGTGTAAAAGAAATTGTTGCAGATAGAGAAACTGTAGAAGACACAGCGCAGGCCTTCGCTGATTATGATTACCTTGTCCATCACCAATTGGCAGGAGCAGGGAACAATAAAATCTATGTATTGATTTTAAATGGCTTTAAAGGTTTTTACTCTAAAATTGGCTGCCACTATTTCTCTGATCCGCGTACTCGAGAGCTGGCGCGTCAGTTCTATTCAGACCTAGCCGAGCTTGCCGAGCAGCAAGACCACGATGGCGCAATCGCCCTGATGCGTCGCTACGGTCATAAGAGTGGCCAAATATGGCAAGAGATTCGTGGCAATATGCCCGAAGATATTATGGATTAAGTAACCTAAAAGCCCGCACTAGCGGGCTTTTTTGTGCCTAGGGTAAAGGCGTTGGTGATAATCAGTTTTATCGATGATAGCTATCGCTAAATGCGATTGTTCTTTTGCGCACAGGGTCAGTACCATATTGCACAGAATTAGGTGCAACGTGAATTTTACGTGATGGGGTTGGTTTTTGCTTTTTCGTCACTATATTTAGTTGCACATACATAAAATGCTTTGACGCATTTGCCGTCAGAGCCACTGTGTTAATGATAAACTCAAACTATTGGAGATTACAATGGGTGTATTAGTAGGCCGCAAGGCACCAGATTTCACAGCAGCTGCAGTGCTAGGTAACGGCGAGATCGTTGAAGACTACAACCTACACGAAAAAATCAAAGGAAAGAAAGCGGTTATCTTTTTCTACCCACTTGATTTCACATTCGTTTGTCCTTCTGAACTTATTGCTTTCGACAAGCGCTATGAAGAGTTCCAAAAGCGTGGTGTTGAAGTAATCGGTGTTTCTATCGATTCACAGTTCTCACACAACGCTTGGCGTAACACTGCTGTTGCTGACGGCGGTATCGGTAAAGTTAAATATGACCTTGTTGCTGACGTGAAGCACGAAATTTGTCAAGCGTTCGACGTAGAGCACCCTGAAGCGGGCGTTGCTTTCCGTGGTTCTTTCCTAATTGACGAGGAAGGCACAGTACGTCACCAAGTAGTTAACGACCTACCTCTAGGCCGTAACATCGACGAGATGCTGCGCATGGTTGACGCTCTAGCGTTCCACAGCGAGCACGGTGAAGTATGTCCAGCTGGTTGGACTGAAGGTAAAAAAGGTATGGACGCAAGCCCTGAAGGTGTTGCTAAGTTCCTATCTGAAAACGAAGGCGACCTATAAGTCGACCCAAGGTTTCAAGAAAAGCCGCGCTCTAGCGCGGTTTTTTTATGCCTGAAAACAGCTGTAAGCCTGTACTACAATAACTAAAATCGGTACCTTCATCATAACTTCATTCTTCTCAACTAAGATTTTAGTTTTTATAACAAGGATATGTGACATGCGCGCAGTATTTTCTATGATGCTCATTCTGTTTTGTAGTGGGGCAGCTTACGGCCAGTCGGCTACTCAAAATCCCGCCACGGTGCCCGCCACAGTGATCATTTCCATCGATGGTTTTCGTCATGACTACATTGAGCATTTCGATACTCCGGCGCTGGCTAAATTAAGCCGTCAAGGAGTGCGGGCGCTGCGCATGAAAACGGTTTATCCGAGCAAAACTTTCCCTAACCATATCAGCATTGCCACAGGTCTGCTGCCCAGTCACCATGGTATTGTGGGTAACCGTTTTTGTGATAAACAGCGGCAACAATGCTACGCCATGGGCAAAGGGCAGGCCGATACCAGCTGGGTGTCGGGCACGCCACTGTGGAATTTAGCCGAGCTACAAGGGGTGAAAGCCGCCACCTATTACTGGCCAGAATCGGATGCGCGTTTCAATGGCCGCACAGCGTCTTACTTTTATCCGTATTCCAGCCACGGCAAGCAATCCCATCGCGTAGAGCAAATCATTCAATGGCTTAAGTTACCCAAGCAGCAGCGCCCCAAACTCATTATGAGCTACTTTTCTGAGGTTGATAGCCTGGGCCACAAGTATGGGCCGAACGCGCCGCAAACCAAAGCAGGGGCCTTAGGAATCGACCGCCTTATTGGTGAGCTGTGGCGCAGAATAAATACCGAGTTAGACACCGAGGTGAACCTAATTGTGGTCTCTGATCATGGCATGAGTGAAGTAAACCCCGATGCCGGCATTCCTTTAGCATCGCTCAACATCGATGATGGGTTTAAAGTAATTAACTCTGGTACCCGGGTGGCTATTTATCAACATAAGGCGTCTACACGCGCTTTACAGGCACTGCGAGAGCGACTGCACAAGCAGGCGGCGGATCAATATCAGGTGATGAGTAACGAGCAACTGGCTCAGTATGGTGTCACTATGGGGCCGAGGCAAGCTGATATTGTGCTACAAACGCGCCCTCCGGTGGTCTTTACGCAGCCAGATCATCATTATCTGGGCACCCATGGTTTTATCGACGATGACAATATGGACGCCGTGTTCTTAGCGGTGGGCCCAAGTTTCCACCAAGGAAAAACGCTGGCGCAGGTGCGTAATCTTGATATTTACCCTATGGTGGCACATATCCTCGACTTAGAGATACTGACCCCCATCGACAGTGATGGCGCTACCTTGTGGCCAGCCTTGTTGTCACCGCCAAAGCGCGAGCCTGACACGCGCAGCAACTAAGGGTTGTTGCTAGGCTGAAATCCAGGCACAAAAAAACCGCCATAATGGCGGTTTTTTATGTCATTTAAGGCTTATTGAAAGCTCACTGCTTTGCGCTCTTTACGCTGACCACGGCCTTTAGCGTTAGGGTCGCGGAAGCTACGCTTTTTGCCTTCACCTCGTGGTTCACGTGCCTCACGTGGTGCACGTGCTTCGCTTTGGCTAAGTGTCAGCTTCATAGGCCGCTTGCAGATATACACTTTTTGGAAGTGCGCCAGCTTGTCCTCAGGCATGCCTTTTGGCAGCTCAACGGTACTGTGAGCGTCAAATAAACGAATGTCGCCAATAAACTTGCTGGAGATATCCGCTTCATTAGCAATGGCACCGACGATATTTTTAACTTGTACACCATGCTCGCGACCCACCTCAATACGGTACGTATCCATTGGCGTGTTAGCATCACGACGCTCGCGGCGAGGCTTATCACCGTCGCGACGACGATCGCCTTTGCGCTCACTGCGTTCACCACGCTCTGGACGTTCCTTCGCTTTGATCTCCTCGACCTTCAACGGCGACTGTTGCTGTGCCAGATAAAGTAGCGCGGCGGCTAAGTCACCTTGGCTCAATTGCAACTTGTTACCTAGGGTATTGGCTACTTGCGCAAAGAACTCGCTGTCTTTGTGCTCCAACGCAGCGGCCACTTTCTTCTCTAGGGCATCAATACGCTTTTGCTCAACGACTTTAGCGCTCGGCAATTCTACCTGAGCGATGTCGCTCTTGGTGTGGCGCATAATGTTCTTAAGTAGGTAACGCTCATTACCCTTAACGAATAAAATAGCTTTACCTTGACGACCTGCACGGCCAGTACGACCAATACGGTGTACATAGGCTTCGCTGTCTTGTGGGATATCATAGTTAACCACTAGGCTGATGCGCTCAACATCTAGGCCTCGTGCCGCCACATCGGTGGCAATAACAATATCAAGTAAACCATTTTTAAGGCGGTCAACAGTGCGCTCACGCGCCTGCTGGTTCATATCACCGTTTAATGGTGCGGCAGAGAAGCCTTCGCGCTCAAGGAGCTCAGCCAACTGCACAGTGTCGTTACGAGTACGCACAAATACAATAGCAGCATCAAAGTCTTCGGCTTCTAAAAAGCGCACAATGGCTTTGTTTTTGTGTACACGCGCTTGCCAGTACGCTTGCTCGATAGTGGATACTGTGCTGTTGCGTGGCGTAATACGCACTTGCTCTGCGTCTTGCAAATAGGTTTTGCAAATAGACTGAATCTGTTTTGGCATGGTCGCCGAGAACAAACAAGTTTGCTTGTCTTCTGGTGTTTGCGCCATGATGCTTTCCACATCATCGATAAAGCCCATGCGTAGCATTTCGTCGGCTTCATCCAATACCAATGCACTTAAGCGTGATAGGTCGATAGATTTACGACTGATGTGATCAAGGAGACGACCCGGAGTCGCGACAATGATTTGCGCACCGCGACGTAGGGCGCTGAGCTGAATACCGTAGCTTTGGCCGCCGTAAAGCGCGAGCACTTCTACGCCCTTGGTAAATTTTGCGTATTGCTCGAATGCTTCTGCAACCTGGATTGCGAGTTCACGGGTGGGAGTAAGCACAAGCACTTGCGGATATTTCGCATCCGCATCCAAGTTATTCAACAATGGTAAGGCAAAGGCGGCGGTTTTACCCGTGCCTGTTTGTGCCATTCCCAATACGTCCTTTTTGTCGAGTAAAAGAGGAATACATTGAGCTTGGATCTCGGAAGGAGTCTCATAACCCAATTCGCTCACTGCTTTTAAAGTAGCAGGAGAAAGGTGTAACGACTCAAAGGTGACTGGTTCTGACATTAAAACGCCTCAGGGAATTCAAAGAGGCGCGCATTGTACAGGAATGAAGCAGTAATTGCTTGTATAAATTACAACTATTTCCTATGTGCTTGGTTTTGTATGAAATTTAACCAGTGGTGTTCGTTGCGCTTAGATTTATTCACGGAGAAATTACGTAAATTTAACGGTTTAACGCATGTGTTCCAAGCCTATTTTGTTGTTAAAAACGCATTAAAAACTGACGGGCCAAAGTGAGTTTTCAGCGTAAAAATGGTGCGCAGGATGCAAAAAAAGCCGAGTATGATCCCGGCTTTCTTATCGTATTAGTCTTGGTATAGACCTAAATTTTCTTTCGCGTAAGCTTCGAACTCAGTGAATCCACCAATGTGCGCCTGATCGATAAAGATCTGCGGTACTGTTTCACATGGTTTGCCGGCTGATTTTTCTAAATCCGCTTTGCTGATCCCTTCTTTAACGATATCGATATAGCGGTATTTGAAATCATCGCGGCTTTGCGTCAGTTGCTCGGCAACATCTTTTGCGCGTACGCAGAAAGGGCACCCTTCACGGCCAAAAATAACAGTTAGCATAATTCTCTCCAGTGCAGTTGAAAACGTTAGGTTTGCAGTGTAGCGAGGTTCGTCGCCGGGGTAAAATAAGCAAAAACGATTTCTATATTCGCTAAAAGCGATTAACTACGATAAACGGTTTTAATTAGGTGGTAACCAAACTTGGTTTTCACCGGCCCGTGTACTTCCAATAGCGGCTTTTTAAACACCACATCGTCAAAGGCTTTGACCATGGTGCCGCGCTGAAATTCACCCAAATCGCCGCCACGTTTTTTTGATGGACAGGTAGAGTATTGTTTCGCGAGTTTATTAAAGTCGCCGCCTTTGTCTAACTTGGCTTTGATAGCCAAGCACTCTTCTTTGCTCTTCACTAATATGTGATATGCACACGCTTTTGCCATAACTGCGTCCTAAAATGAATATCGATAAGGGGTGACCACGTCGAGCACCTTTTGCTTTTCGCCCATGCCGCCAATGCGATAGGCGGTGCCTTGGTGACTCAGTAAACCCCGGTGGTCCATGGTGCCCTGTTGGGCATGCTCTAAACGTTGCCAACGATTAGAATCAGTATCGAAACGCCATACCTGATTTGACGGCGAACTGGGTTTACCATTATAGCCGATACCGTTGTAGTTATAAGGGTTAGGGGAGCCCGCCATAAACACCAGCTGGCCATTGATTGTTCCCGCTGCCATACGATAATGACTCTTGCCGGTGGGGTGGCTAATCATACGCCAATCAATTTTTGTTGGCTTGTCGGGGTGGATGATCCCTTTAAAACATTGGGCTTTGCCATCGAAGCCTCGGCGTTTATCAATATAAGCAACGGTTTTTACGCCATCACACACCACCATGATATTACCTTTAATTGCACCGGCGTGACCAAATACCGGCTCGCCTAAAAATGGCGACGCTTGTTGCCAAGCATTATTAGCAATGTCATAGACTTGTACTAAGTTCACGTTGCCATCATTGTGCCAGCCACTGATCAAGTAGATAAACTTGTCTTGGTAATTCAACGCAACGCTATCATCGACAGGCACGGGCATATCGGCGAGGCGCTGGTAGCTGTTGGTTAGCACATCAAAACGATAGGCGTCGGGCGCTGAAATTTCACTGTGATCGTCGGCCACGGTATAGCCACCAAAAACATAAGCGTATGGACCGACCCCCACAGCAGTCGCCGCCAATCGGCCTTTTAATTCGGTACTGGCGGGAACACTTTTTTTGCCTTGCCATTGCCCCTGGCCAATTTTTAATGCCCACACTTTATTGTGCACGTCCTCGTGACTTTTCCCAGCACCTAACCCCATGAAGCTAATAAAATAAGGCCCTTGTTCCGTTGTCACTTGGGCGACCGCATTATTGGTCACTGGCTCGGGTAACGCTGGCAGGGGTTTTGTGGCCCACGTTGGCGCGCAGAGCATGCTCAGCGCCGCGACAAAGCAATGTCGTTTATTCATCTCTACCTCGGTATTTTATGCCTAATTCACTGGAGTAGCCCATAGAGCGGGCAGTTATGCGCAGTGATTCATCAATAACATAATAGGTTGGGAATGCAGATATTTTATATTGCTTGGCGGTTTGTGCGCTACCTAAAAGTATGGGCATGGATAAAGAGAGGTCAGCGACAAAATCTTGCACTTGTTGCTCACTTTGATAATCAAGGGCAACGGCCACAGCGTTAATATCGCCATCATCCATTGCCGATTGTAAGTTAGGCATGGACACCTTGCAGATAGAGCACCATGGCGCAAAAAAGTATACCACGGTGGTTTGCCCTTGGAGTTCTTTGATGCTGTATCGCCCCTGTTCATTGAGTTGTGTTAAGGCAAAGTAAGGCGCGGGGGTGTGATCGGTACTGAGCAGATTGCGCTGTTGAAATGCGCTGACAGCAAAGAAAACGATCGCAATAACAATAATCTGCAATAAAATTTTTTTCATATTTAACTTAAAATTCATAGGCTTAATAAATTAGACCGGATAGTGGCAGAAAAAATTTTGCATCTTTTTCTTGAAAATAAAGACGCTGTCCATATATCAGTTAGTGAGGACGCCGGAAAGGGTCCCAAACTAAGTAAACTTATTGATTTAAAACGTAAATGTTACTTGTTCATCGTGAAAAGTAGCAACTAATATCGCTTAATTATGAGGATATCATTATGCGTACAGTAGATTTATCACCACTATATCGTTCATTCATCGGTTTTGACCACCTTGCATCACTTATGGATGCGGCGGCACGCACCGACAAGCAGCCAAGCTACCCACCTTACAACATCGAGGCATTGGGTAAAGACCAGTATCGTATCACCATGGCGGTGGCTGGATTCAGCGAAGATGAGCTGAGTATTGAGTCAGAGAACAATACTCTGAAAGTCGCCGGTATTAAGGCTGACAAAGACGACAAGCAAGAGCGAAAATTCATTCATCAAGGTATTGCTGAGCGCAACTTCGAACGTAAGTTCCAGCTTGGCGACCATGTTAAAGTGCTCGGCGCAGGGCTTGAAAACGGGCTCCTAGTCATTGACCTAGAGCGAGAGATCCCTGAAGCCTTGAAGCCACGTAAAATTGAAATAGGTTCTGGCAATTTGCTTGAGAGCAAATAAATTCTAGTCATTCTCCCTGTGTTTACGCCGCCCAACCGGGCGGCGTTTTTGTGTGGATAAACCGATGCGTAAAACTGATAAGAAAAAAGACAACACACTGCGCAAAGCGCTGACCCGCTTTTGTAATGAACATTGTGAGCCGTTGTCAGGTTTTGAGTGGCTGACCCACGTTATTGATTGGCAGCGAGCCGACAGCATCAGAGTGATTGTGGTGTTCACCACCGATGAACAGTTACGTTCCTTTTTAGGCTCACAAATGCGCCCGCAATTGGAAGCGCAGTTGATGGCGGTGCTCAAGGCCGAGGACTTAGCTATGCACAACCCGAAAAAACAGATAGTCTACGACACTGAACAGCAGTGCAAAGTAGGCCACAATGGTAACTGGGCACGGCGATTAAGCCACCTTTAGAGAGGATCTATGCCTACAGCGGCCATTTTTGTAGATGTACAAAATATATATTACACCTGCCGTGAGAGCTTTGCGCGTAACTTTGACTACAACGCCTTTTGGCGTGAGGTAAGCGCTAAGTACGAAATAGTCACCGCCATTGCTTATGCCATTGATCGTGGCGATAGCAAACAACGAGAATTCCAAAATATCCTCCGAGCCATTGGCTTTGAGGTCAAGCTGAAACCCTATATTCAGCGTGCTGATGGTTCGGCTAAAGGCGATTGGGATGTGGGTATCACCCTTGATGCTATGGAGTATGGAACGCAAACGGATACCACCATTTTACTCTCTGGTGACGGTGATTTCGATATGCTCGTCGCCAAGCTACGTCATGAATGTAATAAGCGCGTCGAAGTGTACAGTTGTGCGCCGTTGACGGCGACATCCTTGATCAATGCCGCCAGCCATTTCCGCGCTATAGACGATACGCTATTGTTGGGCTAACTGCTCTTCCAACTGTTGTTTGGCTTGCTCTAAGGCGGCAATTTTTTCCCGAGCAAACTGCAGCTGTTCCGGCGAGATGCCTTCTCGCTCTCCCCGCGCTAGCCAAGTTTTAAGGAGTGCGACTTTATCTTTTGCGGCACTGATATAGGCGCGTTTAAAGTCGTTGTGCTGGCGCTGTTGGTAGCGCTGATAAGCTTGGTGATCGTGCAAATCACCCTGATAAGCGTCGTCTTGTTGCCGGTCTTTGGCGATAGGAGGCACATATTCCGGCTCTGTGATAGGCGCTTGAGCGCTTATCTGTTTAGGGGGATCAACGGCTTGCGAATACTGTGTTTTACTCTGGCGAGCAGAGACCGCCTCTTCGGCTGCCACTGCGGGGGTATCACGCACAGACAGCAAGGTGGACGAGTCGCTGCGGGCTTTGATAGCCCCAACATCGGCGCTCAAATACCAGGCTAGAGCGCCTATGAGCAGTATTAAAAGCACTATGACTCGTTTCATCCGGCTGCCTCCATGCGCGCGCGCCACGCCTTAAATTGTGCTTCATAGTTCTGCTGTGCCTGCTCCTTAGCGAGTGCCTCAATGGCTTGGTAACGCACCGTTTCACTGTTTTTAGCATAGTATTCATAGGCTTTTTCCGTGCTCATTAGTACTAGCCACTTGTTTTCAGGCGTGCGTACTGGGCGCGATAAGGTATGTGTTGCCAACGTGAATGCCAGCTGCTTGGCAAATACCGGGGCGTCGTTATTATCACGACTTAATACGCCATTTTGTTTGCCGAATACATTTTCTTTGTCGCCCATTGCGCTAATAAAACCCTGACTTTTTGCTTGTTGATAGAACTTTTGCGCTTGCTCATGCTGATCAAACTGAACACCGTAAGCTCGTACTTTGGCAATATAGAGAAAGCGCTCGCGGTGGTGCTCATAATAGGTAACGATATCTTGCTCTTTGATGTCCTGCTTGAGGCGCTCCAGCTCACCACTGCTGCCATGCATGGTTTGTTGTACGCCGAGCTCGGTTAACAGGCTAGGGCGAAGAATATCTGCCAAAGCGATGTCTTGTAGGCGCTCAAGGCTGAGCTGATGGCTCTTGAGCAGGGGGCTCACCAATAGGGCGCTTTGGCGAAATTGATGCCAACGTTGCAACTCGCTATGAAAGACGGACACGTCACCTTGATGCAACTTATATTTTATCTGCATCGACATGCTTTGGTAAAAATCAGCCATGTTCAAGGTGTTGGATAATGCCGTGGCCTCCAGTAGCTTGATGCGCGCCAGCTTATTCACAGTGGCGCCCTCAAGAGTACCATCGACCGGGTAGCTCCCCAGTGTGCGGCGTAACCAATCAGCATTGTAAGCGCGATTAGGCGCCAACGGCGCTATGGCATCGTCGTCTAACCAGCCCTGAGCCTGCCAAGCGCTCAGTAAGTAGCGGCGCACATGATAGTGATTGTTGAAGCCCACGGTAGCTTGGCGAACCACTAATGATGGAAAACGCTGATGTGCTTGGTGTAGCAAAAAAGCATTCTCCACCAACCTTTGACGGGTGTGCGCCGCTAAATCGGCACTGTGTTGTTGGTATACGGTGCGCATAAAGCGCACTTCAGCATTGCTCGGCAGTTGCGAGAATGACGAAAAAGATAGGCCAATAAGGCCTATCCAGATAAAAATCCTGAGCCCCATTAACGCTGCTCCATGGCATGGTTAAGCAGGTGCACGACCATGGCAATAGCATGAGGAATAACGAGGCGTCCGGTGTTGACCCGATCGTAGTGATCTTCAGAGTTAAGTACGATGCCGCCTTGAGCGTAACTAAACGCCCCCCCTTGCGTGAGAAGTGGGCGAATATCTTGTTGTTGTGGGTCAAGGGCGCTAAAGCTATCCATGGCATCACGCACTAAGCTCATATCATTGAGCTGCTCTTGGTCATAGTAGTCTTTTACCCAACCTTCCCAACTAGAGTGGTTAAGTGCTGAGGTTGTCCACGTATGATGTGGTTGCAATAAGTCTGTGGTGTGAAAGACAAACCCTAGCACCTGCGGGTTGCCGCTTTGCAGGTAGCTTTGATACCAGTACTGGCCCAGGTTATCTAAAGGTTGGAAGGGCATATCCTCAAAGTCATCGTACATGCTGTATTGTGAGTGACTATCGATACGGTAGTTACGCTCGGTGACGCCATAGCTATTGTATTTGCTACTGTCGGCATTGAACCAACCGGTCTCACCACCTTGACCATCATCGAGGTAGTCCCCTTTGAGCCACGTGGCGGCTAGATTATCAACATCACCCCAGACCGTGAGCTTTTGGTAATTGTAGCCACCAAAATCATTGCCGTGCACATCGGCACCTTGGCTGTGATTCTGAAAGTGCCAATAACTGGTGTATTTAACGATGCTCTTCGCAGCACCCCAAAGTGGCGCTTGTACGCACGACCCAGTTATTGCACCGCAAAAAAAGGTATCCTCAAAGTCATCCACATCATAAGCTGACTGGCCCAGTAAATCGGCGAGAATGTCCACCGACATATTGTTTTGTTGTGCATACTGCTCAAGCTCAGCATAGGCTGTGGTATTCGGATTCTGCTGCATATAAGCAACGGCATCGATAACGATACGCTTATGGGTCTCTTGGCTAAAAGCATGTGCTTGGCTGGTGGCCGCACTTGCTATCAGTAGTGCGGCAATAAGGTGTTGTTTTTTCATAATGTTCCCGTTTTTTAAATGGTAAGTGTATTAAAATGGGAACGTCTTACATTGAGGTTACATAAAAGTTAATTATTTGATCTATTTTTATGTCTTTATAATTTCTCCACATTATCGATGCACCACTGGGCTCGTTCTAACACCTGCTGTTGCTGGCGCTTGTCTTGTTTATCCCAATTACGGTAGATCATGCCGATGCGGTGATTATTACCAAAGCGCTCACGGTGGCGAACCATAAAGTGCCAGTAAAGACTGTTAAATGGGCATGCCTTCTCGCCTACTTTTTCGCGAACGTTATAGTGGCAGTGTTTGCAGTAATCGCTCATTTTATTGATGTAGTTGCCACCACTGCTGTAAGGTTTGGTGGCAATAATGCCGCCGTCGGCAAATTGGCTCATGCCCCGGGTGTTGGGCATTTCCACCCATTCAATGGCGTCTACATAAATACCTAAGTACCAGGCATCGACGGCATCGGGGTCAACGCCAAGTAGTAAGCAAAAATTGCCGGTGATCATTAAGCGCTGAATATGGTGGGCGTAGGCATAATCAAGGCTTTGACCAATAGCATGGCTAAGACAGGCCATATTGGTTTTTCCATGCCAGAAAAACTCCGGCAGTGGCGCCGAGGCCTCTAGAGTATTTAACGAACTGTATTTGGGCATGTTAGCCCAATAAATCCCACGCACATACTCACGCCAACCGAGGATTTGTCGTATAAAGCCTTCTACTTGAGCTAGATTTATGGCGCCATCACTTTGCTCATAGGCCGAAGTGGCCTCGTTGATCACTTGCATGGGGTGCAGCATTTTACTGTTTAGCGCGAATGATAAGCGGCTGTGATAAAGGCTCCACTGGCTATCACTTTGACAGGTCATGGCATCTTGAAAGGTGCCAAAACGAGGTAGTAAGTGATCACAAAAATAGCGCAGCAACTGCTTGGCCTGTTTGCGGCTCACAGGCCATAATAGCCTGTCGCTGCCTTGGCCTATAGTACTTACCTTATGGCGGGTGATGCGCTCTTTGATACTGCGCACATCGTTGTCAAAGCATAGTGGCTGTGGCAGCTCGGTGAGGTCTTGTTGGGTTAGCTTATTGCGATTTTCTTTATCAAAATTCCACCGCTCCCCCAAAGGCTTGTCGCCCTGCATCAACACCTTAAAGCGTCGGCGCATTTTACGGTAAAACTGCTCCATAGTGTGATGGGTATCGGCCTGAAAGTAATCGCTCAGCTCATTAAAGCCCAACAAGAAGTGCTCGCTATCATAGGCATTCAAGGTGATGTCTGCACCGAGGTTTAAGTCGCGCAGTTGCTCATATAAGCGATATTCATCAGGCAGTTGGTAGCTGAGGGTATTGGCACTAAAGCGCTTCACCTGCGCCTGGAGTAGGTGCGCTAAATCATCATAACCCTGTGTATCATCGAGAGTCAGATGAAGAACACGGTGCCCAGCTAATTCCAGGGCTTCGGCAAAGCGAGCCATGGCAGCGAAAAAAGCACACACTTTTTGAATATGATGCTGGGTATACTGCATTTCTTGGTGTAGCTCAGCAATGATATACAGTACATCGTCGCACTTGTGCTCAAACCAGCTATGCTGCGCATTTAACTGATCGCCGAGAATAAGGCGGATTTCTTTGTAGTTTTCACTCATGAGTCACGCCTTGTTGGGGCCAGCCGGTGTAATCTTGATAGTCGATGTCGCTTTGGCTTGCTTCGCCTTGCCAACGGCTAATAAACTCGCCATCGGGATCAAATTGCTGTTGCTGTTTCGCTAGGTTGAAATGACGGCCGCCACGAGGATCGGCCCCTACGCCTGCGATATATTGCCAATTGCCATAGTTGCTGGCGCTGTCGTAATCAATCAACATACGCTCAAAATAGGCGGCGCCATAACGCCAATCGAGATTGAGTTCGTTGACAAAGCAGCTAGCAACAATTTGTCTGCCCCGATTGGACATCCAGCCTGTGGTATTAAGTTCATGCATCAGGGCGTTAACCAACGCATAGGGAGTGTTGCCTTGGCACCACGCTTGGTAGCGCTGAGCGTAAAAGCTGGTTTGTGGGCTGGTGCTACGGTTGCCTTGAAAGCAATATAGCTGTTTACCTTGTTTGATTGCCAGCCACTGAAAGTACTCGCGCCATAATAGTTCAAAGTAAATCCAGTACGTTGACTCGTTGGCACCGTGCTGTGCTTCATAGTTACGCAATTTGCTCAGCATCAGGCGTGCACTTAAAGCGCCGTTTGCTAACCAAGGTGACAGTGCCGTCGAAAAGTGCTGACCTTGAAGCGCGTTGCGCGTTTCTTTATAGCGACTGGGTGCCTCCGTAGCAAAATAGTTCTCAAGCGCGTGCGCAGCGCTTTGTGCAAACCAAGGCGTGAGTACAGAGGTGGATGCATCATCCTGGAGATAAAGGTTTTGCCTAACGGGGACGCTAGGAGCAAGCTGTGTTGGCGCTGCAAGCGGTTCATCGACACTTAGCTCAGACTCTACGGCTTTGCGGAATTGACTAAAGGTGCTAGGTAGCTCATCCACAGGGCCTGGGAGTTGTGCCAAGGTGAACAGCGTATGATCATGATCTTGAATCAGCTCAATAGCCTTGTAGCGGTCTTTAATATGAGCGATAGCCATTCGTTCATCCCAGCCATGCTGATGCCCTACGCCTAGGTGAGTGATGTCATGAACGCCAACCAGTTCGTCGAGTGTCTTAAGATTATCAATGCAGCACAGTGAGTGATGATAAGGCGCTAGCGCTTGGCCTAGATGGTGTAGCGTTTGCTCAACAAATTCAGTGCGCGCAGGCCCTTGCTCGCGAGCATTATAAATGGCGCGCGATGGCACAGTGAGTGTATGCAACGGACAATACGCCAATATAAGCCGATCAACTTGTGAAGATAATCGCCTAAGTGTCTGATTGTCTTCTAATCTCAGATCGTGATAAAAAAGATAGAGCCCCGTTTTCATGGTGCACCTCGGTTATTACGAATACCGCTGTGGTACGTTTGAACGCCGCACATGGATCCTTCGCATGTGGCTATGCATCAGCTAGACTTGAGATAGGTACGCGCTCTGGCGCTTAGGAGAAAAAATGATTCGCTTGTTTGTTATAACCGTGTTTACCGCCGCTTTACCGGTGAGTGCTGGCACCACAGTATATCAATGCACCAAAAATGGCACTGTAGAATTTTCGCAGCTCCCTTGTGGTAAGGACGCCAAGCCAGTGGTGGTTAATACCATTGCCGCCGACACTTCAAGCGCAGCTAAGCCACAAAGCGACAGTGATATTGAGGGGTATATACGCAATCAGCAGGCGGATAAAGAAATTGCCCAGCACCGTGATAAAATAGAGACTTACACACGTCAAATGCAAGAAGAAATTGCACGCTTGAAAGATCAGTCAGATGCCCAAGTTAATAACCTCACTGGAGCTGAAAAAGATCAAGCTATTGCCAAAGAAATGGAAGCGGTGAGTAAGCGTTATCAAGCGTTGATCGATCGGGAGCAAATGCATATTGACCGTTTGCTGGCCCAAAAAGAGATCTTTAAAGACAGTGCAGCAAATGCCCCAGACAGCATCGACAGTTTTATTCGCTTGCAGCAAATTGACCGCGATATGCGCCAGCATCTGGATAAAATTGACACCTATCACACGCGTCTAGACAATGAATTAGAAGCGCTGCAAGAGGAAGCGGCGCAAACTCCGGATAACCTCGTTGATGCTACTTATGACAATGCCTTGTCGCAACGTATGTCAGCAGTAACGGCTAAGTACACCACCTTGATTGATGTTGAACAAAAAGGGTTAGCGCGGCTATCTCAAGAGCGCGCCGAATTAATGCAAAAAGCCAAGGAAAACAAAGACACGAACTGATGTCCACCAGCGCGATTCTGAGACTCGCGCTGGTGGAGTAAGGTTAGCTTTTGAACTTCAGCTCTAGAGGGTCAACCCAATTGCGCCATGCTCAGTGCACTATCGACACTAATAACAGGCGCTTTGGCGAAGAAATTAAAATCAGTGCTCGTTGTCCATGTGTAAGCGCCCATATTAGCGGTAAATACTCGCTCACCATCCTGCAGTTGCGCCATATTTACATGCTCTGTAATGACATCTATGCTATCGCAGGTTGGCCCCGCTAAAACACACGGCTGCTCCGGGGCTTGGTGCAAAGTGTAAAAGCGTTGCGCAGGCTCGCCGTACACGCGGCCGCTAAACGCACCATATACGCCATCATCCATATAATACCAAGGCTTACCGCCGCGCAAGCTTTGGCCCATCACACTCATTACGTGCACCATGGCCGAGGCAACAATATAACGACCAGGTTCTGCAATAAAATGGGTGGTTTGCGGCCACTGCGCCAACGCTTTGCGAATGGGCGCACAATAGCTATCGATATCAATGTTGTCGTTTTGATAACTCACCGGAAAGCCACCGCCAATATCCAATGTATTCATGGCAGGCAAATCCGCGCGTCGAGCTAATTCAAAGACTTCTTTACATTGCTCTATTGCTGCCACGTATTTATGAGGATCGCGTGTTTGTGAGCCTACATGGAATGACAGCCCACGCACGCGAATACCCATGCTGTGAGCTTGTTGCAACAATGGCAAAGCTTGTGCTGGTGTTACGCCAAACTTTTTCGACAAATCAGCAGCCGCATCTTCATTTAAGAAGCTTAAGCGCAGTAATAGCTCAACCTCATGGTTATAAGGCGCAAACTTATGTAACTCATTGGCACAGTCGAATACAAAGGTATTGCACCCATAAGCCAAGGCATGCTCAATATCGGCCACGCGCTTGACCGGGTGAGTGTGAATGGTTTTACTTGCTGGCACAGCACACTGAGCCACCACATCCACTTCACCATTGGTCGCAAGGTCAAAACTGCCGCCCAGCGCGTCTAAGGCGCGCACCACATCTGCATGAGGTAGGGGCTTTAGAGCATAGTGTAAAGTCACCCCGGGAAGCGCAGCATGAAGCGCTAGGTAGTTTTCGCGAACACGGTCAATATCCAGCACCAGTAAAGGGGTACCGTATTGATTGGCAAGTTGGTCGGCTTGTACGAATTGCTCGGTAAATGAGTGAGCAGGAGCTCGCAAAGAAGAAACAGACATAATAACTCCAAAATTGAATTTGGATAGTTACTCTTCGCCTTGGCTGGGGGGCTGTACTAGGATTGGCTATCGAATTAAAGTGGCGCAATAATAGTTAAATTATCGCGCCATGCAAGCAAAAATTCAAAATATTTTTAGTCTTTAATTTTCAATGGTTTACTGGGCTATATCAAAGGTAACTTGAGCGTCTTCACCGCTTGTCACCGTGACTGTCTGTTGCTGATACAGCGTAAACGACTCATCGAGGATTTCGGCGTCATCAATGTGTGCAGCACAAGTGTAGGCTAGCTGATATTCACCTGGAGCGACAAAGCCGATTTCGAACTCATAACGTTCATCTTCCTCATCGAAGCTTACGCCACCGGTTGCGATAGGTGCATCAGCCGCAACCGTTTCACCATCAAGATACAAATCTTTAGGCTCACTGACATCGCTATTATAGAGATATACGGCATGACCGAAACCGCCGGTGGCAGGCGCGATATCTGCATTGTCAGTTTCGCAGTTTTGTACCAACTGCTGGCTAACTACACCCTCAATATCTTCCACTTGGGCAAGGTTTTCTAGGCGAATTCCGGTAGGTTTAAGCTTAACTTCGTTACTGTTACTTGGGTTGACCAACGATTTTTTCAGGTCAAACTCAAGCACGAAGTCGTTGTCACCACTGACCAAAGTGAAGTCATTTATTTGAATTTCACCGATGCCGTCATTGCCCTTACGGGTGACAACAAGTGGCACGACAGTGTCATCGTTATAAACCAGATGTGAAGTCATCTCGATATTGGCCATATCGCCATTGACTATATCAGCGCGTAGCCATTCATAGTCACCGGCAGCAACAAGCTCATTATCGATAAGCGCAAACACATCATCACCCGTGTAGTCCAGTAAGTTTACCATCACGGGTTGATCTGGGTTCTCTTCAGAGCGAGTCTCAAAGGTTGGCATCTCACCATCGCCCGCGTTCAAAGTAATGCTGTCAAAGGCAACCCACACTGCTTTAACGTTACTTACCGGCGCATCAGATACGCCTAACGAGAATTCTGCTTGTGTCGGCTCTGGGTTGGTGATGTTGTCGTCATTATCGTCCGAACCCCCACAGCCACTAAGTAAAACGGCGCTAATTGCACTCGCAAGAATCAGTTTATTCATTAAATGTACTCCGTCAGATTGCCCACTTATCTAGCGTAGCAAAGTTACCTGAACACTGTTTTAACTGTGTGCCGCGAGGGAGTGATAAATTTCTTGATAGCCTTGCTTGTGGTTATCAAACAGGAACTGGCGCAGCTGTTTTTTGTTGGTGTTACGTATAAATGTGACAGCAATGAGTGAGCCTTGTTGCCGCGCTTTTTGCATCTCCAATTGCATTGGCGGATAGTCTGGCAGGATTAACTTGGCTGTGGCCCTTTGTGGCGCATGCTTGATTTGCTCAGCATCAATCACCGCGCCTGTAGAGGATAAAGAATGAATAGGAAGCTCTCGTCCGTCGTCGGTGAGCAAGTAAATACTCGTGGGATTATCAAAGCGCCAGCTGCGGTGCTGGCCAAGAGCCTCGAAAATTTCTGGTGCTTCCAGCGTGGGCTGTAAATCACCGTTTGCGGTTAATGACAGCGACAGTGGAAACCAAAGTTCAAAGTGCCCGACCTCAGCCAACATACATAACCCAGGCTGCTCAAATAGGGAGGCAACATAATCCGGTAACTCCGAACGAAGGGACAAGCCGGTGGTGTTAACATCGTCGCCTTGCAACGTGTTTTCGCTAAATACCTGCTGGAAAAAAGCCAGCTCTTGTTCGGTGAACTCCATCTCTGTACCCCAAATAACCCTTTGCGACTATAAAAAAATAAAATCAAATATGCAAAATTTGGGCGCAAATTTAGCAGACACTCGCTGAACGTTTAAAGAACAACAAATTATAACCTAGAGCGTTATTCTAATTTTTGAATTAAATTGAGTTAGTTTTGCTTAGCTTGCTATGTGGCGAATGTCTTACAAAATTTTAAAAACAGGCAACTAGAAGACTGATTTATAGATATTTATACGTTCATAAAATCCCCGTTATATACCCGAGTAAACGGCCGTTTAGGAAAATGTTTAACGTTCATAAACGTGCTTCATCATAAACAAACGTTTTAAATTCCCAAATCTCAGTTAGTCTTTTCATCGTTGTTTGAAGCACACCAATAACGGGTCAGGATGCGAAAGCAAAACGTTATAAAAATCTGTAAGTTGGCGCTAATGCTAGCAAGTTTAGATGGCTCCATAGCCACCGCAAATGAAGTTAGTCTAGCCATGTATGGATATATAAAAGCCCGTTGTTCTGTTGCGTTTCATCAACATGATGTTGAGTTGAGCAATACAAGGTCCTCTCAGGCTGAATTGGATTTACGCTGTAATTCACCCATGACCCTAACGCTTTATTCTCAAAATGGGGGGTTAAGCCATCATAACAATGATGTGTTAGTGCCTTACCGAGTGACGTTGACCGTGCCGAAAGCCAAACGGGAAACAGTATTTTCAGCCTTGCAATTGAAGCAAGGAAAGGCGATTCACTTCGAGCAGGTGTTGTTCTCTGAACGCGCTTCTCTCGCGGTACAGCTGCAGCAGCAATTGGTTTTTGCCGGGCGCTATAGCGACGAAATTCGTCTTGAAATCACGCCTGATCTATATGGTCGAGGCCTATAACGATTATTATTTAAGCAAAAGGACATTACACATGAAAACAGTACTTATCTCTGCTGCGATTGCTCTGACTCTTAGCGCAACGGCGCATGCTTCAAGTAGCCTGAATCTTAACGGACAAGTTGATTCTGTCTGCACCGTTTCTAACTTGACCAACAGCCAAACCTTCTCTTCTTTAAGCTCTGGTGCGACAGCGATGTCAGACGTGACATTGCTATGTAACGATGCTGATGGCGCGACTGTGAGCCTGACTTCAGCAGAAGGGAACCTGCAAAATACCGACAATGAAAACCGTGGTATTGACTACAAAGCCTCTCTTACCGCTGGCGCCGTTGCCCTACAGTTAATGGCAGACACCGGTGAAAACGAGAAACGTGTTAGCGTTGATGTTGACGGTTCAGAAGAGCTTGCTCGCGGCGTCAATGGTCAAATTCAGCTAGAGCTATTAGAAGATGCCTTGTATGCAGGCACTTATTCAGACACGCTGCAAATTGCTATTACTGCGCGTTAATCCAATTTCCATGTTGAGTTGGGCAGCCTTCGGGCTGCCTTTTTAGGTTTATGTTATGAGAATTGTACTGCTTACTCTTTTACTTTGGATAGCCGCCCCAGTTTGCGCGTTCCAAGTACAGCCTATGGTGGCCGAGCTTGCGCCTATGGGCAAGCAAGCGCAGCGTAATATGCGTATCGTAAATATTGAGGATACGCCTCTGACGGTGGAAGTCAGTGCTAAGAACTTGGTCATTAACAACCAAGGTGAAGAGCAACTCACCAATAATGACAGCGACTTCTTAATTCTGCCAATGACGGCGGTTATTCCACCAGGGCAAGCGCAAACAATCGTCGTGCGTTACATTGGTGAGCCGGCGCTAGCCGCATCGAAAGCGTACCGTATTGTCATTGACCAAGTGGCTCTGCCAAATCAAGCGCAGTCCTCTGTAGGTATGGCTCTGAGCTTTCGTACTTTATTTAATGTGGCTCCTGAAGACGCTAAAGCAGATCTTGCAATTACTGACATCCGTAGCGACGAAAAAGCGTGGCAGGTCAATATCAGCAACTCAGGTAACAAGTATATTCGCCTTATTAAAACCAAATGGATACTACAACAAGGCGAAGAACAACGAATAGTACAAGGTCCAGCGCTGTCTGCGGCTTTGCAAACCAGTTTTATTCCTCCTAATAGCGCGCGCGTGATTGGGTTTACGCCTCCTGCTGGGTTTAAAGCTGAAACGACAAAAGTGCGCATAGAGCCCTTGAGTCACTAGTATGGCTAAGTGGTTGTTGCTGTTTGGCACTCTGATCACGAGCCACCTGCTAGGAGCTGTCGAGGTCACACCCATGGTGCAGCATATTAACCATAAGCCGGGGAGCCGTGGTTATTTTGTTATTCATAACCCAAGTAATCGTGAGTTTGCGTTTGAGCTGGGTGTTGAGCGTATTCACTTTCAAGATCAAGGTTATAGTTCGAGCGAAAGTGATGACCTGATGGTTTTTCCGCCAGCAATGATGTTAAAGCCAGGGCAGTCGCAGCGTGTTCAGATAGTGGTCGACAACATGCCAGCTAACGGTGTAGAGGCTAGTTACTTCGTGCGGTTATTGCAGCAGCCGCTGATATTATCGCAGCCACAACTGCAGATGTTATTAGATATTAATGTTGTTGTGCACTTGGATGTAGCGGGTGCAGGCAGTGATGTGCGCATAGTGGACTCGAACATTACTGCGCACAATGCAAGCTTAACGCTTCATAACCAGGGAAACGCGAGAGCATATCTTAGTTCACTACCTCTGGTACTTATCAGCGCTGATGGTGAAAAAGTTCTTTTACGCGACAGTGATATTGCGCGGCTCTCTGAGGACAGCTTATTGCCCGCCAAGAGCAGCCGCAATATTAGCTTAAGCTCGCAATGGCATCAGTATTTACTTTCAAAGGCAGTAGGGAAGGCGCCATGGCGGCTCGCGTTGCGCCAGTAATTAGCCTGTGCTTATTGTTACTGATTGGCTGCTGTTGCTCCGTTGCTCATGGGGCGCTGAATCCAACAGGCCAAGACCTGGATTTGAGTGTGGAGCTTGTCGTAAATGGTGCTAATTTGAGTGTGGTTGATATTCGCATTGCAGCAGATGACACCATTTATGTTGATAGTGATGAGTTTATACACGCGCTAACACCACTGGTACTGCCGACAATCACAGGCTCATTAGCGCAGCCACAGCAAAAATGGTTACCGTTGTTTGCATTACGTGAGCAGGGCATTCGCGTGCAATTCGATATGAGTCAGTTTCTGCTCGTGACCTCTATTGATCGTCAGCTATTGCAAAGCCGCACGGTGTCAGCGGCGCAACAGCAACCGTTCTTAGAAGCGCATAAAATGGCTCCCTACAGTGGTTACCTTAATAACTATCTGAGCGTTATTAAAGAGCAAGCATCCAAAGAGAGCCTCAGCGCGGAGCAGTTTACTTGGCGCACCGAGCTTGCACTGCGCGCCCATGGTTGGCTGTTGGAGTCAGAGCAGCAACTTCAACACGGACGCTCGGCTCGGGCAAGTCGATTAGGAACTCGTTTCAGCTATGACTATGCGGATATAGGAGCGCGCCTTAGTCTTGGTGATAACTACGTACTCGGTGGCTATTTTCAGGGCAGTGAGTCGAGTTTAAGCGTTGCCTTTGTTAAAAACTTTGCGCAAATTACACGCCATTCTCCACGTCCCTCTGCCTCACAGAGCTTCACTCTTGAGCGCCCCTCCAGCATTGATGTAATCGTTGAACAGCGAGTCGTAAAACGTTTACAGCTTGGTCCCGGAGTCTACACGCTTGCCGATATTCCGTTGCAAGAAGGCAGCAATGATGTGTCTTTAAAAATAACGGATGATGCGGGTAAAGTGGAGGTGATCGAGTTTGATATTACCACCGGCTTAGATTTGCTCGCCCAAGGCGATTTGCAACTGCAAAGTTTTGCTGGTGTATTAAGTCAAGCCTCAGCAACGGGGTATGACTACCTTTGGCAGCAACCCTTTATTAGCGCAAGCTTTGACTATGGATGGTCGCCTAATCTAACCCTAGGCGCTGGGCTGCAATGGCATGAGCAAAGTACGCAATTGAGCGCTCGAGCTACCTATGCAATGCCGTGGTTTATTGCCGCCAGCGAATATGCGTTGAGCCATCACTCACACTTAGGAGCTGCACAGGCCTACCGAGCATCTTTACGCAGCTACCGGTCTAACTCTGGCAGCGAATTTCAGCTCGGTTACGAATATGTAGCGAAAGCCTACACTCCGCTGCAGATAAGTGCTGTTAAAGCGGTTCGCTCATTGCCAGTACAGCACCAGTGGCAGTTTGACTATAGCTATGTATTCGATAACGCCAACACAGTTAACTTTTCCCTCAATGCGCAAAAACGTCATGAACAAGGTAGCAAGAAACAATCTTGGCAGCGCAGTGCTACTTTGAGTTTAGGCGGGCATAGTTGGCAGCAAGGTTGGTCTTGGCGAGTATTTACTGGAGTTCGTGATGAGGGTCAGCGGGATTACAACGTAGGTTTCAACATCAGTTATCAATTTGCTCAAGGTAAGCGCCTACGTTTGTACGCACAACAGCGAAAACACCTTGAGCGCTTAGAATACAGTTTCCAGGGGAGTGCTCAACATATTGGTGTGAGCCAATTCACCGCTGGCATTGAAAACAGCATTGATTATCAAAGCGCCGTCGATGTGAGCATGCGATACAATGGCAACCGTTTTGGTAGTGCACTGGATCATGGCAGCTTTTATAAGCGTTTACAGGCTGATGAAGGGCGGCATCAAACCCGTCTTTCACTCTCAACGGCCGTGGCGTTCGCGCAAAATCAGTGGGGGGTGGGGCGTACAATTAACGATAGTTTCGCTTTAGTCGATACGCACTCGAGTTTAGATGGGTTAAAGGTACGTTTGACCGACCAAGGTCAAGCAATACGCGTTAAAAATGATGGCTTAGGGAACATGTTGCTGCCTGATCTTAACGCCTATAGCCAAGGTGGAGCGGCGGTAGATATTCCTAACTTACCCATTGGCTATGACATCGGCACGGGGTTATTGCGGTTCTATCCACACTATCGCTCTGGTCATTACATCAAGGTCGGCTCCAGTGCCAATATTACCGTGATGGGAACACTTATTGATGACGATGAAACGCCCCTTGCTTTAACCGTGGGTGAAGCGGTATGTGGTGATGATGTGAAAGCTTTTTTTACTAATCGTCAAGGACGTTTTGCCATCACCGGCATGAAACCGTGTCACTATCGCATTCGTTTTGATGATACCCACTTACCGAGTGTCTCGCTGGAGGTTGAGGATGAACAACAATTGCAAAGAAAAGGGGTGATTTATGTGCGTTAAATGGGTGTGTTTAGTATTAGCGCTCGCTGCTTTGCCAAGTACAGCACAACAAAGCTGCACGGATATGCAACTGCACATTGAAGAGCTCAGCGACACCTTGGCAAGCTATCGTTCTCAGAGCACGGCGCAAGCGAGCTATCGATTACGTATTACTCCCAGGCAACACCAAGAGTGTGAATTTCAACTCAGCTTACACTCTCAGCAGCAGTTCCGCCTACATGGAGATAAGGCGCGCCTTAGTTACGATGTGCACAACGACCAAGGTCAGGCACTGGCGATGCCTATGCATGTGCGCGGCGCTCAAAGCACCATTATCAATCTCAAATTAAGGCGTCAACAATCAGCACCTGCTGGGTTCTACGAAGACACTCTGCTTATTACCGGGCACTTCCAAGGGCAACTAATAACGCAAGCAAATGTGGTGGTTGATACTCATCTGCCACAGCGCTTTTCGTTGACCTGGTTAGGACACAATGCGCGCCAAGCGAGTGTCAATCTTGGTGAGCTGCGCAGTAACAAAGAGTATCATCACCTTCCTAGTTTACAGGTGCGTAGCAACACTGACTTGCGGTTATTGATGCGCTCACAAAACCAAGGGTATTTACTGCATGACACGCAAAAACCTGCTTGGCGTATTGGCTATTCGCTAGCGGTGGCTGGGCGTTGGTACGACCTACAACATGCGCGACAATTGCCAATCGCTGCACAGCAGTCAACTCAATTGCTGCCACTGGCCATTCGCTTACAAGATTTTGAACGTCAAGTGGCAGGCCGATACAGCGATATTATTTACTTTCGAGTAGAGCCTCGCGAGTTGTAATTGTTCAGGTCAGATGCTGCTGCGACCAAAGCATGGCTTGTTGTTTGTTTTTCACACCGATTTTTTGATAAATCTTATGTAGGTGAACACGCACGGTCGCATCGCTGATGAATAATCGCTCGGCAATGCTAATAAGCGGCATTCCAGAGGCCAGTAACTTAAGTACCGTCATTTCTTTTTCGGTCAATAGAGACTTTTGGCTTTGCTGGTGCTCTTCTGTGGCTAGGTAATGGCGCATCCAGTGATCCGTTACTTTACGTGGGAACCACAGCTTTCCTTCAGCAATGGCTTGCAGGCCTTGCATCACCTGCTCATCAGTACTTGGGGCAATAAAAACACCGCGCAGATTAGGCCAACGTTTAAGGTGGCCGAAGTTCATATCGCTGGGCACATTGGCTATGACTAAGTGCTTTAACTTGTTTTGATGCATAAAGCGGGTAACGGAGGTTGGGTCAACTAAATCACTGATTACTTGATAATCAAGTAATAGGGTATTGAATTGTGGGTAACTGCTGATTAGTTGGGTGGTCGTGTCCTTGACGTGCGCTGAAGTCATTTATCTCTATCCTTATCTTAACGACTTGCAACGGATACTAGCACATTTGTATTAGGGATGTGAATAAAGAAGGGACGCGCCACAATGCCATGACGCGTCGTAATCGCTTATTTAACTTCTTTACCTGCTGCTTGTTGGTCAGCATGATAGCTAGAGCGTACAAAGGGACCACAGGCTGCTTGTGTGAAGCCGATGTCATCTGCGTACGCTTTTAAAGCGTCAAATTCCGCTGGTGGTACGTAACGTTTTACCGGCAAGTGGTGTTTCGAAGGCTGTAAATACTGGCCTACTGTGAGCATATCGACATTGTGCTCACGTAAGTCGCGCAGTACTTCTTCGATCTCGCTCATTTCTTCACCTAACCCTACCATTAGGCCTGACTTGGTGCGCACCTCAGGGTGTGCTTCTTTAAAGCGCTTTAATAGCTCTAAAGACCATTTGTAGTCTGCGCCTGGACGAGCCAATTTATAAAGGCGTGGGGCTGTCTCTAAATTGTGGTTAAAGACATCTGGTGGTGTCTCGCTGAGGATCGCTAATGCTCGGTCCATACGACCACGGAAATCTGGCACTAGAATTTCAATAGTAATGCCCGGGTTGTGCTTACGAATCTCGCGAATACAATCGGCGAAATGTTGAGCCCCCCCGTCACGTAAATCGTCGCGGTCTACCGAGGTGATCACCACGTAGTTGAGCTTCATGTCCTTGATAGTCAGTGCCAGCTTTTCTGGTTCTTGAGCATCAGGTTTCAGTGGACGACCATGAGCGACATCGCAAAACGGACAACGACGCGTACAAATGGCTCCTAAGATCATGAATGTGGCGGTGCCGTGATTAAAGCATTCAGAAAGGTTAGGACAGCTCGCCTCTTCACACACTGAGTGCAAGCCGTGCTTACGCATTGCCTGTTTAATGCCATCAATGCGCTCGTTAGATTTAGGTAAGCGGATTTTCAGCCACTCTGGCTTACGTAGCATTTCGTCTTTTTCAGTCGGTAGGACTTTGACCGGGATAAGCGCCATTTTCTCAGCGTCACGTAATTTTACACCCGGTTGCATTCTTACTGATGATTTCGTCATTCTTTCGCTAACCCTTGTTGATACTCAACGTGTTCGGGGTTGAGTCGTTTAATTAATTGCTCGACAAGCCCTTGACCGGCTTGCTCTGTGGACTGAGGCCCATTTAAATCTTTACATTGCACCATTTGCATACCCGCATAGCCGCACGGGTTAATGCGCAAGAAAGGCTCCAAATCCATATTGACGTTCAAAGCCAAACCATGGAAGGAGCAGCCTCGGCGCACGCGCAAACCTAAGGAGGCAATCTTGGCGTCATTAACATAGACCCCAGGTGCATCTTTTTTGGCGTAAGCGTCGATTCCATATTCACCAAGACTGTCGATGATACTGTCTTCTAGCCAGGTAACCAGGTCGCGTACACCGATTTTCAATCTTCGTAAGTTGAAAAGTACGTACAGCATTTGCTGTCCTGGGCCGTGATAAGTGACTTGTCCACCACGGTCCACTTTGACCACTGGAATGTCACCGGGCATTAGCAAGTGCTCGTCTTTGCCTGCTTGGCCTTGCGTAAATACAGGTTCATGTTCTACCAGCCAAATTTCATCGGCACTGGCCTCGTCACGGGTGTCTGTGAAGGTTTGCATTGCCTGCCAAATAGGCATGTATGGGCGAGAGCCCAATTGGCGTACTATTAAGGTGCTCAATGTCAGTCCTTAAAAGGCTTACAGAACGTAGCGTACATCATCAATGCTACCTAATTCAGTATAGATAACTTCGATATGCTCTTTTGATGTCACCGTCGCAACTAAAGTCACTGACTCATAATTACCTTTACTGCTCGGTTTCGTTTTTGGTGTATAGTCGCCAGGGGCGTGCTCTTGCATAACCGTTAATACCTGTTCCGTCAGGCTCACGTTAGCAAGACCCATCACCTTAAATGTGAAAGGACAAGGAAACTCTAGATATTCATCAAATTTGGTATTTTTGACCGGTTTGACCACGACAATAAACCCTCTTAACTACAGACGACGGTGTGTTTAAAGTATACGGAGCAAAGCTCTTAATAGTGCGTATTCTAGCATTTTTTAAGGTAAAAAAAACGCCCCAACAAGTGGGGCGCTCGGTAATGCGTGATCCGCTATAACAAATCAGCGGCGATTACATGATTTGTAAGCGCAAATAGTCGTAGATCTTGCTGAAAAAGCCACCTTCTTCAATACTTTCCAGTGTTACCAGTGGATAGTTAGCCACATCTTCACCGTCAAGTTGTAAGTACAAAGTGCCTACTTTGGTGCCTTTCTCTAGTGGCGCTTCAAGTGTCGTATCGAGCTCAAAGTTCGCTTCTAGGTTCTTCTGTTGGCCACGAGGGATAGTGATAGGCGTGTCTTCTAAAATGCCTAACGCCACAGTTTCTTTGTCGCCCATCCAGATGCGTTGGTCGGCAAATTTGTCGCCAGCTTTATACGGTGTGATGGTTTCGAAAAAACGAAAGCCGTAGTTAAGCAGTTTTTTGCTTTCCACTTTACGTGCACGCTCAGAGCTGGCACCCATAACCACGGCTATTAAACGCATATCACCCTTGGTGGCAGAAGACACAAGGCTATATCCGGCTTCGCTAGTGTGACCTGTTTTAATGCCGTCTACGTCGAGGCCTTGATCCCACAGCAAACTATTGCGGTTAAATTGTTTGATACCGTTGTAGGTAAAGTCTTTTTCTTTATACAGTGCGTATTCGTCTGGCACATCACGGATAAGTGCAGCACCCAAGGTCGCCATATCCCGAGGGGTAGTGAAATGCTCGTTGGTGTCTAAACCATGGCTGTTGATAAAGTGGCTGTTATCCATGCCAAGCTTCTGCGCGTGGGCATTCATGAGATCAGCAAATGCCGATTCACTTCCCGCAATATGTTCGGCCATCGCTACACACGCATCGTTACCCGATTGAATGATGATACCGCGATTTAAATCTTCAACGCTTACTTGCTTACCGACTTCGATAAACATTTTTGATGACTCTGGGAAATTTTTCGCCCATGCATTTTCACTGACGGTCACCATATCTGAAGGGGAGATGTTACCGGCATTAATTTCTGTACCGATGACGTAGCTTGTCATCATTTTCGTCAGGCTAGCGGGTGCCAATTTAGTGTCGGCTTCGCCTTCGGCGATCACCTTGCCCGTTGTGAAATCGACAAGAAAGTGGCCCTTAGCGTTAACTTCAGGTGGAGCCGGAATGATCTGCGCTTGAGCGACAAACACTGAGCTTGCACACAGTAATCCGCCTAGGCCTTTGAGAAGAGAATGTTTAATTGATTTCATTATGCTTTTAAATATATTTTAGGTGAAAATGCGAATTGGTTAATATCTTAAAGGGCATGGTCATCATAAAGCAAGAAAGCTTGGGCGAATTGGCCACTTTTTAATTGCTTCAATAGCGACTGTGCCTGATTTTCATCAGTTATTGGACCTAAGCGTAAGCGAAAAATTCCATCATTTTGCTTTTTTATATTCGTTGGTACGTGATACTGCTGCTCCAATTGATAAGCCAATGCTTCAATATTGGCGAGTTTTGAGCCCGCAGCGACTTGAATATACTTAGTACGAGGTTTTGCGTCGGCAAGGGTAACTGCTTCGAGCTTAACCCGCGCTGTACCTTGGCGGTGATAGCCCAGTTTGTAGGCTGCTGAGTATGATAAATCAATAATCCGGTCGTCATGAAACGGGCCGCGATCATTGACGCGAACGATCACGCTTTTGCCGTTATCGAGGTTGGTCACTCGAACAAAGCTGGGTAAGGGCAGGGTTTTATGGGCTGCGGTCATGGCGAACATGTTGTAGGTCTCGCCATTGGAGGTGTGATAGCCATGAAACTTGCGGCCATACCACGAAGCAATCCCTTGCTGTGTAAACCCTCGTTCGTCAAAAATAGGCACATAATGGCGCCCTCGAACTTCATAAGGACGATTTGCAGCGGCACTTTTGGGTTCATCGGTGATCACTGCATCTTGCAGCTCCAGCGCGGTAGGTTGACGTAAAGGTGCGGCATCATGGCGCATATGATAGCGCCCCGAAGGCGTACTACAGGCACTTATTAAAAGTGTTATAAGAGTAAGAAAAAGCGCACGAACTGCCATTATTTATTTAACATCCGTTTTTCTGTGGCGATACTCATAATAATGCCAAAACCCGCCATCAGAGTCACCATTGAGGTGCCGCCATAACTGATCAGTGGCAAGGGGACGCCTACGACAGGTAATAATCCAGACACCATACCGATGTTGACAAACACATAAACGAAGAAAGTTAGGGTTAAAGCCCCTGCGAGTAACTTACCAAAGGCTTCTTGGGCATTCACGGCGATATAGAGGCCGCGAGCGATAATGAATAAATACACCCCTAAGAGGATTAACACGCCAATTAGGCCAAACTCTTCACTCAATACTGAGAAGATAAAGTCGGTATGACGCTCGGGTAAAAACTCCAACTGTGATTGGGTGCCTTGCAACCAGCCCTTGCCTTCTATGCCGCCCGAGCCAATGGCGATTTTTGACTGAATAATATGGTAGCCAGCACCGAGGGGGTCGCTTTCCGGGTTTAAGAAAGTAAGGACTCGCTGCTTTTGATAGGCGTGCATACCATAGTGCCAAAATAAGGGAGCGCCGGCGCCAACGAGCACAGCCAAAGAGCCAATCAGCTTCCAGCTTACACCGGCCAGAAACAACACAAAAATCCCCGAGCTGGCGATCAGAATAGATGTCCCCAAGTCTGGTTGTTCTTTAATTAGCAAAGTGGGCACCATGACGATAACCAGCCCGATAAACAAATGCCCCAAGCGAGGCGGCAGATGATTGCGGCCAATATACCAAGCAACGCCCATGGGCACCGCAAGCTTCATAATCTCAGAAGGCTGAAAACGAATACCAATGTCGAGCCAGCGCTGAGCACCTTTGGAACTGACACCGACAAACAACACCGCGATAAGCATCAAGGTGCCCATCAGATATAAAGGCACAACAACACGCTTTAACGTAGGTGGAGAGACCTGTGCAAACACTAACATAGCCACTAGAGCGCCTCCCATCCGGGTGCCGTGGCGCATCATCATATTCCAATCTTGGCCGCTAGCACTGTAGACGATGCACAAGCTTGCGAACATCATGGCTAGCAAGGCTAAAAACAGTGGCAGGTCGATATGCACGCGTTGCCATAAAGAGTTGTGCTGATGTAATGCCGTCATTGCGATTCATCCTGTACTTCGCTGGCAATGGGGTTCGCAAGGAAATAGTAGTCCATTACCTCGCGGGCGATTGGAGCGGCCACCGAGCTGCCACCGCCACTGTTTTCAACAATGACTGTGACAACGATTTGCGGGTCGTCAAAAGGAGCAAAACCAACGTAAATGGCGTTGTCACGATGGCGCTCTTTGAGCTTATCAGCGTCGTAACGCTCGCCTTGGGCAATACTCACTACCTGTGCGGTACCCGTTTTACCGGCTGGATCATAATTAGTCCCTTTGAATGCCTTATGCGCCGTACCTGTGACTTTTTTCACGGTATTATGCATGGCATCTAAGGCAATTTGCCAATGCTCAGGCTTTTGTAATTTTACCGGTGGCTTTTCGTCGTCATTAACGGTGGTAATATCGCTATCACGGCGTAATTGATGAACTAGGTGGGGCGGATTGTGTACGCCGCGATTGGCCATGATGTTGACGGCGTTAGCAATTTGAATCGGGGTTGCTGTCCAATACCCTTGGCCGATTCCTACAGAAATCGTATCGCCACGCCACCAAGACTCGCGAAAACGGTCTTCTTTCCACTCCTTAGAAGGCAAAATAGCCGTCGTTTCCTCGTGGATATCAATACCGGATAAATCGCCAAAACCAAACTGCGCCATAAAATTACTAATTTTGGTTATGCCAGCACGGTATGCGATATCGTAAAAATAAGTATCGCATGACTCTTCTATGGCTTTATAAACGTCGACATGGCCATGACCCCAGCGCTTCCAGTCGCGCCATTTGTGTTCAACGTTGGGAATTTGGAAAAAGCCAGGGTCCCACATTTTTGTTTCTTCGGTCACCAACCCCTGCTCTAAGCCAAAAATCGCCATATGTGGTTTGATGGTTGACGCCGGGGCATAGCGGCCTTGGGTAGCACGGTTTATAAGCGGTCTATCGGGGTTAAGCAGGGCTTTGTAATTGGCTGAGCTAATACCGTGAACGAACAAGTTAGGGTCATAGCTGGGGTTAGAGTACAGTGCTAAGATGCCTCCCGTTTTTGCATCTAATGCGACAATGGCACCACGTTTATCTTTTAATGTCATTTGCGCGATTTGCTGCAGCCCAATATCGAGGGTCAGCATTAAATCTTTACCGGGCACCGGAGGCGTTTCCTCAACGCGACGTAATACTCGGCCTCGGTTATTAATCTCCACCGATTGCGAGCCTACCTGACCATGTAACTGCGACTCATAAAACTTCTCAAGCCCGAGCTTACCGAAATCGCGGGTGGCGCGATAATTGGTGGCCAAGCCTTGCGCTTCCAAGTTAGTTAGCTCTTTTTTATTCAGTTTGGCAACATAACCAAGAGCATGAGTGAGGGTATCACCGAAGGGGTAGTACCGGGCTAAGCGGGCCTCGACACTGAATCCTGGGAATTTATGTTGGTTTACGGAAAATAGCGCTACTTCTTTGTCATTCAAACGGCTTTTTAGCACCTGACTCTGGAACCGGCGGTTGTGGCGGATATCGTCGAGAAACTCTGCACGTTGCTGCTCGCTAATATTGAGTAACGCGCTAATATCGTCCAGCGATTGTGTTAGGTCATCCACCTGCTCGGGGATCACCTCGAGGTTATAAACTGGCTTGTTTTCGGCCAGCAAAGTGCCGTTCCTATCGTAAATTAAGCCTCGGTTAGGGGCCACAGGCAACACTTTGATTCGGTTATCGTTGGAGCGGGTTTGATAGGTCTTGTGCGCCACCACCTGTAGGTTGTAGAGATTCGAAATTAAAATGGCGACCAGAATAAGAACAAAAATAAAAGCCGTAAAAGAACGGCGCGCAAACAAATTGGCCTCGGCGGAATGATCGCGGATAGGAGTGCGTTTACGCAGCATAAAAACGGCTATTCTCGGTGATAGGGGTGATTGTTATTTAAGCTCCAGCCTCGATATAGGCTTTCCGCTACGATAATGCGAACCAGCGGGTGAGGCAAGGTTAAATTCGATAACGACCACTTTTGCTCGCTGCGGGCAATGCATTCAGGAGCTAGCCCCTCTGGGCCTCCGATAAGCAAACTGACATCACGACCATCGAGTTGCCACTTTTCCATGGCCTTAGCAAGCTGGTGCGTGTCCATCGCTTTGCCTGTCACTTCTAAGGTAACAATACGATTTCCCTTTGGAATGGCCGCTAAGGTGCGCTCACCTTCTTGCTGTAAAATACGTTTGATATCGGCATTTTTGCCGCGTTTACCAGCGGGTATTTCAATCAGCTCTAGAGCCATGTCCTTGGGAAACCGGCGTTGATACTCGCTAAACCCTGTCTCTACCCAAGATGGCATTTTGGTCCCCACGGCGACCAGTTGGATTTTCACCGTTAACCCCAGAGCTTCTCGAGTTGGTAAAAGTCACGAGTTTCATCTTGCATTACATGCACGACCACGTCACCTAAGTCCACCAATACCCATTCACCGATATCTTGCCCTTCCATGCCTATCACATCTAAGTCATGTTCCTTGGCCTCTTTGGCAAGGTGTTGGGCAATGGATTGAACTTGGCGTTTGGAATTACCCGAACAGACAACCATGAAATCAGTAATGTTCGATGTGTCGCGAACGTCTAAGGTAATGACGTCACGCGCTTTCATATCGTCAATTTTATCTAATGCAAAATCAAGAAGATTGTTGGTTTGCAAAATGCACTCTCTAAGTTAGTTAAAGCTTTCTAAGCGGCGTATTTTACCACTATTATCAACCTATATACAGGCGCTTATCGCGGATATATTGGTACACGGACGGCGTAAGCAGTTCCTCACAAGGCTGCTGACGTTGCAATTTGGCGCGCACCTCGGAGGATGAAACCGCCAGCTGCGGACCGGGTAAAAAGTAAACAAGCCCGCTGCGTTGGTTATTGAGCGCCGCCCCTTGCTGACACTGATGCTGTGATAAGTATTGCGTGAGTGTGGCGGATAAATCAAGGCGCTCTTGTGGACGCTGATAGACCACTAAATGACACAAAGATGTAATTTGCTGCCATTGATACCACGAATCAAAGCTGTTGAATGAGTCCAAGCCCATCAAAAAGAGTATTGGCTCTTGGTGATTACCGGCACTATCCAGCTCTTCACGTAACTCTTGTAGGCTCAGTAGTGAGTAGGATGGACCTTCCCGATGCAGCTCGCGCTCATCGATTTTAAAGCGCGGCTCGGAGGCGATGGCTAAGCGTAACATCGCCAGTTTGTCGTCATTACTGATGTTGCTCGCCTGCTTGTGAGCAGGGACGCGGTTGGGCATAAAAAATAGTTGCTCACTATTGAAGTGATTTAAGCACTGATTAGCCATATTAAGATGGCCGATATGAACCGGATCAAACGTACCGCCGAACAGAAGCATATTTACTCCGAAAAGATAGGCGCAGGAAATGGTAAGGTGCGACAGAAGCTCATACTGATGTGTGCAAGCATGGGGTAGGGCGAAGATAACTTGCCGCTTTTAAACTGGCTATCAAAATCACTGAGTAAATCACAAAGTAGCTCGATACGTGCCATGTCTAAGCGCTGCAAGGCTCTTTGATACAAAGGTTGCTGATTCTTCCAAATCCCCAGTTTTTTACACGCGCTATTAAAGTCCTGTCCTTGATGGCGCAATTCTGCGAGTGTGAGTAGTTGCTGTGCTTCCTTACCAAGAGCCCAAGCGATGGCGGTGGGCTCGGTATTATCATTTTGTAGTCGTGCCAACACCTGCATCGCTTTGTCACCTTCGCCACCAAGTACCGCATTAGCCAAATCAAAAATATCAAACTTATTTTGATTCAATAACATGCCTGTAAGGGTACGCCCATCAATGGCTTTATTTGCGTACAGCAAAGCCAGCTTTTCTAGCTCTTGGTGACAGGCCAAGAGGTTCCCCTCTGTGGTATCGAGCAGCACCTGTTTAGCATCGCCTTCAAGATTAAGACCTAGACGTTGACAGTGGTTATCAAGCCAACGCCGTAAGTGATTGCCGGTTAGCGGGTAGCAGGGGACAAAGATGCCTTCTTTATCAAGCGCTTTAAACCAGGCTGAACGCTGGACATCTTGCGATGCTTTCATGCCACGGATCACAATAATGCAATCAGGATTCACGCCTTGTGCACATTGCTTAAGGTGCTCGGCGCCGGTTTTCCCTGGCTTTTGGCCGTTTAAGTCTAATTCTATTAAGGTGCGGGAGCTAAATAGCGACAGGCTGTGGTAGTGGCCGTCTAACTCTTGCCAGTCAAATTGCGCCCCGGCGGTGAGTTTAATGACCTCATCAAAGCCTTGTTGGCGCGCATTTTGGCGAATATGGCGGATACACTCATCAACTTGAAAGGGTTCATCGCCAAACACCATGTAAAAAGGTGCCAGCCCACGGGATAGTTGCTGTGCCAGTTGATTCGCGTAGATGCGCATTAGAGCTGTGCTAACTCCCTAACAATGCGGCGACTCGCCTGTTTACGTAGCTCCTCCAACAAAATCGTCATTTCATTGGCTTTAGCTAAGGCATTGTCTGGATCGTCTTGGTAATTGCGATAAAGCTCAAAATATTGCTCGATAGGGTCTTCACCGGCTCGCTTAAGCGTGTAAGACACCGAGTAAATAAGCTCGTATTCTGCGACCTGACCGTTTTTAAACAGCGACAGTGTTCGTCTATCTAGGCGGTCGGAGGTGAGTCGTAACATCGGAGAGTTAGCGCGCAACCCTTTGTTGACCTGCACATTACTGCGTGCAAGCTCACTCAATAGTTGCTCATACAGAGCTGAATTAGGATCGCTGGCGTTGACTTCCAAAGTCATGAGATCTTGCGGTAGATCCGAGGCCTTTTTAAGGTGAAAACCACAGCTGCTTAGTAATATTACTAAGCAGCTGATCACTAGGCTACGGCGTAGTGCACTGGCAGCGAACATCTTAGTTCGCCACCACATTAAGCACTTTGCCTTTGATGTAGATGACTTTACGCACGGTGAGTCCATCGGTGAACTTCTGTACGTTGGCATCTGCAAAGGCGGCTTGCTCAACGGCCTGCTGATCTGCATCGGCCGCTAGAGTCAGCTTCGCGCGGACCTTACCATTGACTTGAACTACCACCAGCTTCTCACTTTCAACCATGGCTGATTCATCGGCAACAGGCCATTGGGCGTCAAGGATATCGCCTGGCTTGGCGAGGTCTTGCCACAACTGATGTGATAGGTGTGGGGTAATCGGTGCCAGCATAATCAGCATTGCTTCTAAAGCTTCATTGGCTACGGCCTTGTCACCGTCATCAGCTAATGGTGCCTTGATCAGCTTGTTTGATAGTTCCATTACCGCTGCAATGGCGGTATTGAAAGTTTGGCGACGGGCTAAATCATCAGTGATTTTAGCGATGGCTTTGTGCAACTCGCGACGCAGTTCTTTTTGCGCTTTCGTCAAACTGGCAACATCTAGCTCAACAAAGCCCGCTTGCTTCACATCATAGGCATACTTGTATACCCGTTTGATAAAGCGATGCGCGCCTTCAACACCGGAGTCAGACCATTCCAGTGTTTGCTCTGGTGGCGCTGTAAACATCATAAACAAACGCACGGTATCGGCACCGTATTGGTCGATTACCGTTTGTGGGTCAATGCCATTGTTCTTGGACTTAGACATCTTGCTCATGCCGGCGCTTTCAACCGGTTGACCATCATCCTTGTGCCAAGCTTTAATGATACGGCCTTTGTCATCGGTTTCTACTTCGACATCACTGGGTGAGAACCAAATATCACCGCCTTTTTCGTCTTTGCGGAAGTAGGTGTCGGCCAGTACCATGCCTTGGCAAAGTAGACGCTCAAATGGCTCATCAGAGTCGACCAAGCCAAAATCACGTAATAATTTGTGGAAGAAACGCGCATAAAGCAGGTGCAAAATTGCGTGTTCAATACCGCCAATATACTGGTTGACTGGCAGCCAGTAATTAGCAGCACCCGGCTCAAGCATGCCTTCGTCGTAACGCGGGCTGCAATAACGAGCGTAGTACCAAGATGATTCCATAAAGGTATCGAAGGTATCGGTCTCATGGAACACGGTTTCACCGTTGACGCTTGCCTTGGCCCATTCAGGGTCTGATTTAATGGGGGAAGTCACGCCGTCCATTACCACATCTTCTGGTAGGCGCACCGGTAGCATATCCTCTGGCGCTGCCAGTTCGCTGCCATCTTCTTTATTCAACATTGGGATAGGTGAACCCCAATAGCGTTGGCGGCTAACGCCCCAATCGCGCAGGCGGAAATTAACCTTACGCTCACCTACGCCAAGTTCAGTTAACTTATCGGCAATGGCATTAAAGGCGGCATCAAAATCCAGACCATCGAATTCACCAGAATTGATGAGCGTGCCTTTTTCTGTGTAAGCGGCTTTGGATAAGTCACACTCGTCACCTTCATTGGCAGCAATAACCTGCTTGATCTCTAAACCGTATGCTGACGCAAACTCAAAATCACGTTGATCGTGCCCTGGTACTGCCATAACCGCACCTGAGCCGTAGTCCATTAACACGAAGTTAGCTATCCAAATAGGCACTTCTTTACCAGTTAGCGGGTGAACTGCGTTCAGACCCGTGGCGATGCCTTTTTTGTCCATGGTGGCCACATCGGCTTCGGCTACTTTAGTGTTTTTACACTGTTCAACAAACGCCGCAACATCGGCATTGGTCTTCGCAGCTTCTTGAGCAATAGGGTGGCCTGCGGCAACAGCCACATAGGTAACACCCATGAAGGTATCGGGGCGTGTCGTGTAGACGCTGAATTCGCCTTGGTTATCGGCGCGTTTGAAGGTGATGTCGACGCCTTCAGAGCGGCCAATCCAGTTGCGCTGCATGGTTTTAACTTGCTCAGGCCAGTGCTCAAGCTTGTCTAAATCATCTAATAATTCTTGTGCGTAGTCGGTGATTTTAATAAACCACTGCGGAATTTCTTTTTGCTCAACCACAGCACCAGAGCGCCAACCACGACCATCAATCACCTGCTCGTTTGCCAAAACAGTCTGATCGACAGGGTCCCAGTTAACAGTGGACATTTTTTTGTACACTAGGCCTTTTTCGTACAGCTTAGTGAAGAACCATTGCTCCCACTTGTAGTAATCTGGGTGACAGGTGGCAATCTCACGGTCCCAGTCGTAACCAAAGCCTAATAGTTTAAGCTGGTTACGCATGTAATCAATATTTTGATAGGTCCATTTGGCTGGGGCGGTGTTGTTTTTAATTGCGGCATTCTCTGCCGGCAAGCCAAAGGCGTCCCAACCCATGGGTTGCATAACATTTTTACCTTGCAAGCGCTGGAAGCGAGAAACAACGTCACCAATGGTGTAGTTACGCACGTGACCCATGTGCAGTCGACCACTCGGGTAGGGGAACATGGACAGACAGTAAAACTTCTCTTTTGAGTCGTCTTCACGAACTTGGAAAACCTTGTTTTCTTCCCAGTATGACTGGGCCTTAGCTTCTATTTCCTGCGGGTTATATTGCTCTTGCATCTACTATTCCAGACTTCTTGCAAAATGATGACAAATTTGCCGATAGCATACCCCAAATCGATATCTAATCACAGCAAGGCAAAGGCTTTTTTATCGCTGTTATTGAATTGTTGGTAAGCGGGCTATAGTTACAAAGAGAGAGGCTGTTAAATTCAAAAGGAGCGAACATGGCAGATTATCGTCAATGGTTGGGTCAGTTTAGTGATTGGCTCAAAGATGTGAAAGAGCATGAAGTGAAAGACATGGTGTCCTCCTTTATGGAGTCCAAGCAGGCTTTGCAGGAGCTGAGTAAAGACAAGTACGAGCAATATAAACAATATTTACAGCGCGACATCGACCACCTCATTGAACACGAGAAACACTATAACGAGCTAGCATGGCAAGAACTTAAGGAGTCGCTGTGGTTCGAGTTATCACATATCGAAGATAAGTCACAATTGGAGTGGCAAGCGCTTAGCCAAGACTTTAAGCATAAAGGCGTGTATCACGCTGGAGAATGGATAGCCATGGGCACCTTAGTGTGCCAAAATTGCCACCATCAGGTGGATATTTACCACGCCAGTGAGATTCAGCCTTGCAGTCAATGCGAAGGCATTCACTTCAGCCGTCAGGCACTGCAGCCATAACGCAGTGCTCAGCGGATAATAATTGGGGCCCTCTAATCGGGCCCACTACAAGATGTGTCGAATGAAAGATAAAAGCAATAACGGTGTTACTCCTCTTAGTGCCAATGCGTTGGCCCCACAAATTTCAGCAAATCATGTGCGCACTTGTTTAGCGCATCCCTATCCCGAGGACTTACCTTTTATCGGCCAACAGCGTGCCGACAGTGCTTTGGAATTTGCCCTGGGTATGCAGCTTCCTGGATACAATGCTTATGTGATGGGAGAGCCAGCGTTAGGGCGCTTTACGTTAGTGCAGCATAAGCTGCAACAACATGCCAAAGAGCGCGAAACGCCGCGTGAGTGGCTCTATGTTAATAATTACGATGATCACCGCGAGCCTATTGCCTTGTTAATGAATCCGGGCGAGGGGCAAGTCCTAGTCGACGATATTGATGCCTTGCTGGATGAGATTCTCGATACCTTTCCGGCTGCGTTTGATAACCCTGGGTTCCAACGCAAGAAAAAGTCCATTGATCGTGAATTTGAAGATAAGTACGAAGATGCGTTGGCTGCGGTGGAAGACTTGGCCAATGCCCGCAGTGTCGAGTTGATCGAGGATGAAAATAACGTAGGTTTTGTGCCAATCGTCAACAATCAGCGCCTCAGTGATGAGCAGTTCAGCGCCCTTGATGAGCCCACGCAAGAGCGCTTTCTTGACGCTATCGCAGAGCTTGAAGACGCATTAATTGATGCCCTTATTGAGCTGCCAAAGTGGAAGCGCGAGTCTAGCGAGGCACTGCGCAAGCTGAAGAAAAGCACCGCCGAAGCGGCAATCAAACCGCTTTTACGTGAGCTTGAGCACAAGTATGCCACCCATGTTGGGGTATTGCGTTACTTAAAAGATTTACGCTCAGAATTGGTCGATACGGTACTCGAGTGGCTTGATGAAGAGCAAGGCAGTGAAGATAACAAAGATGAGTATGATCGTGATGAGATGCTCACCGAATTCTTTGCTCCCAATTTATTGGTGTCTTTTAAAGAAGACGATCCCGCGCCAGTTATTTATGAGCCTAATCCGACCTTTGGTAACCTGTTTGGCAAAATAGAATATTCAACATCACAAGGGTCGTTGGTAACCAGTTATCGCAGCATTCAGCCTGGCGCACTGCACCGCGCCAATGGTGGTTATCTGATCATGGATGCGGAAAAAGTGATGACCAACGCGCAAGTGTGGGACGGCTTAAAACTATCATTAAAAACACATCAGATAAAAAATGATTTACCTTACCAAGACAGCTCAGTAGGTAGCAGCTTCACCTTACGACCGCAATTGATCCCGCTGGATGTAAAAGTGATTTTACTGGGTTCTCGGGATTTGTATTACACCCTCAATGAATACGACGAAGAGTTTGCCGAGCATTTTCGCGTTCTGGCTGATTTTGATTATTACCTTCCAGGCTCAGATAAATACCAATATCAATTTATCACTAAAGTGATTGAGTACTGTCGAGAAAAGCTGAAAATTGAGCCTAATAATGAGGCGATGGCACTGTTGTTGCGCTTTAGCCACCGCCAGGCTGAGCATCAACAAAAGTTGTCAGCACGTTTTGCCGATGTACTTGAGTTAGTGGCTGAAGCAAGCTTTTATGCTCGTCAAGACAGCAGTGAACAGATCCTAGCTGCCCACGTAGAAGAAGCAATTGCTGGGAAAGAATATCGCACTGGGCAAATGAGCGAAAACATGCTGAGTGATATTCGTGAAGGACACATTCTCATTGATACACAAGGTGAGGCAGTCGGCATTGTTAATGGCCTTACCGTGTTGCACGTAGGTGATACCTCATTTGGCACTCCGGCGCGTATGAGCGCCTCGGTTTATGCAGGCAGTGATGGGGTGATTGATATTGAGCGCGAAGCCGAATTGGGTAAGTCTATTCACTCAAAAGGTGTCATGTTGCTAACCGGCTACTTAGGGAATAAATACGCGCAGGATTTCAGCCTGACTCTCAGTGCCAACATCGCAATTGAGCAAAGCTATGGCTATATCGATGGTGACAGTGCCTCGTTGGCTGAGTTGTGTGCTTTGGTCTCAAGTATTACCCAAGTGCCCATAAAGCAAGGCATTGCACTGACTGGTTCAATCAACCAACGCGGTGAAGTGCAAGCCATTGGCGGTGTTAACGAAAAGATTGAAGGGTTCTTCAAACTTTGCCAAATGCGCGGTTTAGATACTCACCAAGGGGTTATTATTCCCAAGTCAAATTGTTTGAACCTGGTGCTCAACCAAGAGGTGATAAGTGCCGTTGAGCAGGGAAAGTTCCATATTTATCCAGTTTCGAGTGTCGATGAAGCCCTCAGTTTGCTGACTGGTAAGCAATGCGGGCAATTTCATCAGGGCCAATATCCCGAAGGAAGCTTGCACGACTTAGCCATGAAACGCTTGCGGGCTATAGCTGACATTGTTGCTGGTGAGGAAGAAAAGGATGATTAATGCGTTATTAATTCTCGCCATTGTCGTGTTGTTGGTACTGACCTTTCGCGGCCATCGGCGCAATCAAGCGGCGGCAGCAGAAAATGGCGATGCCGAGGCGCAATTTCTGGCCGAGAACAAACACAAAGAAGGGGTTGTGGAGCTTGATTGTGGGGTGCAAATGCTGTGGCATACTCGCAATCAGGCTGGTGAGCAGCCAAGCGCTAAGTCGAAAGTAACGGTGCACTATCGGGGCACATTGCTCGATGGCAGCGAATTTGATAACTCCCAGAAGCGAGGCCAACCCCTGACCTTCAAATTAAACCAAGTGATCAGTGGCTGGCAGCAAGGGTTGCTTGCCATGCATGCGGGAGAGCGGGCCACGCTGTATATTCCAGCCAAACTTGCCTATGGTAACCGCCGGGTGGGGAATATCGCCCCAGCAAGCTTGTTAATCTTCGACGTTGAGCTTATTGCTGTTAACTAAACTGTTGTAAATACGCTAGGTCAGCGTAGCTGACTTAGCGTGTGCCCCGTCAATTTCATGTCCCCTATATAAGTAAAACTGAAAATACAATGTAAAAATATATTTGACAACGCTGTCTTTGTGGCAACAATAAACGGTGGGAGGGCTCAGTGATCAGTGCATGAGTAGCTGGTCGGTCTTACAACGAAAAAATGAGTCAAATATGTCTACAACAACACAACTATTCACCGTGCTGGGGATCAGCGCAGCCGTCTCCACAGCGGCCCACGCCATTAATGTACAACCCGATCCACAGAACCCCGAGGGCTATGTCCTCGCCAAAGCCGATATTGAAGCCATGGCAGCGGCGAAAACAGCCGATCCTATGTATCAAGTGTGGGCGCAGGCACTGCGTACTCGCGACAATGCCGTGGTTGAAGCTATTGTCCCAGGGAGCGCCACAAACCCCGAAAACGTGCAGCGCGCACAACGGGTATTTCCACAGCAGCAGTGGGACTTTCTTACGCAAATGGCCGCACCAGAGTACACCTACACGCGATTTTTAAGAGCGATAGGCAAATTCCCCGCGTTTTGTGGCGACTATAGCGATGGTCGTGATGCCGATGCTATTTGCAAACGCTCAATAGTCACAGCCTTTGCTCACTTTGCCCAAGAAACTGGCGGTCATATCAGTAAAGACAACGTCTCTGATAACCCTTTGGGGTTAGAGGAGTGGCAACAAGCGTTAGTGCATGTGCGAGAAATGGGATGGTCCGAGGGCGAAGAGGGCTATACCACAGGCTGCGGTCAAAATGATTGGCAAAACCGTCGTTGGCCATGCGCTCCAGGTCAGGGCTACTTTGGTCGCGGCGCAAAACAGCTCTCTTATCATTTTAACTACGGGGCATTCTCAGAAGTCATGTTCGATGGTGACGCCACCGTATTGCTAAATAACCCGGCGTTAGTGGCGGACTCGTGGTTAAACTTGGCTTCAGCAATTTGGTTTTTCCTCACTCCGCAAGCCCCAAAACCGGCAATGTTACACGTGATTGACCGTACCTGGGTGCCGTCGCAGCGTGAGCGTAATGCCGGGATTGGTTATGGCTTTGGTACCACCATTAATGTTATCAATGGTGGTATAGAGTGCGGCGAGCAAAATAAATATAAGGGCCAACCAGTCAATCGCATTCGTTATTGGCAGGGCCTCGCTCATCACTACAATATCGTTATAGAAAGTGACGAAGAGGACACCTGTTGGCAACAAACCCCGTATGGCAGTCTTAATCTTGAGGGCGCGACAGATGTGTTATACACCAATTGGGAAGGTGATTGGGGCTACTATGCCGACCGCCCCGGTGGCTATTCCTTCGAATGTAAGTTAGTAGGTTATCAAACGGCTTATTCGGCCTTGGTCCCCGGTGACTATGAGAAATGTGTTACTAACTTCTATCAGTCTCATGCCGGCTGGCCGCAAGTGCGCGTTAGCGACACCTTGCCTAGTGAGCCGCCCACAGAGCCGCCTGTGGATGGCGTTGCAGCGTGGGATGAAGCAACGGTCTATGTACAAGGTGAGCAAGTGAGCCAAGGTGGGCAAATCTATGAGGCCAAGTGGTGGACTCAAGGTGATGATCCTCTTAATGGTGGGCCATGGCAACTTATTGACAGTGGCGGCCAAAGCGAGCCGACACCGCCAAGCGATCCGGTAGACCCTGCACCCGGTGACGGGGCGAACACCTGGGATGCGGCGACTATCTACGTCGGGGGTGACCAAGCCAGCAAAAATGGTGTCCTGTATCAGGCTAAATGGTGGACACAAGGTGACGACCCCATCAATGGCGGGCCTTGGCAGCGCGTCAATAATTAAGCTCATGAGTATAGCCTGCCTTCGCGCAGGCTTTTTTATGTCATTGGTCGCAACCCACTGTTTTTCACCTAAGTGTTACATTAGCGTTAATACCGAGGTGTAAGCACCCACCATTATTCAACAGGGGAACAATCCATGACAAAGCTTTCGGTTTTAGGCCAAGCGCTATTGCTGGCAGGTATGTTTAGTGTCACATCAAGCGTTGCGGCCGCTGATTTAGACCAACAAATTCAACAAGCCAATGAACAGGTTGCCGATAAGGTGATCACTTGGCGACGTCATATTCATCAATATCCGGAATTAAGTAACCGTGAGTTTAAGACCGCGCAGTACGTGGCCGAACACTTACAAAGCTTGGGCCTTGAGGTGGAAACCGGCGTGGCTCATACCGGGGTGGTCGCCAGGCTCAAGGGTGATAAACCGGGACCCTTGATTGCCTTGCGTGCGGATATGGACGCACTGCCTGTGACCGAGCAAGCAGACTTGCCTTTTGCTTCGCAGCAGAGTGCGACTTACCGTGGTCAAAAAGTGGGGGTGATGCATGCCTGTGGTCACGATGCCCATGTCGCTATCCTTATGGCTGTGGCTGAGTCCTTGGTGGCGTTAAAGTCTGAACTAGCTGGGGAAATACTGTTTGTGTTCCAACCAGCGGAAGAAGGCGCTCCTGAGGGAGAGCAGGGCGGTGCCGAACTGATGCTTAAAGAAGGTTTATTTGCACAAAAGCCTGAGGCGGTGTTTGGTTTGCATGTCACCTCATCACTTAATACCGGGCAAATTGGTTTTCGCTCAGGGCCGTTGATGGCCAGTGAGGACTCATTTAACATCAAGGTCAAAGGTCGTCAGACTCATGGTTCACGACCTTGGAATGGAGTCGATCCCATTGTCGCTTCTAGCCAAATCATTATGGCTACACAAACCATTGCTTCGCGCCAAGTCGATGTCACCAAAGCGCCTTCGGTGATTTCTTTTGGTGCCATCAATGGCGGGGTGCGCAGTAATATCATCCCAGATGAGGTGGAGATGGTGGGCACTATTCGCACCTTTGATCAGCAAATGCGCGCCGACATCAAGCAGCGTTTGCAAAAAACCGTGGAGTTAACCGCCCAGGCAGCTGGGGCAAAGGCTGATATCCATATCGACCATGGTTACCCGGTCACCGTGAATGACCCGCAGTTAACGAACATGATGACCCCCACGCTGCAACGGGCCGCAGGCAGCGACAATGTCATCACCACGGATCTGATCACCGGCGCTGAAGACTTCTCTTACTACGCCCTGGAAACCCCTGGACTGTTCTTCTTTTTGGGAGTGACGCCAAAGGATCAGGATGCTAAAACGGCGCCAAGCAACCACTCGCCGCACTTTTACATCGACGAGAAAGCGTTGCCGCTAGGGGTCAAAGCGATGACCAACTTGGTGTTTGATTACCTCGACAAGCAATAAAAAAAGCGCCGTTAGGCGCTTTTTTTAACTCTTCTAGAATAGTACAGACTCAGGCCCAGCAAGCACAGCAGCGCTAGCCACGTAGGCCAACGACCATACTGGGCGTATAGGCTGTCGCCAGAGATCAAGCGAACATCAGCGCGCAGTACATCCGCATCAAATTGCGCAAGACTAAGTTGTGATTGCGAAATCGGGTCATAAACGCCAGTCAACCCAGTATTAGTCACTCGTACCAGTGGACGCTGCAGCTCGAGCGCGCGCATGCGTGAGATTTGCATATGTTGGTGAGGTCCGTGGGAGTCGCCAAACCAGGCATCATTACTCACGGTAAAGAGGATATCCGAATCACTGCGGTAATTATCTCTGACTAAATCGGGAAAGGCGATTTCGTAACAGATAGCAGCAAGGATGTGGTAGCCGTTGGCAATTAGGTTATCTTGCACGCGTTCACCGCGACTAAAACTCGACATTGGCAAGTCAAACAGCGGTGCCAAAGGGCGTAATAAGTCTTCAAAAGGCACAAATTCGCCAATAGGTAGTAACTGATGTTTGCGATAACGGTTTTTATGGAGGTAGCGGTACTGACCTGCGCTGCTGTCTCGTTGTTTTTTGCCCACCACCACTAAGGTGTTGTAAACATTGCGGGTATCATATTGATAGTCGACGATGCCGGTGATAAGCGCAGTATCGTTAAATACCGCCGCCTTATCCAAGGATGTGAGGTATTCCCCCGCTAACTGTTCGAGCTCGGGGATCGCAGCCTCAGGCCACACCACCAGATCGGCATCCCAATGTAGGCGCGTCATATCTTGGTACTTGAGCATGGTGGGCCAGAAATTCTCAGGTTGCCAGCGCATGCTTTGCTTGATATTGCCTTGCACTAAGGCCACATTCAGCTGTTTCCCAGAATACTGGTTATAATTGAATACTGTGGCTAGGGCTGCAACTAGGGCGCCTGCGGCGAGCGTTGCCACAAGGGGTTGCCAGACCTTGGCACAAAATAAACGATAAAGGCCATAACCCACGGCCAGCACCAGCACACTTAAGCCAAATTCACCCACCATCGGCGCGAGAATATTTACTGGTGAATCGGTTTGGGTGTAGCCCAATGATAACCAAGGAAAGCCGGTTAGAAGTGTGCCGCGCAACCATTCGCTGAAGGCAAAGCTGATTAACAGCGGAGCCAGCCAAGCGCCGCTGTGCTTGTGTATAAACGCAGTGAGTGCCAGTGCTAGTGCAGGATAAAGTGCTAAATACACCACCAGTAAGGCCATAACGGCAATGGAGGCGGGCAGTGGCATACCACCAAACTGGGCTATGGAGACGTGCACCCAGCTTATTCCCGCAGCAAACCAGCCGATGGCAAAGATAAATCCGTACCAAGCCGCTTGTTTGACCGGTGCCTGATAACTGCAATAACACAGCACCGCAATACTAAAAAAAGCTAAAGGCCAGGCGCCGAAAGGGGCATAAGCAAAGGTTAAAACAAGGCCGGCAACCAGTGCCAGCCATGTTTTTTTATCACTAAATTGCTGTTTAAGCCGCGTCAGTATCTTCGCCATCGCTCGATTTCGGCAAGGTAACTTGCAGCTGCAAAATACGACGGCTGTCGGAATTTGTGACCTTAAACTGCAAAGGATCAATGTCTATGATTTCACCGCGCCCAGGCATATGGCCGAAGGCATGTAACACAATACCGCCAATGGTATCGGCTTCGCTGGTGTTGAAATCGGTTTTAAACACGTCGTTAAACTCTTCAATAGGCGTCAGAGCCTGTACAGAGTAAACGTGCTTAGAAACCTTACGGATGGCTTTACTTTCATCTTCATCATCATGCTCGTCTTCAATCTCGCCGACAATGATTTCGAGAATGTCTTCAATGGTCACTAAGCCAGACACACCACCATATTCGTCGATAACAATCGCCATATGGTAGCGCTGTTGGCGAAACTCGTTCAGTAGCGTATCAACCCGCTTACTTTCCGGGACGACTACCGCCGGGCGGAGCATATCGCGTAGGTTTGGTAAGGCGGCCTCTTTGTCCATCAGTAATGGCAATAAGTCCTTGGCCAATAAGATACCTTCGACGTGGTCTTTGTCTTCACACACCACCGGAAAGCGCGAGTGCGAGGACTCAATCATCATCGGTAGTTGATCGAACAGTGGTTTATCTACATCTAAGGTGATCATGTGTGAGCGTGGGATCATGATGTCGCGCACTTTCAGCTCCGACACACCCAATACGCCTTCCATCATTTCCTTGGTCTCAGGGTCAATCAGATCGCGTTCTTGCGCATCTGAGATGACTTCAACCAATTCTTCCTTATTTTGGGGTTCTCCTTGGAACATCTGGGTGATGCGATCCATCCACGATTTTCCAGAAGAACCCTCTCTACTATGCGAGTTTTCGTCGCTCATTAGCTTTATGCGCTCCAAGTTGAATTAATTCCGATAGTGAGCAGAGCCTCACTATTGGGATTAACACTCATCATCCCTGTATGGGTCGCTGATATCAATGGTTGCCAACAGGCGTTTTTCAATCGCTTCCATTTCTTGGGCATCAGCGTCATTTATATGGTCATAGCCAAGTAAATGCAAGCACCCGTGTACCACCATGTGGGCAAAGTGGTCATGAAAGCTTTTTTGCTGTTCCAAAGACTCACGATATACCACTTCGGGGCAAATAATCAAATCCCCAACTAAGGGTAGCTCTACACCTGGGGGGGCATCGAACTCAAAAGACAAAACATTGGTCGGTCTATCTTTGCCTCGGTAACTATGGTTGAGGCTTTGGCTTTCCTCTGCGTCGCTGATGCGAATAGTGATTTCGCTGTTGGGCTTAAGTTCATCAAGCACCAACGCGGCCCAGCGCTGAAATTGCTCAGCGCTCGGTAAGTTATCAAATTCACAAGCAAGTTGCAGATCGACAGTGGTGGTCATGAGTCAGACTCTTTTTTATTTTGCTCTTTAGCGGCGCGTTTGGCGCGCTGTGCTTCATCATGGCTTTCGTAAGCTTCAACAATAGCTGCAACAACGGGGTGGCGCACCACATCATGAGCTTGGAAAAAGTTAAAGCTGATGGCCTCAACATCACTGAGCACCTCAATTGCATGACGCAGGCCTGAGCGCGCACCGCGAGGCAAGTCGACCTGAGTAATATCACCGGTGATCACCGCTTTTGAATTAAAGCCAATACGGGTTAGGAACATCTTCATTTGTTCCACTGTGGTATTTTGGCTCTCATCAAGAATGATAAAAGCGTCATTCAACGTGCGACCACGCATATACGCCAAAGGAGCCACTTCGATAACGTTTTTTTCTATGAGTCGCTCAACCTTCTCAAAGCCAAGCATTTCAAATAAAGCATCATAAAGGGGGCGCAGGTAAGGGTCGATTTTTTGGGTGAGATCACCAGGTAAAAAGCCTAGTTTTTCACCCGCTTCAACCGCCGGGCGGGTCAATAGAATACGGCGAATCTCTTGGCGTTCGAGGGCATCGACGGCAGCGGCTACGGCTAAGTAAGTTTTCCCGGTCCCTGCTGGGCCAATACCGAAGCTAATGTCGTGATTTAAGATATTAGCCACATACTGACTTTGATTGGGGTTACGCGGTTTGATGACGCCACGGCGGGTTTTAATGAACACTTCTTTCCCCCACACACTGGGCTGCTCTTGTTCGAGCACATCAGCTTCGGTGATGGCTAAGTGTACGTGTTCAGGTTCGATCTCTTTTTGCTTACCTTTAACAGGGGCCGTATCAACGTAAAGATTTTTTAGAATTTCCCCGGCAGCTTTTGCAGTGTGCGGCTTGCCGGTGACTTTAAAGAGGTTTTCGCGGTGTGCAATTTCAACTCCCAGACGACGCTCGATGTGCTTAATATTTTCGTCGAAGGGGCCGCACAAAGAAGAAAGGCGGGCATTGTCTGACGGTTCTAAGTAAATATCGATATTCTTCAGCTGGTTACTCAAAGTTGCTTCCTGTTGCTTGGCGCTGCGTAAGCGCAGCGCACGATTATTTTAATTCGGGGTGAATGTACCGACGCCGATGTCATTGGCTTGCGGCTCGCTCGGTGCTTTGGCAAGAATGTCGCTCGGCGCGACATCGCGACGTAAATTCATTTCATCTTCAGTGCGCAGCAGTTCTCCACGCAGTGAATTAGGCAACGCCTCAGTGATACGGACATCAACAAATTGGCCGATCACAGAATGTGGACCCTCGAAGTTAACTACACGATTATTCTCGGTGCGTCCACGCAGCTCCATAGGGTTCTTTTTCGAAGGCCCCTCCACCAGAATACGCTGCTCAGTAGCAAACATATCACGGCTGATTTTCTGTGCCATTTGGTTGATGCGATCTTGTAAGATGTATAGGCGCTGCTTTTTCTCGTCTTCGCTGACGTCATCCGGCAAGTCTGCTGCGGGTGTACCAGGGCGGGCACTGTAAATAAAGCTGAAGCTCATATCAAAACCGATGTCGTTGATAAGCTTCATGGTTGCTTCAAAGTCTTCGGTGGTTTCGCCTGGGAAGCCGATAATAAAGTCTGAGCTCATGCTGATATTAGGGCGAATCTTGCGCAGCTTGCGAATAGTCGACTTATATTCAATGGCCGTGTGGCCACGCTTCATTAGATTTAATACGCGGTCTGAACCACTTTGTACTGGCAAGTGCAAGTGATCAACTAACTCAGGTACATCGGCATAGGCATCAATAATATCAGGCGTAAACTCAACAGGGTGCGAGGTCGTGTAGCGAATGCGATCAATACCATCGATGGCGGCCACATAACGCAGTAAGTCAGAAAAGTAACAGATTTCGCCATCATGCGTCTCGCCACGATATGCGTTAACGTTTTGACCCAGCAGATTCACTTCACGCACGCCTTGCTCAGCCAGTTGCGCAACTTCTAAAAGTACATCATCCAGAGGGCGGCTTACTTCTTCACCACGAGTGTAGGGCACCACGCAGAACGTGCAGTATTTCGAACAGCCTTCCATGATCGATACAAAGGCACTGGGTCCTTCCGCTTTGGGCTCTGGCAAACGGTCAAACTTTTCGATTTCAGGAAACGTGATATCAACCACTGAACCTTCTTTCGCCTGCACTTGTTGAATCATTTCAGGCAAGCGATGCAAGGTTTGTGGGCCGAACACGATATCTACGAAAGGCGCGCGTTGGCGAATGGTATCACCCTCTTGTGAGGCCACGCAGCCACCGACACCGATAACTAAATCGGGGTTTTGCTCTTTGAGTAGTTTCCAGCGGCCAAGTTGATGGAATACTTTTTCTTGTGCCTTCTCACGGATTGAGCAGGTGTTAAGTAAAATGACATCCGCATCGCTGGCTTCTTCGGTCAACTGATAACCATTGGTGTCATCAAGTAGATCGGCCATTTTCTGGGAGTCATATTCATTCATCTGACAACCCCAGGTTTTTATATGCAGCTTTTTACTCATTGAGATAATGCCTCGCTTTCAATCCGGTAGATAATGCACGACAGAGCTTTGGGTGGGACTAATGGCCCGAGCTTCGCCTAAAGGACGCGTATTTTATATGCTATCGCGCTATGAGCCAAGTATAGATTTGATATTTACACTGTGACACAGGATGACATCAAAGCAACACGCTTTAGCCTGCGCTTAGACTGCCACCATTGCCTTAACTGAGTTACAATCACCATAATATTGAAGCATTTAGAGGCAATAGGCCATGAGTGTAAAAAATGTGCTAATCGTCGGTGGCGGTATGGTCGGGGCTGCTTGTGCCATTAAGCTGGCGCAACAAGGCATGAAGGTGACGGTATTTGAACGTCACTTTCCAGATGCCACCACTGACTTGCAACACAGCCGTGTTGATATTCGTGTCTCAGCGATAAATCGTGCCTCCGAACGATTGCTTGATGAACTCGGAGCTATGGCGACGATTAAAGCGACGCGTAGCGCGCCGTACACTGAGTTAGAAGCCTTTGAGCAGCCCAACGCGCGTTTATTATTTTCCGCCGAACAACTGGGTTTAACCCATTTAGGTCACCTCATTGAAAACAACGTGATTCAAGCAGCGTTATGGCAACAATTCACACAGTACGATATTACCGCTATCGAAAGTGCTGAGCCAATAAGTGCGATTGACGATGACGGTGAGCAAGTAACACTGACCTTAGGGGCAAAGCAGTATCAAGGCGATCTACTCATTGCTGCCGATGGCGGGCGTTCCGCTGTACGCTCGATGTTAGGAATAGGTAGCGAGGGGTGGCAATATCAGCAACATTGTATGGGCATATTGGTTAAGCTTGATGCCCCGCAGCAGGTGCGTACTTGGCAACAATTTCAGCGCACCGGGCCAGTGGCGTTTCTACCCATGCAGGCGCCTTATGCCAACTTAATTTGGTATCATCATGGTGATCACTTAGCTCGTTTAAAGGCTTTACCAAAAGAGCAACTGAAACAAGAGATTATTACTCATTTCCCAAGCTTGCCAGGTGATTTTGATATTGAGTCTGTGGCGGTTTTTCCGCTTACCAGGGCCCATGCTCAGCGCTATGTTCAAGGACGCTGCGTGTTAATCGGGGATGCCGCTCATACCATCAACCCGTTGGCAGGGCAGGGGGTCAATCTCGGCTTTGCTGATGTAGTGGCGCTCAGTGCACAGTTACAAAATGACAACCCCATTGATATTTCATTGCACCGTTATTGGCAAGCGCGCCGTTATGCCAACTTGGCCATGATGAGCACAATGGATGCATGTTATTGGGGGTTCTCTAATGAGAGTGGGTCATTAAAATGGGGGCGCAATCTATTTTTACGCGCAGCAAACCAGGCTGGGCCGATAAAAGATTGGGTACTAAAATACGCGATTGGTTACTAGATCAATCGCCATCTTGCAGCCGTGCCGGATTTTTTATTAAATGAATTCTATAGATGCATATAGGTGGTCGCGATAAGCAAGTAGTGCTTAGACTATGGTGATGTATAAAAGGTAAGATAATAAAAATGGTGCGGAAGGAGAGACTTGAACTCTCACAACCGAAGTTACTGGAACCTAAATCCAGCGCGTCTACCAATTCCGCCACTTCCGCATTTTTTACTTTACCTAAAGGAACCTAATTAGAGCGCCTAATTGGAGACACTAGACTCATTCCTCAACTTTAGGAAAGTTGGCTGGAGTACCAGGATTTGAACCTGGGAATGGCGGGATCAAAACCCGCTGCCTTACCGCTTGGCGATACTCCAGCAATCCAGGACGATTATTTTAGTTCTTATCGAGAACATGGTGCGGAAGGTGAGACTTGAACTCACACATCCGAAGATACTGGAACCTAAATCCAGCGCGTCTACCAATT
>CEVA01023477.1_pt1 | contig 101123 bp, 81 predicted proteins | sample 361521 | NCBI WGS metagenome assembly CEVA01 (sample SAMEA2622823, study PRJEB7988) | marine metagenome | isolation source: saline water (ENVO:00002010), including | reverse complement strand
AAAAAATGAACACAGATAGCTTTTTCCGTAAAGGATATTCACACCAAATTTGTGAAGATTATGCATTAAATGAAAATCAAAATTTATTCACATTCATTGTTTCAGATGGTTGTAGTAATAGCGAACATACCGATATTGGTTCTCGTTTATTGTCATGGTCTGCGAAAGAAGTTATCAGTTCTGTTGGGGAGGAGATCATTAATTTATCTCCTTCTCGAATTGGTAATATGATTATAGATAAGGCTTTTATATCTGTTAAAAATCTTAATATCCCTGCTCGTTCTCTTGACGCTACTTTACTATTAGGGTTTTATAATAAAAATGATAATAAAGTGCATGTTCTTATCTTTGGTGATGGAGCAATATTCTTTAAAAATAAGAATGAAGATTTTGATTACAAAATTTTTGAGTATTCCAAAAACTACCCCTTTTATTTAAGTTATCTTTTATATAGTGACGGATTAGATAAGTTTAATGAAAAAGAGCAAAAGAAAATTATAAAAACAAAAAATTCAGAGAAAGAATGTGATTCTTTATATGTTTCGAAATATTCATTTGACGTTGAATGTTTAGAATGGCTTTTTATTTCTACTGATGGTGTTGAAAGTGTTTTTAACATTAAAGATTTTGACAAAATAGAAGAAGATAAACTTTACAATGAATTAACGTCTTTTAAAAATTATAATGGTGAGTTTATTAAGCGAAGAATGAAAAGAGCTTTCAAAAATTTAAACAAAGAAGATTTTGATAGTGAAGATGATTTTTCAATTGCTGGCATTAATATTCAATAGGTGATTATATGAAAGTATTAGTTGATAGTATTGGTCAAATTGAACTATTAGATAAGGACTTTGTTGATTCTGGTGGTGAAGGTAATATATATATCAAAAACAATGTTGCTTTTAAAATTTACCATGATAAAAACAAAATGATTCCTGTTCAGAAAATTGAAGAACTTCAGTCTTTAACTTTAGATAATATTATAAAACCTGAAAAGGTAATTTACAGTGTAAATCGTGAACCTGTTGGTTACACGATGAAAGTATTAAAAGATTATTATCCTTTATCAAGAATTATTACAAATGATTTTAGACAACAACATAATATAGATAATGATAAAATTTTAAATCTTGTTATTAAGATGAGACAAACGATTGAACACATTCATGAAAAAGGTTTTCTTTTCGTTGACGCCAATGAAATGAATTTTTTAGTGTCCAAAGATTTTTCTGACGTTTATTTTATTGACGTTGATAGTTATAAAACTAAAAAAAATCATGCTACTGCATATACTGAATTAGCTCTTGACCCTAATATCGACATTAATAATCATAAATCATTTACAAAAGAAACTGATTGGTATTCGTTTGCAGTTCTTGCTTGTAAAATATTTTCTGGTATACACCCATTTAAAGGGAAGTTTAAAGATAAAAGCAAAATGAATGTAAAAGATAGAATGAAAAATTATATTTCTATTTTTAATAATAAGATTTCAATTCCAAAAACAGCAAGAGACCTTAATGATATACCTAGTAATTTTAAGAAATGGTTTATTGAGATTTTTGAAAAAAATAATAGAATTCTGCCACCCTCTAATATTGAGGCTATTTATTATAATAAAAAAGAAAACAGACTTATTCAGGATATTCTTTCTTTTATTAAGATTAAAGATTTTTCAGATAATATTAATTATATAACTTCTTTTGATAGTCATTTGTTTGTTAAGACTCGTCATTATATTGAAGATGTCAACAGCCACTATAAGCCAAAAGATTTAGATAATACATATCCATTGTATTCTTTTATTCACGGTGATTTGTTTGTCAAAAAAGAAAATAAAAAATTAGTATTGTTTAGGATTAAAGATTCAAAAGTATTTAATAGTGAAGTTGAAGTTGATGACTTCTTTGTTAAAGATAATCTTATTGTTGGTGTGAATAATGACAAATTGCTTGAAATAATATTATTTGAAAATAATAACAAATTAAATTTAGCGGTTAAAAGTGCTACTAATATTTTTAAAAATTCATTGAAACGTTTTAATAATGTTTATATTAATAAGCTTTATGAAAAAAATATTATTATTGTTCCTATTGGTAATGGTGTTTTTTTGAAAGAAGCTATCCCAGAATTAGAACATTGTTCAATATTAAATGCCAAATATCAAAATCATATTTTAGGTGTAACATATTTCAATATTCATAAAGAGCTTGTTACTGAATATTTTAGATACAACACTTCTTTAAATAGAAAAGAATCTATTCTTAAATTAAAAGAAAAAGAAATTGATTTTGTTGTTAATTTCAGTGGTGTTGTTATTATTAATGATAAAGAAAAAATTATTTTATTTAGTAATAAGTTTGAAAGTAATTCAAGTAAAGAAGTTGAAGATAAAAACTTATCACAATTCAGATTATATTCTGACAATCAGAAGATATTTGCTATTTCTAATAATTCATTATACACTATGACAATGAATTAAATAAAGGAACTTCAAATGTTAAACACTAAATTAGATATCTTTGTTGATAAATTGGATTCTTTAAGTAGCAAACCTATAAAAAAAATCTTCAACACAACCAGAGATCTGTATATTGATAAAGATAAATTGTTAGACAAATCAGATTTAATTTTTAATGAGTTTTTGTATTTTTATTTAAACGACCCAATTGAAGGGTGTGAATTCAGCGTGTTGTTTTCAGGTTATGAAAACGAAGTTGAATTATTAAGAGACGTTATTGCTATATCTTCTGAAAAGAAAACAATTGCGGAACTTGTTAAAAGTGCTCAGAAAATAAGAATGAATATTGTTAAATTGCATAAAAGAGAAGACGAAAAAACATTAAATCACTTAAATCGTTTTGTTTTTATGTGCTTTTGTTTTGATGACGAAAGATATGTTGATTATCTTGTAGAGCATTTTGTAAAAACTGAAAAAATATCTCCCGATGATTTAATTCATAAAATCAATACAAGAATTATGAAGAATGAAAATATAGTGTTAAAAATTAACGACGAATAAATTCAAATAATTAACTATTTTTTAATAGACCAAATAAAAAACCACTTTCAAAGTGGTTTTTTTGTTTATTTTAATTCATTTTCTTTAATTGTTTCTAAATTAAATGTTTCACTTTTTTCTTTTGTGTAAACTGGATTTTCAAAACTACCAGAAACTTTAAACTCTGTTCTTGTGAATGTTTCACTTATAAAGTCTCCTGCCAATTTATCTACCAACCAAATTACACCTACTACTTCTGGTGCTACACCTGCAAATAGTGCAATTGCTGGTGCTTTGTTTAAAAGTGGAACTATTGCGTCGATATCAAGATCGTATGTGTTTTCTATATAGTTTATATTTCCTTTAAATTCTAATATAAAAAGGTCACTATCTAAAACAATTCGTGGTTCTATATTTACAACATTTTTATTCACTTTAAATCCACCTTTTATTGAATTAAAATGTAAGCCAGATTTGATTTCTTCAAAATTAAATGTAAACATTTTTAACCAAGAATCAAAATTAAACAAGTTTATTGTTTTCAAAAAACCCACTCCTGTAAAGTTTTTAGGAATGTAACCTTTTTTTACTTCCAGACTTAAACTACCATTCATTGTTTTACCCATTTGCAATGGTTTAAATCCTAGCCAAGACAATTCCCCGTCTAGAATAACTCCCTCTGTTTCAAATTGATTTTCTACAAGACCATTTAATTTTTGCAAATTTTGTATATTTTTTATTTCTATTAAAGGAATTTCTTTTGATAGTTTTTCTAATTTACTGAAGTTTTTTACTGAATCATAAGTATACTTTGTATTTATATCAAAATTATTATCTTTATCTGTTACCAATATTTTTTCTAAAATAAAAAAACCGTCCTTTGTATAACCATTGGCTTTCAATGTATGGGAATTCTCTTCTTCACCAACATATAAGTCTTTTATGTTTATGTTTATTTTATAATGTTTATTGAAAATGTTTTTATAATCTACTGCTTTCATTGTCTCAATTGCTTTTTCTTTATCAATTTTATTTTCAATAATATTTTTTGCATCGTCAGGAATTACTCTCATTTTATCTAGCATTATATCAATTTCATTTGTTATTTGATTAAAATATAAATAACCACTTGCAAGTTCTTCGTCTATTGTTAGTGCCAATATGTTATTTTGATAAGAAAAGTTTATTTCTTTATACGTTTGAGTTTCTATTTTTGCTTCAAACAAAGATAAGTTTATCTTTGTTTCAAAATCATTATCTATTTGTTTATCATAACCTTTAAAAGATTCATTTGTTTTATTTAAGTAATCTACAAGATCAAAAACTTCAACATTCTTAATTTCTCCAAACACAAAGAATCCTTTTTCTGTTTGTTTTCTTGTTGATTTTTTATTTATCCCCACTCCTACATTGTAAAATTTTCCTTCTATGAAGTTTAATTTTATTGAGTTCTCTCCTTGTGATATGTCAAAATTCATTTGTTCTTTATCATGATCAAAATAACCATTTAATTCAAAACCTTTTGTTGTTTTAAATGGTGGTTTATTTATAAAATCAATTTTTTCAAAATCGCTTTTAACATATAATTTGTCTTTTTTGTTAAAATTCAGTTCATAGTAACCTTTGAAAGAGTCTTTTCCTTTTAATATTTTATCTAATGGGAATTGAGCTATTTCAGATAATTTTTTTATGTCTGCTGACGTTTCAAAGTTGAATGTTATGTTATCTTCATTTTTTTGTTCGATTTCTAAATAGGTTTTTCTTTTATTTAGGTTTCCTTTTATTTTATTACTGTAAAAACCTTTTTTATCATAATATAGATTACCTATTGTATTTGTTAAAGTGATAGAATCATAGGCTTTTAATATTACTTTATTTCCATTTAAAGCAAGATCTATTTTATAATCTGTGAATTTTTCTTTTGATATGTCATAATCAAAGTTTACACTTGCTTTTAAATCTCCAATAATGTTGTATATCTCATCAAAATATATGAAATCAAGTAGTTCTTGATTTCCAGATGATTTAAATATTTTTTTTAAATAAAAGTTGTTTGTTTTTATTTCTGAATCAAAAGAAAATATATCTTCTTTTATTTTATGTGTTAATTGTATTTCAATTTTATCTTTGTAAGATAATATTGTATAATTTGAATCTTTTTCTTTTGATATCTTTAAATCTGTTAAGTCTATTTTGTTTGAGGGCATTTTAAATGTTATGTTTTCAATATTTAAAGATAGCTTTTTTATTTTATCCAAAACGTTTTTTATTCTTTGTTCTTTTTCTTTTTTTAACGATTTTTCTTTTGTTTCTTTTAATAAAACGTTTAAATCTTTTATTTTTATTGACGTTATTAATATTTCTTTATTTTTTATTGACTCTATTGTTTTGAAGCCAAGTTTTATGTCTTTTGCTTTTATATCAAAATCTTCGTTTTCTATTTTTAATTCAGGTACTATTATTTTTGAAGTATTTAATCCCCATTTTTCTTTAATTTCGCTGAAATCAACACTTATATCTGCTGTATTTTCTATTGTTTCTATTATAGGAACTTTAAATTTTTCTATTAGACTATTGTTTTTATGCCAAACAGAAAGATACCCTCCTATTAGAAGGGTTATTAAAATCAATGATATAAATATAAATCTTGTCACAAATCTAATGCAAAAGCATAAAGATTTTATCATTTTATAAATTCCTTAACTAAACTAAATACGCCTGAGTTCCATATTACTTTATTTCCTACAATATAGAAAGCTTTTTTAGCTCTTGTTGTCGCAACATTTAAAATATTAGGTTCTTCGCACACCCATTTTATAGCACCAGGTCTAGAAATGTTTCCACCAAGAACTAAGAAAACAACATCAGCTTCTTCCCCTTGGAATGAGTGTATTGTCCCTACTGATTTATAAATCCAATCTGTCAAATCTTTTTGATTTATATTTTTAGGACACCATTCCGATCTTCTTTTTTGTAATAATATTTTTAGAGAGAAAGATATGTTTTTAAATGGTGTTATTATGTATAAATCTGGTAATTTATCACCATATTCATAATTCTCAGAAGAACAAACTTTTGAAAGCATCTTTAAAACTTCTTCTCCTTCTGCTGGAATCCAGTGACTATTATTGTCAGGATCGCCTTGTGTTTCTATCCATCTTGTTCTACCTAAAATATTTTCAATATCTGTTGTTGATCTTTCTCTTTTCTTACCGAAAATCATTAAATTATCGTAAGCAATTTTATTTGAAACACTAAACATAGGATCGTCACATCTACGGTGAACTCGTAATGGCATACCTACCCATTTTTTATCACCTAAATCAATAGTCGTTCCAAAAGGATTAACTCTATCAGCAATTTCTTGTGCTGAAAGCATTGTGCTATTCCAATATTGTTCTGTTTCATTCTTTTCTAAAAGAACATTTGATAACTTATCTTCTATTTGTATTACTGGTTGAACTTGTAGAGGATCACCTACAAACAATGCTCTTTGAGAACGCCATAATGCGCCTATTGGAGCTTGTGGTGTAGATTGACCTGCTTCATCTATCAGTAACCAACCTATCGACCTTTGCATTAAGTCCGAAAATAAATTTCCAAATGAAGAGAAAGTAGTCGATACAACAGGAACGATTAAAAATAATGTTTGCCAAACTGCTTTTGCAAAATCATAATTTTCAGAAAAGCTTCCATTTAAAACTTGTTTAAATGCATTTAAATTTGCAACTATTGGTTTTTGATTTTCTATTATGAAAGCTTTATGTAGAGCCATAGAAGCCAAAAACAATTCTGCTCTTGCATTGTTTAATTCATCTGTTAACCAAGGTGACGATTTTTGAATTTTCTCATATGATTGTTCCCAGAATTTATCAAAAGGAATATCTTGATTTGGTTTTAAAACATAATTTTTCTCGAAATCTTTAAACTCAGTAAGCTCTGCCGCTTTTTTTAGAAATCTTACTTTCGCTGATTCTATCTCTTCTTTTAATTCTCCAAGCATTAATTTTTTACTTGCCATGTCTTTTGATAAAACTCTTAGTTTTAGTTGTATCTTTTGGCATTCTTGTTTTAATTCTTGTTCTTTTGTCTCTAACGAAGCTCGGATCTTAAACATACTTTTGTTATCCAACTCTTCTAATGCCATTAAATGTTCTTCATGTTTAAACTTGTATTCTTCTTTTAATTTTAAGAATAAAACTTTGTCTTTTTTAGCTTTAACGAATAGCATTTTATATTTCTTGTTTAGATTTACATGAGTGTTTTTTTCTTTAAGAGCATCAGCTTTAATTTCACCAGAAGATACTTCTAACATTTTATTATATTCTGATAAAGCTTTTTGTTTTAACATTTTAACTTTAGCTCTTTTCTCTTCAAAGTCTTTGCAAGCATCTACCCAGTAAACTCTTTTTTCTGTAATAAAGTGATGATTCGGTTTTAATATATATTCGAAAATACTCTTTGTGTAATCTTCTGTCCCTATGTTTTGAGAGAACAAAAATTTACTAAAAAAGTTATAATTGTTATTTTTGTTTCCAAGAGACGCTGAAATCATCCCCCAAGAATCTTTTCCATTAATTACTGTTGCTGCTTCTTTAAAGTAAAAAGCTTCTTTTTGCCATTGTGGATCTATTTCATTAATTAAAGGCAATTCTTTTGTTATGTTTTCTACTGCACCATTGTTTGAAGATGCAACAACAATTTCATGACCACAAAGATCTTTATTCATTTTGAATATTTCTTGAACACTTTTAGAGTTCACTTTTAAAGACGTTTCTCCCAACTTTGTAAATGCTGCATGAGGGTTATCTTTATATCTATAAATCTCTTCTGCTCTTTTATAAATTATGTTTGCTACTATATCTTTTAATAATGTTGTCTTACCCGTTCCTGGGGGTCCATTTACAGATAAAACTGATTCTTCTTCAATATGTTTAAAGAATTTATTTACTGCGAATTGTTGTGAGGAAACTAGTTTATAATTTCCAGTGAAAGGCCAGCATACCATTGGTAAGTCATCAAGTTCTAATCCATTTCTTAATACTGTATTTTTATTATCGCCTTTATCAATAACGTTGATTTTTTCAGTCATTTCAAAGTTATCAGAAAGATATCTTTCTAATGGCGCACTAGTTTGTCCTGTTTTTAATTTTCTTTTTACTTCTATTAAATCATCAACGATCATGCTTGAAGTAATATCGTCAGTATCAAATTTTTGAGTTGATTCTTCTTTTAATATTTTCGTATTCAAGGACTCTGTATAAGCTAATGAATGAAAATCATGATTTTCTAAATAAGCTTCTGTTAGATCACTCCATTCTAGCTCTTTTAAAACAATAACCAATAAATCATTTAATTCTTTGTGAGTTAAATGTTCTTTATCTTTTCTTATTCTATGACCCCAAGTTGCATATATTTCTTGAAGTCTTAATTCAAATTCTTTTCCTGCTTTTTCTGATTCTATTGTCGATAGAGCGATTGACTTTAAATAATCAGGAACAACTAAAGTGTTTTTTATTGGTAAACCATGACCGTCAACTTTAAAAGATACAAGACAAGTGTTGTGAGATCTTCTTAGTTCTTCTATATCTTCTTTTGTTGAGAACTCTTTTATTACATATTTTGTGTTATATATCCCAAGAAAAACTTTATGTATCCATTCTTTTGGCTCTTCTATTTCATCAGACAGTGGTTCCGCCCATAATAATTCTCCCTTTTCTCCAAAAGAAACTGTTTGATTCCATTTTGAGTCACTTTTATTGGAAAAATGAGAAGTTTTTATATTCGGGGGTGTCGATGATTCGATATCAATCCAATAATTAAGAGTATTGATTTTCTTTGATTTTTTTTCGCTCATCAAATCTTCCTTTACTTTTTCTTTTCTATAATATATCATAGCAAATAAAACAAAAATAACAAATCAAAAATATAAAAAAGGCACTATAATGTTTAATAATTTACTCTTTAAAAAGAAAAAAAACTTTTCATTTATATGGTTTCTGATTATCATAGAAGTCTTTGTTTCATATTTTATTGCGAAAGAAATAATTAATTTTTTTAAACCTGTTATTTTATTCATCGAAAAAATCATTTCTTTTTTCTAAAGTTTAAAAAAAATAATCATATTTCCTTTATTTGACTATAATTTTACTTTTGTTAAAATATGTTTTAGAATAATAGGTTAAATTTTGGAGGTTTAAATGAAGTTTTTCGATAAATTAAAAAATGTATTTAATTCGAAAGAAACAAAAGAAATGATAAATAAAGTAAAAGAATCTAGTGAAGTATTTATTAAAGAAACAACAGAAAAGGTCGAACAGAAAACAAAAGAAACGATTTCTGTAATTCAAGAGAAAAAGAAAGAGTATGACGAAAAGAAAAATACTCCTCTTGAAGAGACAAAGGAAGAATTTAAAGAAAAAGTTTCGGAAGTTGTAGAAGATGTTAAAGAAGAATTGGAAGAAGCAAAAGAGAAGGTTTCAGAAGTAATCGAAGATATTACAGAAAAAACGGAAGAACTTATTGAAGAAGTTAAAGAAGAGTTAGAAGAAGCAAAAGAAAAAGTTGTTGAGGTAGTTGAAGAGGTTAAAGAAAAATTTGAATCAGATACCAAAGAAAATATTGATTCTATTTTACTAGAAGACTCTAATTTACCTGCTGGTGCGGTTAAGGCTTTAAAAGCAGAAGGTTACAAAACTCTTGAAGAGGTTAAAGCTAAAACCGACGAAGAATTAAGCAAAATTAAGGGCGTTGGTAAAGTTGCATTAGAAAAACTTAGAAATTAAAACACATTAAAAAATAAAAATCCCTTAATTGGGGTTTTTTTTGTTGTTTTTTTTATTAAATATGTTATTTTTATAGAAAAAAGGAAATTATAAAATGTCAAAAGAAACACCAATGATGAAACAGTATCTTGAAATAAAAAATGAAAACAAGGAACACTTTTTATTTTATAGAATGGGTGATTTTTATGAGCTGTTTTTTGAAGACGCAGTGAAAGCGTCAAAGATTTTAAATATAACACTAACCAAAAGAAGTAAAACATCAGAAATACCTATGGCTGGAATACCATTTCATGCTGCTGATAATTATATCGCAAAAATCATTAATGAAGGTTATACTGTTGCTATTTGTGAACAAACAGAAGAAGCAAAAAAAGGAAGTTTAGTAAAAAGAAAAGTTACTAGAATAATTACTCCTGCCACTGCATCAGAAGATAATTATGTAAATTCAGAAGATAGTTTACATCTTTGTGCTCTATCATACACAAAAAATAAATTTGGATTAGCATCATTAAATATGTCTAATGGTGAGTTTATCGTTTATAACCCAGAAACACTAGAAGAAGCCACAGAAATATTAAGAAAAATAGATGCTAGTGAAGTTTTATTAAGCGAATCACTAAAAGGAATTTTCTCAGAAAATTATTTTAAATCTATTCATTATCTTCATAATGATTTTTTCAATCTTTCTAAGTCTGAAAAATACCTTACGAAAAAAAATGTTATAAGTAAAGAATTAAAAAATAATGATTGTTTTAAAGAAAGTTTAAAATCTGCTGGTGCTATTTGTAATTATATTCAATACACTCAAAAAGCAGAGTTATCTTATTTAAAAGAAATAAAAACAAATATAGAATTGAACCAATTAAAATTAGATAGCACTACATTAAAAAATTTAGAATTAATAAAGAATAGTAACGGAGAAGTGCATAAAACACTTTTTACTACATTAAATGAAACCGATTCTGCTATGGGTGCTCGATTACTAAAAGAATGGATCTCAAACCCACCATTAGACAGAAAAGAAATAAAAAGTCGATTAGATAATGTTGAACATATTATTAATGAATACCTTGATGAAGATCTTTCTATTTTTCTTTCTGAAATCTATGATATCGAAAGAATACTCACGAGAGTTTCATTAAAAACAGCAAAACCAAGAGATCTTTCAAATTTAAGAAATTTTTTAAGATTAACACCTAAAATAATAGACTTTCTTAAAGAAAATGGTTTGTTTGAAAATGAAATAAATCAACTTGATGATTTTTCTAGTTTAAAATATCTTTTAGAAGAATCTATCGTTGAACATCCACCTGTTTTATTAAGGAATGGTGAAGTAATAAAAGAAGGTTTTAATAAAGAACTTGATAAGTTAAAAGAATCTCTTGATTCTTCCAATGATGCTATTTTTGATATTGAGGAAAAAGAGAAAAAAAGATTGGGACTTTCCAAGTTAAAGGTCTCTTATAACAAAGCTATTGGACTTTATATATCTATTTCAAAAAATAAAAATATTAAAATACCGAAGAGTTATATTTTAAAACAAGAATTGAAATCTGAAATGAGATACACTTTATCTGAGTTAAACAAGATTGAAGAAAAGAAAATTACAGCTAATAGTAAGGCAATTACTTTTGAAAAAATTATTTTTGACGAAATTTTGGATAAAATCAACAAAATAATAAACCCTTTAAATGTTTATGCAAATTTTTTTGCTAAAATAGACGTTGTTAATTCTTTTGCAAAAGTTTCCAGAACAATGAAATATGTAAAACCTAGTTTTGGAGATAAAACAGAAGTGATTAATGGGAGACATCCTGTAATAGAAAAATATTCAAAAGATAAATTTATTCCTAATGATTTTAATTTAAAGAATAACAAGTTAATTTTACTTACAGGAACAAACATGGGTGGTAAATCTACTTATATGAGACAAAATGCTATTATATTTATTATGGCTTATATGGGATGTTTTGTTCCTGCTGATAAAGCTTGTATTAAATATATAGACCGAATATTTACTAGAATAGGTTCTGGTGATAATTTGTCAGAAGGTGAGTCAACATTTATGGTTGAAATGAGAGAAATGTCTACTATATTAAATAACTGCACAAAAAATAGTTTTGTTCTTGTTGATGAAGTAGGTCGAGGAACAAGTACTTATGACGGATTATCATTGGCTGATTCTTTTGCAAATGAACTTGCCAATTTTTGTGATACTATTTTTTCAACTCATTATTTTGAATTAACTAATTTAGAAAATACTCACAAAAATATTATTAATATGTATATGGACTCTATGAAATTTCGTGATAATATTATATTTTTACATAAAATTGAAGAAGGATCAGTAGATCAAAGCCACGGCATTGAAATAGCTAAAATGGCTGGAATACCTAAAAATATTATTAGCAACGCTAATTATAAGTTGAATCAATTGAAAAAAAATGATAATATAAACGGGAAGTTAGGTATTGAAGAAAACTTAGAAATTATTAATAAAATTAAAGATATTAATCTTGATTTATTGAGTGAAAACGAAGTCCTAAAACTTTTAAAAAATATACAAAATAATCTTAATGAAAGGAGTTAAATATATGTTATTTAAGAATAGAAGGAATAAACCTTCTTTTTCAGTTAAAGTTGTTCAAGATGCAACATTTTTAGACGTATTAAAAGTCTTACTTCTTGTTGCTGTTGTTGCAATTGGTGGATTACATTATTACCAAAAAAATATAAGTGAGGGCGGTGGAGCTAATGGTGTCGTATTTAAGAATATGTCTAAAACATACTCTAATATGGAATCTAGCTTTAATAGTGTAATGATTAATAAAGAGCAAGAAAAGATTGATTCTGGCAGTGTTGTTGTTGACCACACTGGTAAACACAATGTTTTCTATGTTGAGTATAATGGAACATTAATGGCGAGTGAAGTCGTTTACCTTAAAGAAAAAATTGATGCTATTATTCTTAAAAGTAACCCAGAAGATGAAGTTTTAATCAAAATTACTTCCCCTGGTGGTGCGGTTTCTGGCTATGGTTTAGTTGCTTCACAAATTAATAGACTTAAAGTTGCAGGTATTAAAGTTACTGCAGTTGTTGATACTGTTGCTGCGTCTGGTGGCTATATGGCGGCTGTTGTTGCTGACGAAATTGTTGCTGCTCCATTTGCAATGGTTGGATCTATTGGTGTTGTTGCAAACGTTATGATTTATGAAGATTTCTTAAAGAATTTTGGGGTTGAATCAAGAGTGTATACAGCAGGTGAATCTAAGCGTAGTGTTGTTCCTACAAGAATACCAACACCAGAAGAAGAAGCTAAATTAAAGAAACAATTAGAAGATATTCACACAAACTTTAAAAACCACGTTTTAGGTTACAGACCTGACGTAGACGAAAGTAAAGTATTTACTGGTGAAGCATTCTTAGCTTCTGACGCTTTAAATCTTGGTCTGGTTGATAGAATAGGAACAAGTGATGAGTTACTATTAGATATGTATAAAGATGGACAGCGTATCATTAAAGTTCAATTTATTGTTCAAGACGATTTCTCTTCTTCTATGGCAAAAGAAATTTCAGCAGCATTTGTAGACACTATTAAAACTGAGATTTTCTCTAATAATATTATTTATCAATAATGTTTATTGTTAATAAATATTAAAAAACAGAAGCGTTTGCTTCTGTTTTTTTTGTTTTTTATTATTAAATTATTTTCTTTCTTTCCCAAATTAATTTTAAATAAACCTTGTTGGTTTCATTATTGATTTTTGCTATTTTAAATTTAACATTATCACCTAATTTAAATTCTTTCTTAGATTTTCTACCTTTTATTTTTCCTTTGTCTTCTAAATAAATAAAGTAATCAGGTAAATCAACATAACTAACAATTCCTTCTAATACAAAATCGTCAAACTCAACAAATAAGGCATTTTGAGTTAAATGTGTTATTTTACCATTAAATACTTGACCTATCTTATCTGCTAAAAAGTGACATTTAAGAGAGTCATAAACTTCATTACTTGCAGAATCAGCCCTTCTTTCAGTCATTGATATATGTCTTGCCACCATTTCTAGCTCATTTATATCATAAGAATAAACTTCTTTTATTTTTCCCTTACCTGCTGATTTTCTTGCAACATACTTATCTCCTTCATTTGAAGCGATTACGGCTTTTATTGCTCTATGAACTAGAAGATCAGAATACCTTCTTATTGGTGAGGTAAAATGAGTGTATTCTTCATAAGCTAATCCAAAGTGTCCTTTGTTTTCTACTTGATAAGTTGCTCTTGGCATACTTTTTAATATTGTTGATTGAATAAACTCTTTATCGTTTCTCTTAGAAGCAAGGTCTAACATTTTCTTGAAATGAAGTGTTTTTGTTTGATCTCCACCTCTTAAAGTTAAACCTATGTTTTTTAATATTTCTTTAACGCCTTCTAATTTTTGTTCTGCTGGTTTTTCATGAACTCTATATACTGAGTTTATTTTTAATTTAGAAAGCAGTTTAGCAGCACAGATATTTGCGCAAAGCATTGCTTCTTCTATCATTTTATGAGAATCTTTTCTTTGATAAAATTCTACATTTTTGATTTTATAATTTGTTTCATCAAATGTTATTTTATTTTCTCTCTTTTCAAATTCAAGAGCACCACGTGCTGACTTGTTGTTTTTTAATATTTGATATAATGATTCAAAGCTTTTTAGATCTTTATATATATGGGAAAACTGATTTATTGTTTTTTCATCTTCATCATCAAGCATTGCTGATACTTGATTATATGTTAATCGTGCTTTTGAATTAATAACAGCATTCATAAATTTAAATGATTTAATAGTGCCTTTTTTCGATATGTTCATTTTGACAACCATTGAATATCTATCTTCATTTGGTCTTAGAGAACATAAATCATTAGATAAGTATTCAGGAAGCATGGGAATAACTTCATTAGGGAAGTAAACAGAGTTACCTCTCGATATTGATTCTTGATCTAATTGAGAGCCTTTTTCAACATAATGACCTACGTCTGCTATTGCTACATATAATTCCCAACCAAAATCACTTGTTTTTGTGTACACTGCATCATCAAAATCTCTTGAATCTTCACCATCAATAGTAACAAAATTAAGATCTCTAAAATCAAACCTATCTTCTGCATTAATATTTCTTGTTATTTTTTTTAACTCATTTTTAACTATTGTAGGGAATACATGGGGGATTTCGTGTTTAAATATTGCAAGTTTGTTTTCTATTTTAGGTGAGTTTTCATGTCCTAAAACTTCAACAATCTCTGCTTCTGCTCTTTCTTTTATTTCTGGATATTTTGTAAATTTAAATCTAATTATATCAGCACCTTTGCCTTGATAACCTAAAATTTTTATTTTCTGAAAATTATTTAACTGAACATAATGTTCACCGTTTCTATCTGCCAAAACCTTACCAACAGATTCTTTTTTTCTTTCTATTATCTTGGTGATAACTCCACGGCTTCTTCCTTCTTTTTCATGAACTTCAACTTCGACTAATTCTCCATTTAAAACCCTTACTGCTTGATTTTTTTGAAGGTAAATATCTTGTTCATCTTTTACCTCTATGTATCCATATCCACGTGAAGTGATTGTTACTTTTCCTGTAACCATTCTTTTACTCATTTGTTTTCTCCATTTATGTAAATCGAAGAAATAAGAAATTCTTTGAACTCTTTTAAGATTTTTTGGTTTTTACTTTCCTTGGTCTTTAAAGAAATAACGAAAAATTTCTTATTGCTCCTTATTAGATAATCCCTATTATATCTTTCATTTAACAAATATTCAACAGCAAAAGCCTTTTTATTTTTAAATTTTGTCTCTTTCCCTTTTTCAATCTTTAAATTATAGGAATATCTATCTTTTAAAATCTTTTTATAATCTTCAAAATCTTTTGCTTTTAATACATAGATGTTTACCTTATAATCTTCTTTCTCTAATACAATTTCTTTATTTTTTTTATCTTCATAAGCACCCGATTCTATTTTTACTTCTAATGTTTTATTTATAACAATTGAATAACCATTGTTTTTTATTTGTATTTCTTCATAATTGCTTAATAATTTTTCTTGACGTAATAATTCACTATAATTATTAATACCAGCGAAAAGAACTATTATTGAAATTATAAATAAATTCCAACTAAATAATTTTCTTGATTTTAATCTTTTTTCATCAATATTTGGGTTATAAAATCTAAAGAAAAATGCATTTATTATAAATAAAGCAAAAAAGACTATGTTTACATAGAATCCAATTTTTATTTCTTGTAATTCTTCTATGTTGAAATCAAAAATAGGCATATATTGTGGCTTATCGGAAATAAAAGATAAGATTAATAAAATAAAATCAAAAATATAGTCTAAACCAAAAAAATAAGTTTCTATTCCAAGAATAAAAACCAATAATAAATACACTGACATTAAAATTAAACTTATTATATATAACATTTTTTTAACCTTTTTTATGTTGTATTATTTTGACAATATTTTTTGAAGATATTTCTTGTGTCTTCCCACGTATACTTACAGAAAAGAAATCTGCGTCACAAGGGGTTTTTATTTTATATTGAAGATCCTCATAAGCTTCTTTGTAATCATTTTCATTAGCTATTCTCATCTCTTCACCATTAACTCTTCTGTTTATTAATTCTTTAAACTTTTTATACTTGATAGGATCTGTTATGACAACAGATCCATCTATCATATGTAATTCTAAAGTTATTTCTTTAAAAAGCTTTTTTTCAAATAAATTATTAAAAAATGATTTAAACAATTTTATTTTCCCTTAATTTTTTGGACTAATGAAACAGTTGCATAAAATAAACCAGAAATTAAGAAACAAAGAGCAATTAATGTCATGTAGTGATGCATTTCAAGACCTAAGAATTCCCAATCTATTTCAGTGCATATACCTTTTGCTACAAATAATCCTGTTAAAATTTCTGATTCTAAAATCCAAGGGAATATATGCTCTAAACCTAAACCACATTGTGAAATAAAGAATGGATTTTTTTCTGCTAATATGCTCTCATGCCATTGAAGTGCTGCTGCCCATAGAGTATAACTAGAACCTGTAATCCAAAGTATGTAAGCGAAAAATTTAGATACTTGGTTTTTTAAGCCGAATAATTGTGGAAGTAATGCTCCTACAAATATAGTAATTGTTCCAATCCTTTGATAAACACAAAGAACGCATGGTTCTAACCCCATCCCATGTTGAAAATAAAGTGCTGATAAAATAAGAAACACTGGAATTAAACTTAGAATCCTCCAAGACCAAATATTGTCTTTGAATTTTATTATTCTTTCCATAAATAAAAATCTCCTTATTCCTTTTTTTATTTTTACTTTTTTTATCATATATTACTAAAAAAAATAATCAATAAAAAAAGACAACCTCTTGATTGTCTTTTTTTATTTTTCTTTATTTACTCTATTATCTGTTGATTAAGGAGTAACTGTTTGACAACAAACAACCGAAGAAGGCATAATAGAAGCACATTGTGGAACCATATCTAAATCACCAGTCGCCTTGGATAAATCTAAATCGTCGTCTGTTTGGATTGTATTGTAAGCGTCAACACCAATGAATTCCATCATTTCGTTTGCTCTAATACACTCGTCTTGTGGAACTGTTTTAACCAATGCAGAAACATCATTATCAGCATCACCATCACTGAATATTACCGCCATTGCCCATTGCTCATCTTCTTCTGAATTACCCGCAGGAGCCGAAGATAAGTATTGAGAGTCGATTAGTACTTGTAGTGGCTCACAACTGTCATCTGATGGATCACATTCGTTTATCACTGGTGGCACACCTTTTTCTACGTTGTAAGCCAAGATTGCACCTTCGATTTGTTCTGTTTCAGAGATTATTTGAGCTGCACCAGCCTCTATTTTTTGCTCTTCGTAGATGTCAGTACCGTACCATACTGTTGCAATAGCTAGAGCTGCTACTAATGCTATCGCAATTATTGATATAATTAAACTAAACATATTCTTTCTTCCTTAAAAAATTTCTATCCATTATATTATGTTATTAAAAATACACATTAAAAACCTTCATTTTTATCTCTAATATGAAACAAAATAAAGCTTACATTTAATGCTATTATTATTTATAGCATATAAAAACACCAGTGCAAATATTTTAATGCTTGTTATTTCTTTGCTCTAATTATTAAAATATGCTTTTTCTTTTGATTGAAAAGGTTTTTTAATAGCTCAATGAAAATCATTTTTTTATTTTTTTTGAAATTATTCAATATTATGATATTCTCTTTTTTTTCTTATGTTAAACATATTAAACTTTTTTATATTATAGAGATATTTATTTTTATGTTTTTATAATTCTGATAATAGGGAATTATCTCCAAAACCCTACACTTTAAGTTTTTTTTCTTACTTATTAATAGGTGTAGTGAAAATTGCATAAAAAAGAAGTTCTTCCTATTGTCCTTTTTTCTTTTATTTCTTTACAATCTATAAAAATGGATTAATCTATTAAAAAGATAAACATTTAAAAAGGATTTGAAGATGAAGAAACTTAAAATATTATGCTTTTTTATGGGGATTGCCTCAATAAATCAAGCATATGCTGAGACAAATTTATTTGCTCCAAAAGGTGATTCTATCTCGAAGGAAGACTTAAATAATGTCGTACAAGAGAAGTTAGAAGAACAAAAAAATCAAATGGAAAATCAATTCAGAATTGAATTAGATACTATAAATACAAGTCAAAATGCACAACTTCAAGCCATATTAGAACAAATAGAATTATTAAAAAATTCAAATGAAGAGCTAAAAAATAATCAAAAGAATTTGAGTGATAAAACAGAAAGAATGGCAAACGAGATTCCAGCAGGAAGCTATTCTGGTTTTAACGAACCAGGCAATTCATATAGCATTGGTGAAGTCGAAGATGAACTGAATGCATTAATAATTCAAGAAGAAAATCAAGAAACAAGCATACTAACGAAAGAAGACACAGAAAGATTAAATAAAGAGTTTGGTGAAACTTCTCTTATTTTTATCGGTGTGATAGACGATAAAAAAATGTATAGAAATCCAGAAGGTGAATATATCATTAAAGGGTTGGATTTCAAATACGAAGGTAGTTTTGAAGAAGAAGAAGCAGACGATTAAGGGAGTTAATTTTAAACATGAGACAATTTAATAAAACAAAAGTTGCATTAGGAATTATGGCTGCTTCTATATTGAGCGGTTGTACAGGATTATCAATACCTGATGCAGAGCAATATAATGAAAAACAAATTATTCAACCTGTAATGGATAAGTTTGAAAAATCTGAGCCAGCTATCACGAAGATACGTTCTCAAAACTTTACAATACAAAAGCCAGATGAATTACCACAATTATTAAGAGATAAAGAAATAAAACTTAACCTTTCTAAAAAATCAAATGTTTCCGATTTAGCTATGGCATTAAACCTTCTAGGCGTAAGCACAGTTGTTGCTGATACTGGTGAAACTGCTTTGAGTGAGCAGTTAATTTCTGTTCGTAATTATAATGGCAAATTAGGAAACTTACTAGACGTTTTAAGTTCTGTTTATGACCTTTCATTTAACTATGAAAAAGGTGGAATTATCACAATCCAAGAACAATCTACATATATCATAAACATTATTCAGAATGAAGATATTATAGAAGATGTTACAGCAACATTAGAAAGACTTGGTGCTAATGAGATAGAAAATTCATTAGTTGGTGGTAACTTGATTTATAAAGCTTCACCAAAAGTTCACGAAAAAATTAAAAAATATATAGAATTCTATTCTAAGAATGCGGCAGTAATTGGTTTACAAGTTTCTGTTGTTACTGTTCAATTAGATAAAACAAGTAATAAAGGTTTTGATTGGTCTACATTAAATGTTGTTGCTGGTGATCCCAACTTGTTTGATAGTGGTAATGATACAGGAAGCATTATAGGTGATATTATCGGTGACGGAAGTGAAAGTGTTGCTTCAGAAACTGCAGAGATTGTTGCAGAAGGCTTAGGTTTAAGTGCAAGCGGCACAAGTATGGGTATTAAGTTTGTAAATGGTGACTTCAACTTTGATGGTGTTATTAACTATTTAAGCACATATGGTAAGACAGAAGCGAACCAATCTACTTTAATGAAAATTATCTCAGGTAAAGAAGTGTCTCTTGTTTCCACTCAATCTATTCCTTATGTTGAAGAAATTGAATTAACATTAGATGACGACGATGACTCAGAAGGTATCACAACTGCAAGTGTTGATATCGGTCTTGATTTAACAATCACTCCATACTTTGATTCTAAAACAAATATGGTTACAGTAGATTTAAATTTAGATTTAAGTTCTCTACTTGCTATGACAGAGATAACAACAGGTTCAACTAAAATCACTCAACCACAGACACAGAACCAAACGTTCACTAACTTAATGAAATTAAAAGCAGGTGAGTCTAGTGTTATCGGTGGTATTATGTATGATACAGTTTCTGACAATAGAAGTGGAATATCTTATTTGGAAGAGATGGATATTGCAAGTCAAAGTAAGAGTATGACAAAGAATGCTGTTTTCATTATCTTAAGACCAACAGTTACATTGTTTGGGGACTTTGAGAAAGAAAAAGAAGTTATTCAAAAACTATATTAATTTAAAAAGGGTTAAATAAATGGAAATTTTCAACAAAAGAAAAAAACCTTCAATGATGAAGAAGAAATCTGTAAAAAAGGATAAAAATAAATTATCCAAATATCTTCCATCAACTCTTTTTATAGGTGTTCAAGAAGATATCAACGAAAAAGCTCTTGTTAGTTATATCACTTCTTTGGCGCAAAGCGCATTTGCAAATCCAAAAGAAGCTAAATATTCTATCAAGAAAATGGGTAAAAATAAATTTATCTATGAAATGCACAATGGTTCACAAGATTTGACATATTTACCACTTGTTATTGGTCAAATGATCGAAGGTGGTGAAACAGAACTAATTTTAAAAACTAATGGTCAGAATGTTAGGGTTTTAAGAAAAACATCTGTTAAATTAGAATCAAATGTTTTAATTGCTTCAAACAATAGAGACGAAGATGCTATTGTTGACTATGATACAAAAGGTAATCTTAAACATATTATTAAACAAGGTAGTGAAATATTTATCATTTCAAGTCTGTCTGCAATCATTACTGGATTTATAGCGGGTGCTTCTTTTGTAAGTAAATATTACATGCTTAACGAAGATTATTCATATAATCCAGAAGTTAGAAAGGCACAAACTGCTGTTGATTTTCTAAGAACTATCGCTCCAGAAGAGCATACTAAATACAGATATTTAGAAAGTATAAACTATATTAACTATACTTGGGTTAAGAAATTTACAGAAATAACACCTCCACCAGAACCAGTTAAAGAAGAAGTAATGCCAGAGGAAGTTGTAGTAGAAAAGACAGCCGTTAATGTTGAAGCAGATTCTTTACCAGTTGAATCTACTAATGAACTTGAAATTTCTGTTGACGAGGCTATTACCTACCCTAATGAAGTAGTTTCAGAAAATGTAGTTCCAGAAGAAGAAGTTAAAGGTATCGACTTATCTGTTGAAATGGATTCTCTTGAAAAAGAATATAATATGGAAAACCTAGCCAATAAGAGTGAAACACCAGTTGTTAAAGAAAAAACTGAATCTACTCCTATTGCAGTGGAAGAAAAAACAGAAGTTAAGGAAATTAAAGACGACGATTTTGAAATTCCTATTGAAGACAAACATATCGATGGATATGTTTCCGTCAAGGAAGAGGACGTTAAAAATTTAAACGCTACTGATTTACCACAAAATGTTGTCGTGGTTGAAGAAGGCGAAGGTGGTTTCTTTGGTAATGACTTTGAAATCTTAAATGAAGAAAATATAGAGTCACTAGACCTATCTAATCTTCCTGAAAATATCATTTTGGAATAATTAAGGAGTAAAATAAAATGATAAAATTATTTAATAGAAAAATAATGTATGCATTGAGTGTTTTATTTTTTGGTCTTAGTTTATTCTTTATATATATTATAGTGTTTAACTTGGATTCGCCAGAAAATTTAGTTGAAACTTCAATGATTAAAGAAAATCTTGTTAATGAATGTGCTACTAAGGCAAGAGAGTTAGGGATAGAGCAGGTCACTCCTGTAATAACTGCAAAAAGAAAATCGCTTGTTCTAAAACAAAAATATATCGCAGATCCTATGAGGTTTGCAATAAAAACTTCTAACTTACAAAACTATTGTAAAGAATTAGAACTTCAAAGTTATTGTTTAGGTAATGAATGTCGTAGAAACCCTAATGAGACTTCACACCAATTCAATATGACATTGGTGGTTAAATAAAAAAATAAAAGGAAAAGCATAAGCTTTTCTTTTTTTTTGACTAAAAGTTTTTTAAATGTAGAATATTTATAATACTTTTAAGGATAAATTTCAAGGAGTGATAAATGTTAAGAGCATTACTGAAGATTAATGAGTTTGTCAACTCAAAAGCTATGAAAATACTAGATTTTACAGGTGCTATCGGTATATTGTTATATGCTGTATATCTTTATAATCAAGGAAGTGAAAACTATGTTTACTGGGCAATTGGTGGCGGTTTAGGGTTATTGTTCGCAATAGTTCGACCAGCTCGTTTCTTTACAAAGAAAATAGAAACACAGGTTCCACAAAATAAATAAAAGAATTAGGAGAAAATAAATGTTTACTATAATTCTTACGTTTATTGGTTTAGTTTTATTTGCTGCTTTATTATATGGCGGCATAAATTATATTAATTATGAAATCTACGATCAAAAATTTGAAGAAAGCAATGTTGTTTCTGGATTTTATAATTATGAAACCGCAATAGATTCATATAAGAAAAACTTTAATGTGTACCCTGATACTGCAGATTGGATTACTGAGTTGGGGAAAATAGGAATACTATTACCTAACAATCAAAAACATGATTTTAAATATGAATATAATACAACAAACAACACTGTTGCTGTTTGTTATGATAGTGTTGCCAAAACTGAAGGTGACTACAAAATCATCGAAGATATTTTTAAACAAGGACAATTTATCATAAGTGAAAATTGTTTTTCTAAAACAAATGAAACAATTGATCAGAGTTCATACCCTGTGAAAGTATCTTTGACAAAATGGATTAAAAAATAAGGATTAAACAATGATTGCTACTATTATAATGGTTATTATGTTTTTAGGGTTCGCTGCGATGATCACTTTTAATGTAATGTCATTTAACCATAATATTTCAGTTTCAAGCGAAATTAATATTATGGATAATGAGTTGAAAATTATCAAACAAAAATTAATTGTAGATGCCAAACCAATTGCAGGTTCTGATGAATATGCTTTGCCATATGGCACAACTTCTACAACAAATCATAATTTACCTACTCATTTATCGTTAGCTCAAACAAATTTTAAAGGTTATGATTTTTTATATTGCCCTTATGGTGTTGTTGACTCAACAATAAAAGATAAAACTGTTAATCAAAACAATGGTGGTTCTTATAATGTAAAGAACATTGACGTAAATGGTGTTGAATATACAGCTTACAGTGACGCTCCTGTGAGTTTTTCTGGTTCACCAGAAGTAAATGCATTTATCGTTTCTAAGTTTGAAGATATAGATTTTAATTGTAGTGACATTTTATATGACACTAATGCAGCAACTTATTATTCAAAAGAGGTTAAAGTTGTTACTATTACAAAGGATGAAATTAATGATTACTTTAAACTTAATGATTTATCTGGTGTTAAAGAAGAATTAAGTGTTAATAATTTAAATATCACAGAAACATTGTCTGTCTTAGAAAATGATGAATCAAATAAATCTTATGAAATAACATTAAGTGAAAATGTTTCGCTTGATAGAACATTTAATATTAAAAAAGATTTAAACAAGAAAAACACAATTCATTTTGAATTAGGTAACTATCATTTAACAGGGGATCACACATTCTCTGTTGAAAATGCAAACCTTTCAATTCAAGGAAATAATAATAACACACCAAGTGAGACACTAGCTAAGATTAAAGTTATTAATTCACTAATTAATATTGATAATGCAACTATTGGTGGATTAGAATTAGTTAATGCAACTGCAAATTTAAGTGATTTCAATATTCATTCTGGTGATTCTCAAAAAACATTTAATGCGATTGGTTCTAAAATATTTACTAGTGGTTTTAGTGATATAAGTAAAGATTCAAATGGATCTCATGATGTTGTTACATTAAAAGATTCTAAATTTACAAATGAAAGTGGTGTTTTAACTATAAGGGGTAAAAACGGCTCTCCTAATTATGGTGTTGCTTTATATAATAGCAACTTATCTAATTATGGAACATTAGATTTCACTTACACTGGTGGTATACCAACAAATGATATCTTTATTGGTAATACTAGTGTTGTATATGTGAATGGTGGAACAGTTAATCTAAGTGGTAAAAACAGTGATTCTGGTATTTTTGTTTCTGGCGGAACATTGAGTTCAGAAGGTTCTATTTCTAATATTAATATAAAAGCAAGTAATGTTGATCACATTATTGCTATCGAAGGTGGTTCTATGATTGTTGATTCTTTAAATGTTGGCTCTAATGGTAATCGCTCTAAAAAAGAAACAATTTCAGAAGAGACATTTTCAAATAATGAAGTAGGTATAAATTTAATAAAAGGTGATAATGTTAATATTTATGGCGAAATTAACACATGTTGGACTGGTGATACATTTAAAAACAAAGACGGTTCAATAAAGTTAGAGCTAACAAATAGTGGATCTGATAGAACAAATAATATTTCAAACTGGGATTGTTTGCAATAATTTATAAAGTAAAGGGAAGAAATAATAATGAATAATGAACATGAGTACAATCAAAAAGCCAAATCGTTAAACGAAGAGCTTTCTAGAATACTTCTTGAAAGAAAAATAGTCCCAGAAGAGGCTATTTATATAGCAAAAATGGATAGTGAAATCAGTGGTGATGATATCACTAAAATACTAGTTAGAAATGGATTTGTCACACAAGATAAAGTTTTAGATATTATTATCGATTTAGATAGTGAAACGTTAACAAATGAAGAAGTAATAATTCCTAATATAAAACCAGAATTATTAGAAAATCATAAAACAATGATTAATGCAGTTACAGACAAGATTGTTTTCTTTTCTACTGTAAATAACAATCAAGCTGACGAAATCGCTTATTTATTACAACAAAATTACTTTCCTAAGCACGAAGTAAGACAAATACCTTGTAATATTGCAAAACTTAATGAATATTTGGAAAAAATAAAAACAATTTATGAAGATGACGGCTCTATGATAGAACGTATTGTTCGTAAAGCAATTAAGCAAGAAGTTTCAGATATTCATATTGTGCCACAGTATGATACATACACTGTGTTATTTAGATATCTTGGTGTTCGTTACCCTGATAACATGGGAACAAAAGAAGAATTTAATCAATTAGCTGCTCGTATTAAAGATTTATCTAAAATGGATATGTCTGAAAGGCGTAAACCACAGGACGGTGCATTCCAAATTGATTACAATGGGCGTTATGTAGATCTTCGTGTGTCAACAGTTCCAACTCCTGATGGTGAAATTATTGTAATTCGTATTCTTGATCCTGAAAAAGCTCAACTTAGTCTTAAAGGTCTTGGTATTTCTGGATTGGATGAATGGCGTAAAGGTGCTTCTCGTTCTGATGGTCTATGTTTGATTTGTGGACCTACTGGTTCTGGTAAAACAACAACTTTAAACTCAACTCTAAGAGAACAAGATAGATTTGGTAAAGCAATATTTACAATAGAAGATCCAGTAGAATACCGTATACCTTACATTGGTCAAGTAAATATTAATACAAACGTAGGACTTGATTTTGCAAGAGCAATTAAGGCATTTATGCGTTCAGATCCTGATGTTATCGTTGTAGGTGAGGTCCGTGATAACGAGACAGCTCGTAACGCAATTAAAGCTGCTGAAACTGGACACCTTGTTTTTGCGACTTTACATACAGGTTCAATACCTGGTGCTGTATCTCGTTTAAGAGACTTAGGTGTTGAATCACACGAATTGAAATATGTTCTTCGTGCTGTTATGGCACAACGACTAATGAGAACAATTTGTAATCATTGTCACGGAACAGGTGTTTCACAAGAAGTTGAAGGACAAGAATGTCAGAAATGTCAAGGCAAGTCATATGAAGGTCGTACCGTTGTTTCAGAAGTTAAATATTTTTCTGAAATGAAAGAGGTTTTAGATATCATTGCAAGTAATGAAAAAGATATTGAAGTTACTTGGAGAACAATGATTGAAGATGGCTATGATAAGTTCAACAAAAAAATCACTTCACCTGGTGAATTTATTCGTTTGTTCGGTGCAGAAGCAGAAAGAATATTAATAGATCAAGGTTATGACATCGACAAAATCAATGAAAAAGGTTTTTTTGAACAAGAATAAGGGAATATTTAAATGGCAAACTATAGAGTTACCGTAAAATATAGAAACGGTAAAATAGAAACAATAAACATAAATGCTGATAATATCAGTGATGCTCGTGCCTATGCGAGACGAAGAGGAACTCTTATTTCTATTAAAAAGGGTTCTGCATTAAAATTATTTGAGATACCTTTACTTGCAGAAGAACGACAAATGTTTTTGCACCGACTCGCTTCAATGCTTGCTTCTAAATTGGGTACTTCTGAAGCACTAGACGTTATACGTAGTTCATTTACAGGTAACATTAAAAAAATTGCAAACCAAATATTGGAATATATGGAATCTGGCTCTGATTTGGTTGAATCTATCGAAAAGATAGGACCTCCTCACTTTCCTACAACTACAATTGCATTAATAAAAGCAGGTTCTAAAGGCGGTGATACTTGGAAAGCACTACGTGATGCTGCCGAATTTGAAGTTGAAATGGAAAGAGTTCGTAAAGGTGCAGGTAAAGGTCTTTGGGCTGGTATTGGAGGCTTCTTAGTTGCTGCTATAGTTACTTTTGCTGCTAAATTTTATGTTGCACCAAAGGTATTAAATTCTAATTTTTTTAAGATGACTGCTGGTAGTGTTGATTTAACATTTATTCATGTTTTATCAAATATTGTTGGTTATTCAATGTTAATATTTTTTATTGTTTTTATGTTCTTGTTCTTATTGGGAACTCTTGGTAGAATGATTATTCCTACTCAAGCAGATGCATTTATATTAAAAATACCATTTTACAAAGATCTTGTTTTAGCTCGTGGTAACTACATTGTCTTATATGGATTAGCGGTAATGATTAACTCAGGTGTATCTATGGAAAAATCTTTACAATTATCTGCGAACAATACTCGACGAGGTTCTTTAAAAGATGACTTAGAAAGGGCTATTGAGGCGATTAAAGTTGGTAGACCTTGGGCTAAAAGTATGCATACATTCCACGCTACTGACCGTGCAGCATTATCTGTATCAGCCGATAAAGAACAAATTGCAAGCACACTAAATGCCCTTGCCTATCAATACAGAGAAGATTATAAACGTGTATTAGGATCTTTCGGACCTTCTATGCAATTAATCGCAGCACTATATCTGGTTTTATCAGCAGGGATATTATTTGGATATACAATATTACCGATGCTACAAGTTGCAGCTTCAGGTGTTTAAAAACAAAAAAAAGGTCGTTCAGACCTTTTTTATTTTAAAAATTATCTTTACTTATTATGCTTTTTAAAACTTCCTGATTGATATCTTCTTCATTAAAATTAATTTTTGCTTTTTCTAGCTCTATATCTATTCGATCCCACTCCGAAAATCTTTTTTCAAATCTTAAATTGTCTTCATGTTCCATCAAATCAGTTAATTCACTTACATCAAACATAAGTCCTCCTTTTACTTTTATTTCTTTATATTAAAAGAACCGATTGTTTCTTTTTTCATTTCAAAAAAAAAGTATTGCACATTTTTCTTTTTCTTGACAGTTTAAAAAAAATACATATAATTAAGGAATATTTTATTTTAAGGAGAAGATTTATGTTGAAATCATTAAGCGTAAAAGATTTCGCTTTGGTTGAAAAAATGAACCTTGATTTTAATAAAGGGATGATATCATTAACAGGTGAAACAGGCGCAGGTAAATCTATATTGCTTGGTGCTATTGGATTACTTAGTGGTGATAAACCTAAAAAAACTGCAGTTAGAAGTGGAACAGATCAAGCTATTGTTTCTGGTGTATTTGATATTAGTTATCTATCAAAAGTTAAAGCATTCTTAGACGAAAGAGGGTTAATAGACGCTGATAATGAAGACGAATGCATTATTCGAAGAGTGATAAGAAAAGATGGTCGTAGTAGTTCTTTTATTAATGATTCTGCTACTAATCTTAAAACTATCGTTGAATTAGGTGAAATGTTAATAGAGATTCATGGACAACACCAACATCAAAATCTATCAAAAAAAAGAAAGCAATTTGATATCCTCGACTCATTTTCTGGATTAAAAGATAAAAGAAAAATTGTTTCAGAATATTATCGTGTTTGGAAACAAAAAGAAGAAGACGCATTAAAAATAAAAGAAGACTTTGAAGATAATTATAATAAATATCAACTTTTGAATTATAAAAAAAATGAGTTAGAAGCATTAGAAATAAAAGAAAATGAAGTTGAAGATTTAGAAATAGAGCAACAAGACCTTTCTTCAGCAGATTCTATTATTAGTGATTGTGAAGAATCAGTCTCTATATTAAAAGATGGTGTCGGTGGCAATGACGATGTTATATCTCTTCTTGGTCGAGTATTAAGTAATATTGAAAATCTTAATGATGAAGAAAGAACAAAAGATATACTTGAAATGTTAGAAACTGCAAAAATAAATGCAGAAGAAGCTTCTGATTCTATTAAATTATATCGTGATAATTTTGAAGTTAATCCTGAAAGACTAATAGAAGTTGAGGATAGACTCAGAACATTAAATAAAGCAGCAGAAAATTTTCATTGTCTTCCAGAACAATTATTTTCAATTCTACCTAGTATAAAAAAAGAAATTGAAGAACTTAATTACTCAGAAGACGCTGTTAAAGAAGCCGAAGACGCTGTTGAATCTGCTTATCAAGAATATTTAGAAAAAGCCAAAGAACTAAGTAATCTAAGAATGAAAGGAGCTTTGGAACTTTGCAAGAGTGTAAACAAAGAAACAATAAAACTAAATCTTGCAGAAGACATATTAAAGATTGATTTTAAATTTTCCCACAAAACAAAAGAGTTTGACTGTTCTGCTTATGGCATAGATACTGTTGATTTCTTAATAAGACCAAACTTAGGTCAAGAATATCAAAGCATATCTGTCATTGCTTCTGGTGGTGAATTGTCACGCTTGTCTCTTGCCGTTCAGGTCGTTTCCTTTAAGAATGAAAAGAAACCCACAATGATCTTTGACGAAGTTGATACTGGTTTGAGTGGCGAAACTGGTAATGTCGTTGGTGATTTATTAAGAAGAGTCGGTGAATTAGGTCAAGTTATGTGTGTGACACACTTACCACAAGTTGCTGCACAAGGACATTCTCATTATTTTGTTTCTAAGAATAATGTAGAAAGAAATGGTGAAATGATTACATTATCAAACATTAGAGAATTATCTAAAGATGAAAGAGTGGCAGAGGTTGCCAGAATGATTGGCGGTGATATCAATTCAAAAGATACATTGCAAAGTGCTAAATCAATGCTTTGTGATTAATTTGTTTGTTAAAAAAATATAAGAAGCATTCAAAACTTGAATGCTTCCTTTTTTTTTGATATAATTTTGATAAATCGGAGAAAATTATGGAAAATATTTTTAAAAAATTATACCCAAAAGCAAAGAAATATTTGGACGACAAAAAAAGATTAAAAAAACTATTGTCCAAAGCTACTGATAAAAGTTCTAAATTAAAAGACAAAGACACAAGAGATGAAATCAAAGAAGACGTTAAATTTTCTGTATCTCTTCTTAAAGATTGGAGTAACAACGAATATCGTGAAATACCCAAAAAAAGTATATTATCTATTATTGCGGCAATTTTGTATTTTGTCATACCAACAGATTTGATTCCAGATTTTATTCTGGGAACAGGTTTCTTAGATGATGCAGCAGTATTGTCTTATATGTTTTCTATTATTAAAAACGATTTAGAGCAATATAAATTGTTTAAAGAAAGCGTTAAGATTAAAATAGAAATGAAAGAAAAAATTTTTTCAGGGTTTAGTAATATGTCGAAACATTTAGATTCTAAAATACATTCTTCTTTTTTGATTTTTTTATCTTATTTTATAAAAAATGATTTTGAATTAGAAAATTTTAGAACATACATAAAAAGAAATGAAGCGACATTTAAATTAAAAACAGAAGATCAGACTTCTTTTTCTTTATTAATAGATAAAAATAAGATTGCTCGTGTAACAACAAATAGTTCTTTTCTTTTAAATATATTAACTGCATATTCTGTTACCCATTACAAAAAAAACGACGAAGACTTTTTTAAAGAAATAAATGATATTGTAAAAATGTCTTATCACAATGAAGAAGTTGAAGAAATATCCGCTTTATATGCTTCTATGGTTAAAAAAATAATGAACAGCGAAAAGGATAAATTAAAATTTCTTTTGCAACATAATTATGATTTTGTAAGTTTTAAAAGTAAAAGGGCATTTGAATTAGGGTTGGGCAGCTATATAAAGAACTACAAAACAGAAGATAAAAAGAATAATATTGCTGACTCTTTTGAAATTATTGCATATTACTTATATCAATCAAATTCGTTTTGTGATATTATAAATGGCGATATTGAAAAAGAATTGCCTAAATCATATTTGATATTTTTAAGTGCAATACTTTTTAATGTTCAAAAAGAAGAAGATTATTTAACAAAAATACAATATTTATTTAAGTAAGGAAAAAAATGATTGATAAAAATAAGGCAAAAGGTGCTCTATATGGTCTTTATGTTGGTGACGCATTAGGTGCGCCATTAGAGTTTTTAAATTTGGATGGAGTTGATCCTGTAAAAGATTATATTGAAGGTGGCGTTCACAACGTAAGAACTGGTCAATTTACAGATGATACTTCTATGACATTAGCGTTAATGCATTCTATTGTTGAAAAAGGTTTTGATAAAAAAGATCAAATGGATAAATATTTATCTTGGATGATGAATGGTGAATATTCTTCAAAAGGGTTTTGTTTCGATATTGGTATTGCTACTCAGAGAGCTTTAAACAATTATAAAATTACGGGGATTGTTGAATCAGGTTCAAAAGAAGATTATAGCTCTGGAAATGGTTCTTTAATGCGTATTGCTCCTGCTTTACTTTATTCTTATAAAGACGGAGAAGCTGCAATGATTGATATGGCTAAAGAAAGCTCCGTCACTACTCATGGTAGTCAAACTGTTTTGGATTCTTTAACTTATTTTACAAGTATCTTTCATAAAGTTTTGTCAGGTGAAAAAGATAAAGATAAGCTTTTAGAGTTTGACCCAAGTAAATATGGGATAGACGATTTGATTCTTATCGAAGATTTGTTAAATCTAGATATTAAAACTTATGATAAATACGATCTTAAATCGTCAGGATATATTGTTCATACTATGGTTTGTGTTTTGTGGTCTTTTTATCATACTGATAATTTTGAAGACGCTATTGTTAATGCTATAAATCTAGGTGATAGTCAACAAGCTGATCCTGATACTATTGGGGCAATTACAGGACAATTGGCAGGAGCTTATTATGGATATGACAATATTCCAGAACGTTGGTTAAAAGGATTATCTAATCAAGATATGCTCGACGGATATACAAACGCTTTTCTTGATATTTTATAATTTCAAAATAAAAATAGGCTTTTAGCCTATTTTTTATTTGATTATTTTTTTATTTTGAACTATAATGATTATGTTCTATTACTAATGGAGGTTATTATGAACAATTTATTTAAAATAAATATTAATGAAGATATTAATAAAATTAAAGAGCAATATAACGAAACAAAAAAACAATTTCACTTCTGAAATTCTCTCCTTCAAATCAATTCTCTGATCGAGAAAGAAGAAGAAATTGATTTATTCCTAGCTACTGCTAATTACAAAGAAGATTTATCTTCTTATTTCAAAAACAAAAAACAAATATCAAAAATAATAAGCTTAAATAAAGATATATATTCTTTATTAGAAGAGAATGATTCTATTTATGAATACTTAGAAGAAAAAGATTTTTTTGAGATTTTTTGTCAAAATTTATTACTTATAAATGAAAACCTTAAAACTCTTTATATTCATCGATTAAAGTTTGATTCATATTCTAAAAACGATTGTTACATTCAATTTAAATCCTCAACAGGAGGTAAAGAATCAGAGGATCTTGCTTTTATTATGTTTAAAAATTATTTAAAAATGTTTTTAGATAATAACATTGAGCATGAAATAATTGAAATTGAAGAAAATGGAACAGGTTTTTTAAAGAATGCAATTGTAAAAGTATCATTTAATTATGCTTATGGATTACTTAAATACGAAAAAGGTATTCATAGATTCACAAGAGTGTCTCCCTATGGAAATGGAAAACTCCATACTTCTTTTGTATTTATAGATGTTTATCCTGCGATTGAATTCGATGATAACATATCCATTAATAAATCTGATTTAAGAATTGATACTTTCCGTGGATCTGGTGCTGGTGGTCAGCATAGAAATGTTACCGACAGTGCTATTCGATTAACTCATAAACCTACTGGTATTGTTGTTAAAATTGAAAACGAAAGAAGCCAACATAAGAATAAAAAAATGGCTTATGATATACTTGCGTCAAAGCTCTATGAACATGAAGTTAATAAAATAAATAATGAAAATGATAACAATAAAGGAAAAGATAGCTTTCAAGATTGGGGTTCTCAAATTAGAAGTTATACTATTGAAAAAAATAGAATAAAAGATCATAGGACTAATATTTCTTTCAACTGTAATTTTGATTATTATTTTCATGAATTGTTAAATAAGATTTTCAACTATAATTCAAGTATATTATTCTCAAAAGAAATTAAATAATTAAAAGGTAGCAGGTGCTACCTTTCTTTTTTATTTTTATATGGTAGTATTATAGTATATATATGGAGATTATTATGAGCAACAAAGAAGATAAAAATTATGAAGAAAGTATTGGTAAATTAATTGCTGACAAAAATAGGCATAAAGAAGAACATTTAAGAGTAGAACAAGGTAATTTGCAGCTTGATGATAATACGCCTAAAACTACTGTTTTGAAGGGACGAAACTCTAAGCCACGTGGTTCTAAGCCAGCGAAACAGAATTTAGATAATACAAGACAATATAATATTAAACCAGATAGTGCTGACGATGATTATGGACAATCTGTAATTGACTCAACAAGAAAAGAAATAGAAGAAAATAAAATTAAAGAGCAAAAAAAGAAAGATTTAGATAAAAAGAAAAAAAGAGAAGAAAAAATAAATCGTATTAATCGAAGAGCAAACTTATTAAAAAGAAAATAAAGAACATTTGTTCTTTATTTTTTTTATATTATTATACCAATAATAAGAATAAAAAGGAACAATGTATGATTAAAAACTTTTTTAAAAAAAATCTTTGCTTTATTTTTTTCGGTATTATTTTTGTTTGGGCTTACCAAACTTTATCTTTGTATCCAGTAATTATTAATAATATAAAACCTACTGTTTTCAATACAACAAATGAATTTGAAGTTAATTATTTGAATGTAGACAATAACAAAATTAAAACTATATTTTTTAAAAGTTATAAAAAAGACAGTCCTGTTTTAGTCTATTTCCACGGAAATTATGAATTAATTGATTATTATGTTGATTTGTTTAATCATGTTCGTAAAGATTATGATTTAAATATATTAATGGTTGAGTATAATGGTTATGGTGATTCAGAAGGCTTTCCTTCTTTAAAACAAAATGAAATAAATTTAAATAAAGCAATTGAATATTATAAAGAAAAAGATTATCTTAAAAATGAATCCAATCAAGAATACATTTTTTTTGGTAGAAGTCTTGGGACAGCACAAGCATTAAACTTTATTTACAAAAATCCTGATTATAAAAGCAAACTCATTATGCACTCTGGCTTTATGAGTCCTGTTGATGCGATAACTAATAATGAATATTTAAATCCTTATTTGTCATTAATGATTTTTGAAGACTATATGGCAGGTCATAAGATTAAAGCAATTGCTGGTTATGAAAATTTTAAGTCTGTTGTTATTATACATGGCACAAAAGATGATTTATTTGATATAAAAGTTGCTAGGAATATGAAAAAAGCTTTTGAGAAAGAGGATGTTAACACTCAATATATTGAATATGAAGGTGGACATAATTTTTTCTATGATTTTTTTGAAGATTATTTATAATGAAAAAGGTTAAGCATTTGCTTAACCTTTTTTATTTTCTTTAAATTGATAATTTTTCTTTTAATTTTTGAGCATAATCTTCTAAATCTGCCAAAACTGAAAGTTTAAAATCATCTCCTTCATTTTCTTTCTTTAAGAAATCTATATCAGCTTGAAATTCTTCAAATGTCATAGAATAATGAGAATCAGGATTAGTAATTCTTTCTTTACACATTTCCATCCACTTTTCATAAGCCTTCATATCCAAATCCTGTTCATAGTTTCTTGCTATAAATCTGAATATCATTTCAGGCACTCTTTCTTTATCATCAAACTTTTTAGCTCTAATATTGTTTCTTAAATAATCCAACATTTCTACTGAATTTGTTTTTTTCAATAATGCGAAATGATTTTGGTCTGTTTTTGAGAAGAAACCACCTGAATATATTTGAGTATCTACATCTGGGTCTTTTTCAGGATAATCATTCTGAGAAAATACAGCTTCAATTTTTTGTTGAAGAACAATAAAGTTGTCTTTTATTTTTTGAATGTTCTCTCTCAATACATTGCCGTCAATACCTAAAGCAGCAGCAGTTTCTTTATTTAGTAAGTTTGAAGGTGCTAATACAGGGCATTGATTTATTTTTATTGTATGAAGTGGGATTCTTTCTTCTCCTTCTCCAATATAAATAACATTATTTGCCTCTTGTTTTTTGATTTTGTTTAAAATTGCTCTTTTATCACTAGGTAAAATAGCTTCTTCTGGTAGTTCAGGTTTTCTACTTTTAAACATGTTTGTTTTAAGTGTTTCTGCATCTTGTGTTAGTAATGAATCTAAATTTTTTGTAAGTTTAATGCAATAAACATTCATTTTGTTTGCATAAATTGGGTACAGAACTTCTATAAAGTCTTGCTCTCCTCCAAAAAATGAATCAGCCATTAGAAATGGTTTAAAGTTTAATGTGTTTGAATATGCTCTTGGATCATATCCTTTAAATAAGAAATCACCAACACCTTGTTTGTTTCTTTGTTTAAACTGTGACTCCCAAAATTCAGGTTGAGCATCTTTTATCATTTTAGCTAATGCTATCGTAGCTCGAACATCAGATAAAGCTTCGTGAGCGTTTTCATGAATAATACCATTTGCTGGACTTAATTGATCAAGCTTAAATACTTTCTTTCCTGTTTCTGGATTTAATGGCACATTAATAATACCTGGATATAAAGCAGAAGCCATTCTTACAACATTTAATAAATCCCAACGAGAACATTGATTTGCCCATTCTCTTCTATATATGTCAATAAAGTTTCGATAATTACCATTTCTTGTGACTTCATCGTCAAATGAAATATTGTTGTAACCGATGCCGCAAGTTCCTGCCTTACCAAGTTCGTTATCTACTCTATGGAAGAAAGTTGTTTCATTAAGACCTTTTTTTTGCACTTCTGAAGGTTTTACACCTGTTACCATACAAGCCATTGGGTTTGGTAAACGATCTGGTGTCATTTTACAATATAGATCAACTGGTTCATCAATCTCTTCTAAATCTAGATTTGTTCTTACTCCAGCAAATTGAGAAACACCATCTAGTTGTGGGTTTGTCCCGAAAGTTTCATAATCATGCCAGAAGAAACTTGGTTCTACTTTTTTTACCATTGGTTTTATTCCTTTCTAATTCAATTCAATCTAAGTGATTATAGCATTGATTTACAAAAAAATAAAGTCTTTTTTCTTATTTTCTAGCAATAAAACCACAAAAACCATAGCTTTTCCAAAATATTTCAACAAAAGAAAACATTGATAATTCTTTTTCTATTTCTTTTGGTGTCTTTAATTTCATAACACTCGTTAACTCTTGTTGTTTTTGTAAAATTTCTTCATCTGTAAAATGTTCTCTTTTGTATTTATAATAAATAGAGTTTGTTATGCTTTCAAGACAAGGATCGTTTGAATGTGTTTTTTCACATACTATGAAATACCCACCGTCATTTAAACTATCATAAGCTTTTTTTATTACTTCTTTTCTCTTGTGTCTAGGTAAAAACTGAAGAGTAAATATTGACGATATTACACTTGTATTTGTCGGAAAATCTATTTTTGTTATATCAGACTTTTCAAAGTTGACTTCTGTTTCTAATTCTAATGGTAAAAGATTACTAATATCATATCCAAAATAATTACAACTTTTGTTTCTATCTAAACTAAGTAACAAAGAACCAGTGGAGCAACCAAGATCTAAAATGTTTGTCTCTGATTCTGTTAATGCCTCGATAAGAAATTTTAAATGATTACTTAAAAAATCATAATTCGGAATTGATAGGTTAATATGTCTATCAAAATCTTTTATTTTATTAAAGTTAAAGTTATTCAATTTACACCTCTTTTTTCTTCATTATATTACAAAATTAGAAAAAATGAAGCTTAAAACAATAAAAATTCCTTGAAAAAAAGTGAAGAATGTATTATAATTGGTTAAATATTTATAAAAGGATAAAAAACGATGAAAACTAATGTTAATGTTGAAGCAAGGAGTTCTCAACGAAAAAAATTTAAAGGTGTTGTTAAAGGTACACGACAAAGATTCGGATTTCTAAACATCAATGGTCACAATGATATTTTCATTAAACCTCAAGAAATGGATAGGGTTTTTTCTGGTGATATTATTAATGTAACCGTTAATGATTACGGAACAGACAGACAAAGTGTTTCTATTGACGAAGTAGTAGATTCAAAATTTAAAACTTGTATTGGTATTTTTAAAGAAGACGATACAGGATCTTATGTTTTACCTGACAATTATGGTTTCAATAGAATGATTCGTATTCCGAGGTCTTACCGTCGAAATGCAGAAAATGGTGATTATGTTAAAATTGAAATTATTGAACATCCCTTTCAATCTAAAAAACCAAAAGCGAAAGTTATACAAGTGATAGGTAAACCAGATTCATTAGGGGTTGAAGCTGAGTATTCAATTGCGAAAAAAGGATTATCTACACGTTTGAATCCTGCCATTCATGAAGAATGTGACAATCTAATTTCAAATTATGATAAAATCAATGACGGTCTAAAAAGAAAAAATCTAACAAAACTTAATTTTATTACAATTGATGGTGATAATACTGTTGATATTGATGACGCTGTGTATGTTCAGAAACTTAAAAATAAATGGAAATTGCTTGTTGCTATTTCAGATGTTTCAGAATTTATTGAAGAAAATAGCTTAATCGACAACGAAGCATATAATAGAACTTCTACAGTTTATTTGTTAGGTCGTACAATTCCGATGTTACCTTCTGAATTGGCACACGAATATCTTTCTTTGAAAGAAGGTGAAAAAAAAGCTGTCTTAATTGCTGACATGACATTAGATCTTGACGGTCGATTAGATAAATATGAATTTTATGAGGCATTTATTGAATCTAAATCTAGATTTACTTATAATGAAGTTGATAGTTTTATTGAAACTGGTCGATTAGACGAGAATAAATTAAAGCATAAAGAAGACATTAAAAACCTTCGTGATCTTCAGGAGTTATTAACAGAAAAAAGAAAGATACACAGTGTTATTCCTGCAAAACGAAATGATTATAAATTTTTGCTTGATGAAAATAAGCAAATTGAAAATATTGAATTTTTATCTCAACAAACTTCCTATAAGATTATTGAAGAAGCAATGCTGCTTGCCAATCGTTGTGCCGCAGATTTTATTTCTGATAATAAACAAGGTGTCTTTAAAGCACAAGAAGGTATATTAGATTCTAAAAAGAAAATGTTATCTCAATATTTAAGACAACATATTTTCTTTGAAAATTCAATGTTCGAAAACTTTAAAGATTTTAAACATCTTTATAAATTAATTGAAAATAGAGAAAATTCTGAAAGTATTAAACAAGTTTTATCCTTGAATCTTAAAAAAAGTTATTATGTTACGGAAAAAAGAAAACATTATGCAATGGGTTTTGACGGATATACTTATTTTACTTCTCCAATTAGAAGATATGTTGATATTCTTGTTCATAGAATGATAAAGTCTAAAATCAATAAAAAGAAATACACTATTTCAAAACCAGACTATATTTCTCATTTCACGAAGAAAGAGAAAGATATAAGGGAATGCTCTTTGTCCGTAGAACAATGGCTTAAAGCAAACTATATTGCAAAACATTCTGATATTGAATTTGAAGCTAAAATTATTAGCATCTCTAATTTTGGTTTACATATTAAAATTGGAATTAATGGAATTGAAGGTTTTATCCCAATTGGTGATCTTGGAGATAAAAAAGATGTTTTTAAAAAAAGTGATTTAGAGATTGTTATTAACAAAAATAGTTTTAAAATCAATGATACATTTAATGTCAAATTAAAAGAGATTCAAGAAGAAGCCTCATTAGTATTTAAGAAATTATAACAGAAAAAGGGAAAGTTTCTAAAGCTTTCTCTTTTTTTATATTAATTTTATTTTAATTATCGCACTGACTAGCTCTATAATTTCAACACAAAAAAAAGACCATTTATGGTCTTTTTTTATCAATTAACTTTCTTTTTCTTTTGTTCTATTATATTTTCTTTTACTTTTGCTTCATCTGGATTATCTTTATATAACGGAATATAAATTGTTTGTCCTGGGTATATATAGTTCATCTTTATAACATTTTTATTGATTTTTACTAACGTTTTAATTCTTGCAGATATTTCACTCCAAGTTGGTTTATAATTTTTTGGATAAGTATTCATTAGTATTTTCTTTAAAGTATCATTCTTTTTAACTTTGTATTTTATTAAAGGTAGAAATTTCCCATTTTTCAACTTTACTTTAACTATTTTTGAATCATCGTTTAAAGACATTTTAATAGCCAAAGCAGCCTCTCTTATTTCTTTTTTAATATCACCATTTTTATCAAATTCTAGCAAATAGAGCGTTTTTGTATCTTTTAAATCAACATAAAGTTCTTTTATAAGGTTTTTACGAATTTCTATTTGTTCTGAAGTTACTTTTAGATCACCCAAATCTCTTTCTAGATCTGCAATTATTTTATTTAACCTTGCTTCATCTTTCTCACTATTTGCTATTTCTTCAATGTAATAATTTGTAATGTTGTTTAATTTTTCAAGAGCTATATCTTTATCCGTCTTGTTGTCTGCAAAAACGTTTGTACTAAATATTGTGATTAATCCCAAAACCAACAATGATTTTTTCATTTTTCATTCCTTCATATCATTTAATTCTAATGTATCCAATGTTACATCTAAGAACTTTTTAATCTTTTTGTCAACAAATACTTTTATTGTTTTGTTTATAATTTTTGAGAATCCAAAATCAACGCTTGCTTCGAGTTTTACTGCCAATATCGTTTTATCTGAATTTTCAGGGATTGCTCTAATTTTTAAATCTAATGATAAGTTATCATCTTCTTCATTTATCGAATAAATATTTAACAACCCTTTTTTCTTATTTACTTTGTAAGTTAATGTAGTTTTTAAAAATAACTTTTTTCCCACTACATTCTCTTCTTCTGTTTTTATTGCATAAACATTTTCTTTTACTTCTTTAAAAGTCTCTATCACAGAAGATTTTTCAGCAAGCTTATTTAAGTCAAAATCTAGTGCTGCTTGAAAATCTTCAATCTTATTATTAAAAACTCTTTTTTCCACAATCGTAAAATCTATACTCATTTTTAATTTCCTCTTAAATAAAACCCTATTTTACAGCATTATTATTAAAAAACAAGTTTTTTTAGTTCACACACTTTTGAAAATCTTTAATTTTTTCTTTGTTAGAACAAGATATAGATTTTAGATTTGCATTTATAAAATCTTTTTTAACAGGGGCTAAACTTTTCTCTATGCAATAATAAATATTTTGTTCATGTTCATACTCTTCAGCACAATCTTGATATGCCTCATTAAAATACCTTTCTCTGTTTTTTTTAAATATATTTTTTGCTCTTTCAAATGAAGCTGTTAATTCTTGAATTAATCCTAATAGTTCATTGTTCTGCATTCCTTGATTCTTAATTCTTTTTACACAAGAGGTTATATCTTTATTTGCTGAATCTGTATTAAAAAGACAATAATTTTCTATCCAATAATTTTTATTTTTTCCTTTTTCTAAAAACAAATAGTTATTGTAAAAACATTTACTTATTTCAATATTTGAATTCTTATTGCAATTTTTAATGTTTGTTTTAAAAGAAAGTTCTTTTAGTGGTGTTATATTTCTTTTTATTTCATACTTTGAAACAATCAATGGGTTGTATTTGTATGTTAAACAGTTTGATAAATGTTCTATATTGTTTGTTGATTCAAAACAATGTTTAATAATTCCACTTTCTCTTGCTTTTTGAATTAAAAACACTGCTTCTTTTTCACATTGTGATTTGTTATCTGAAAAAAAATCACAAACTATACCAAGCTTTTTCTTATTGAAAACTTGGGTTTCTTCATTAGTGTTTGCGTTTGAGTTTGTTGCAAAAACTAATGAAATTAAACTTAGCAATTTAACTGTATTAAAAAAATTCATGTTCTTTTCCTTATTCTTATAACTATTTTATTGAAAAAAAAGATTTAAACAAGGAAAATGATAAAAAAATAATATTAATTCTTTTTTTTGCTTATTTTTTTTCTTTCTAAATTAATAAAACAAAGACTTTATTTTATTTTTTTTTTTTAATATATTGATAAAAACGATTTTTAGATTAAAATAAAACGTATATATTTTTTAAGGAGATTATATGTCTACTAAACACAATCAAAAAGGGCAAGTTAAGTGGTTTAGTCAAGAACGTGGATATGGGTATATCACAAATAACGAAAAAAAAGATTTGTATTTTGGTGTTAAAGACATCGAAGGTGCAGAATTACCTGAAAATGGTGATATTGTTTTTTTTACTGAATATATTGGTAAAGAAAACACAAGTGCTGCCACTGACATTAAAATCTTTGAACGTAAAAACCCTAAATTGAAAAGAGTTCATTGTAAAGGCTGTGAAAGAAAAGTAGAGCCTAAACCTTGGTATTATGGCGGTTCTGATTACACAACTGTTAGTATTGTTTTGCTTTGTCCGTTTTGTGGGTATCGAATATCTAAAAAAGGCGGTGGTTTTAACACTTTTGCTAAAATTATACTTGGCGTTTTCGTTTTGGCTTTAAGTTTTGTTTTCTATAAAATAATTTGATTTTTTAGAAACTTTATAGTAAAATAAGTCTTCTAGTTGAATGGAGGCTTATTTTTTTTATGGAATCATACTTAAAAGATCAGATAGAAAAAATTTCACGAATTTATGAGTTTATATATAAATATGAGGAATCAATTAAATATTCGATTGAAAATTTAAAGAAATCTAATATTAGTGAATTTTTTGATTATTATTATAAGGAAAATCAAGAATTTCACGACCTTTATGAAGCTCTTGTCTTTTTTTCTTATAAAGGGGAGTTTATAAATAAATCGAAGATTAAAGAAGATTCTATTATTGTCCAGCATAAAATAGAAAAATTTGTTGATAAGATTTTTAATAGGAAAGATTTTTATGAATTTTTCCAAACTCTCAGTGTTAGCAACAAAAAAGAAAAAGATCTTAAAAAGAAATTTCTAACTTTTTTTGATACTGTCTCTTTAGGTAAAAATAAGCAAGAGAGTGTTTTAGAATTAATGATAAAGTTGGAAAAAAAACAAAGTTTATATGTTGACAATGTATATAATCTCGACTTCATTTATGAATATCGAATCTCAAAAGAAACTTTAGAAACTCTTGACTCAAAAGAAATCGAACTTTATTTAGAAAAAGATAAAACTGCTTACTATTTTAAAAATAATAAAAATGTATTACTTGAAGCTATTAAAAATTCTAACAGTGAATTTTTAAGAAAAAAAGCATATTCATTAATTTGCAATGTTGGTGTTAACAATAATGAAGAACAAAATAATTTACAATTAGCTACTGATATTATTTCAATAGAACGTGAAAATGCTAATCTTTTAGGTTTCAAAAATCATTTGGCTTACACCATTAAAGATAATTTAATTTCAACGAAAGAAAATGTTTTTAGTTTGTTAGAATACAACAAAGCAATGAACTATGATAAATCTGTCAAAGATTTTGAAACACTCCGAGAATATATTAAAGATAATTTTGATATAGACAATATCAAACATGAAGATTTATTTTATTATGTTACAAAATATAAATTAAGTTTAAGAGATTATAAAAATGAGATTTTCCAATCATTCTATCAACCAGAAACGATTTTAAATAAATGTCTTGAAAAGTATGAAGAACTTTTTGAAATAAGATTTGAAAAAATAGATGAAATTGATATGACTAGAATAGATTATGGTCATAGATATTACAATGTTTATTATAAAAATGTTTTTAAAGCAAAATTAATAATTGATGCAGAAGACTATGATTATAAGTGTATAGACCCTAGTGTCTCAACAATAAGAAGTATTACAAAAAATAATGCTGGTTTTTATTATTTAAATCTTAGCCCTATCAATAAAATACATTCACCAGATCAAGTTGTGGATTATTCAGCAGAAATTATGCATGAGTTAGGGCATGTTGTAGAATTTGTTTTAAATGAGCCAGAGTATTTGTTTGACGGATTATATGATATTTTTGAAAAAGATGTTTGTGAAATTTTTAGTTCAACTATGGAATTATTTAGTGAAGATAAATCTTTTTTAATTGAGATTTCTTCTCATTCTACTACTAATGAAAAAATAAATGGTAAATATTGGGAAGATTTTTTTAAATCTTACTATTTCTTTGAAAGTTATTTATCATTATATGATGGTGTTTTTGCGGTGTTTGACGCAAGAATCCATTCAGAAGATAACGCAGAAAATAAGTTTTTTAAAATAAAAGAAGAAGTTATTAATGAATATATCTGCTATTATGATGAAATGCAGAATGAATTGATTTATGATTTTATTCATTCTTTTGATTCTTGTTATTCAGGTAATTATTATAGCTATGTTCTTGGAAAATATTTTGCAAAAATACTTTATGAAGACGTAATGAAAAATGAAAAAAGAAGAAAGGCTTTTAAGCACAAGGTTTTGAAACATTGTGAAAATAATGATTTTTATAATTCATTATTAGATTTTTATGAGGGTGAATTCCCCAAAAAGTTATCTTTTCTTGTAAAAAACAATGATTAAAAGAGCAATCTTTGCTCTTTTTTTTAAAAATAACTTGATTTTATTTGCCTATTTTGTTATGTTTTTAACTCATATTAGACTTAGGAAAATCGATGAAGGAAAAAAGAAGAATACAGATATCGTCAAAGGGAAAAGATACATTAAACATATTTAATGACAAAAATCCAGAACCTTTATCATTAGTTCAAAATATTGATAAAGAACCACGGTATTATCAAATCAATGGAATAAGAAAATTAAATCATTTTTTAAAAGAAGGTCATAAGAGGCTTTTGTTTATTATGCCTACTGGTACAGGTAAAACATTAGTCTCCAAATTATGTGCTTTATCTACGGATATTAGAGAAACTTTAAAAATAGATAAAAAGAAAAAAATTAGAGTATTATTTGTTGTTCATAAAAAAAGACTTCTAAGACAGGCTGCTCAAGAGTTTGCTGGCTGTCCTGACGTCGAACTCATCACTCAAAGCACTTATAAATCTATTCCACAAGAAGTTATTGACGAAGGTTGGGATATTACATTTATTGACGAAGCTCACCATGAAGCAATGATGTCTATTCAAAACTTGTTAGATGAATTAGGTGATATTCCTATTATTGGGTTTACTGCAAATCCAGACCGTGGAGATTCTCTTGTTATTAAATTCGAAAAATTTATAATGCCTATATCAAAGGAAGAAGCAATAAAAGAAGGCTATATTTCTGAGCCTGGTGTCAACACCGTTGTTGATACAGGCAAAATTGACAAAACAGACCTTACAATTAGTTTAGTGAAAAGATATCATAAGCATATGGGAAATTGTATTGTATTTTTTAGAACAAATAATGAATGTGAAAAGTTTTTTCAATGGTGCATAAGAAATACGCTTACTGCACAATGGTTAAGCACAGAATCAACAGAAGACATGTTAGATCAAGCATTGGATAATTTATCAAAAGGTCACATTCAGTTTCTTATAAATTGTAAAAAAGTAGACGAAGGTATTGACGTTTTAAATTGCACAGACGTTATTCTTGCAAGACAGTTCGGTTCAAAAGCAGAAAAAGAACAATTGGTTGGTCGTGCTATAAGACCTGATACTCCTTGTACAATATGGGAATTTCAAAATCCTTATAATGATTCTGTTGAAGCAGTTCAAGTTATCGGCTCATATAGATTTAGAAGATTGTTATTTGTTGAAAATCGTATTTGGGATGATTTTATTATTGAAGGGTTCGATGACGAATGGGGGTTGGCTTCTGACTTAAGGTTTGAATATATAAAAAGAAACTTAGGTTATGACCCAAGATTTGAAACAGAAGAAGAAGCATTAATAAGAAAAAGAGAGCAAGCGAAAGAAGATAAAAAAGAATCTCCTGTGCTTAATTCTTCTACAAACAACATTAAAACAAAAGAGAAAGTAAAAAGAAAAGTCAAAGTTACTGGACGAATGATCTATGAAGCAGCAGAAGATCATATTAAACCATTAATTAAAACAATGACAAAAGAAGAAATTAAAGAATTAGCTAAAAGATTAATTAAAGAAGGCAAACTATAAGGCTTAGATATATTTATGATAAAATTTGATCCCACATTATTTCACATTGATTACGTAAGATTGAAAAAGATTACTAGCACTTACCTTTATGTTTCTTCTGATATTGATGGACACCCTTATAAAACAGAAAAAACGATTGAAGGTACTTACAAAAAAAGAAAAATTAGTAAAGTTAGAATCCATGAAAGTGTTGCTAGACAATATTTTAAAAATAATAGCATGAAAGAATTTCAAGATTTAGGTAAGTTTGCTGCTATTGCTTATTATGGTGATATAGTGGTTTCAATTGAAGTTCAGAATTTGTTTTTAACCAATACTGAAAATAAAGTTTGGGTTTCTGTTACAGAAAAAGTTATGGACAATATCGCTAGAATAGTTCCTCCACAGCAAGATGTCTATATTAATGGTAAAGATATTTTTTGGATAAACAAAAATGATCCCAGAAATAATTCTGATACTTCTTATCTTTCCGAAGATAAAGCTTTTAAACTTCAAAATGCAAACTATTTGTCTTTATCCAAAATTGGTGCTGAGATTAGCAACGAAAAGACTAATGACGCTGGGAAAAGTGAATATAAAGATAACGAGGAATCAGCCATCAAATCACAGGAAGATTCTTTTGATTCGGTTGTTGTCATTAAAACAATTGGATCTAAACGAAATATTTCTTCTCAGGCTATCAAAACACTGGATTTTTCAGTTAATTATGCTAATTTTGAGCAAGACACAAGAGCTGTCGCTTTATTGAGAGAAGCCAAAATTTTAGAATATTCACCTAATCGAGATTCTGATAATCCTATTTTTTGTTATTCGCCTGTTCTTGCTTTTGAAGAAAGTGTTGATTCTAAAAAGAACGAAGAAGAGTATATAAAAGTAGTAAATTGTTTACACAGTATTACTTTTGAAGAGAATCCTTCATATTTAAATCTAAACTTTGTTTTACACGCTGGTAAAATGATTGGTGAAAAATATGGTTATGAAGAAACTGAGATTTTAAATATTCCCAAAATAATAAAAGAAACAAAAATGATTTCTTTTGAAAAGATTTATGAACATTCTCGTTCTGGTTATCCTATAGAACTTCATCCTTTTACTGGTTTAGCATGGTTGTTTAGATTTATTCATGCTGAAAAAGATTTAAATCATATGAGAGATCTTACTGCTTTATTTTCTCAAATATTTAAATGTGGATTTATTGAAAAAGAGAAAGTTAAATCTGCTTTTAGAAACGGTAAAAGTGAAGATGATATTATGATGGTTAAGTATCGTAGTTTAAGAAATAAAGAAGGCTTGTAAAAGCCTTTTGATATGCTAAAATAAAAGTTAATGTTTAGTAACATATTTAGTAGTATAAGTTAGGAGGAATATATGTTTGAAGTGTTAAAAAATGCCAGATGTAAAGTTTGGTATGACGAGAATCACGGTGATTCTGTAAGATTGGTCTTAGCAGTAGAAGAAAAGAAACCACACACATTCCCTTTTGGAGCTTCTGAAAATAATTTAATTACACAAATGAGCTTAAAAACCATTGAAGAAAAATTTAACGGTGGAACATACATTTTTAATGGTGATAAATTAATTCAATATAAAGATTCTACATATGGAAATGGTTTTGTTAGAAGTCAAGAAGATATGAAAATTTTGTCTGAAATCATAGGTTCAACTTCATACCAAGGTAATCACAGCAAAGGTGTTAGTGGTATGTTTGAAAAATTCAGATGTAATAATATGGATAAAAGTGAGTTTTTAGGTGGTGTTGGTGAAACATTCGAACTTGAAGTCGATGGTTTAGGTGATGGTGGCGTTTTTGAAAATAAACTTGTTTATTCTTGGTCTCCTTTTAGTCAAAATTTGTTAATAAATCTTGAAGCCGAAAGATTGGTTTGTAATAATGGTATGGTTGGAAATGCGTCATTTGTAACAAAAGCTGTTCCTCTTGTTAATAGATACCAAGAGCATTTAGATTTCATTTCTGTTCAGTTGGAACCACAATTTAATGCGATTTTAAGCAATCGTTTTAAAGATATGTCTCATCAACCTGCAAATCTGCAGTCTATGATGACCGCACATAACTTAATAAATAATAGATTAAAACAAAATAATAGTTTATTAAGAAAAAGCACTCAATATGATATTGAGGTTGTTCAGATGGTAGAAAATTTAAGAAGTATGAATAATGTATTAAACGTTAAGAGTACATTGAGAGATCATTATAAACCAAGTGCTTTTAGTAATAAAGAGCAAGCTAGGCATTTACAAGGTAATCTAACTCAATATGACGTTTTCAATATTTTAACAGAAGCTGTATCTCATTCAAATGGTGATTCCAAAAACGATGAGGGAATACAAAGAGCAATTAATGGTATTGTATTTGACGAACTGAATGATAAGAAAAATATTAAGGGCAATATCCCGAATCTTTCTAGTGATTCAGACCATAATAGAATATTTTTTGGAAAAAATTAAAAAACAGAATCTTGCTTTTCTAGCAAGGTTCATTTTTTAAAGGTATTTATATGTCAAGAAAAATAACACAAATTGAAGATTTAAAAAAATTATTACCCAATTGCTTAATTTGTTTAAGACAAGAAATTAGACAAGGTTTTTTGGATTTAGACCAATATACATATGTAACTAAAAACAAAGATTTCGCTGCAAGCTACAACGCTGAAATTTCAGGCGATAATCTTTTTGATTTTATTCAAAATGATAAAATTACCTTTCCTGTTTTTCAAGGCTTCTATGGTGAAGTTTTCAAAATAGCTACTATTGGATCGCCAAAATATCATACTTACATAAGAATATTTGAAGAAGAAAATATTCCTGTTAATTATGAACTACCTATATTTTTAATTACATCGGAAGGATTTAAAAATGTTTCATTTCAAAAAGAAGAAAATGGTTCTTATATTGTATTTACTGATTACGGAGATTCCTTATCTTTAAATGAATATGGTAGAAATGAAAAAGGAGAATGGCTGATAACAAACTTCAACGAAAATAATGTTCAAGAACTTTTTTCAGAAAGAGAAGGTTATTTATTATTAGGACAGAACAATGAACCAAAGTTAATTTCTAATAATGTTTATTCTTACCTTTCAGATAATAAAGTAAGAGAAAAAATTTTAAAAGAATTGGGCTTTTTTAAAAACGAATATATTAAAGTTTTACCTGTTTTAAATATTTATTGTCATGAAGCTTTTTTAGATACTATTTTATTAAATAGTAATTCAAATATTACTTTTGGAGTTAAAAAAGAACGTAACAGCTTAGAAGGTTATGAGTTGTATAGTGAAGATACAATAGATGGAAAATCAGAAAACCCACACGAGATAGAAATTTCCAATGATATTTTATCAGAAAATATTTTTGAAGATGATTTTATTATCGATATCGATGATTCAGAACTTGAAGAAATAGAAGATATTGAAATTGCTGTTGATGATTTTAATCAGCCAATTGAAATTGAAATCGAAATAAGTGATGAAGAAATAGAACATTTTGATCTTGATGAAGAGATTGAAATTGAAGTTGAAGAAGAAATTACTTTTAATTTAGAAGATGAAATTGAGTTGGAAATTGAGGACGAAGAGGAAGAAGATTAATGGCTATTTTATTTTTATATATTAATCCAGACAAAGGTAATAAAGTTGATATTAAATTAATTAAGCATAAAGGTGAAAAAGAAACTGATTTATCTTATCAATGGGCTAGATCTGCATTGGGACAAGCTATTCAATTAAATTTTAATAGTATAAAAATAAATCCTTACACCGAAGATCAAGGTGCAAAAATACATTTTCTTACTAAGGATATATTAGAAAACAATAAACTTAATATTTATGGTTATCCTTATTTGTTAGAAGACGAGGATTTAGAAATTGAAGACGATGAGGGTTATATTTTTAAAGAAGAAAGAGAGTTTATTGACCTTGATATAGAAACAGAGTCACAAAACATGATTTATGATAATCCTGAATATGTGCGTGTTTCTTTAGACTTACATGACGCTTGTTCTGTCATAGGTGGATTAACTGTCCCAACGGCAAAAGTTGCTACTGCCTTGTATTCTAAGTTAAAATATGACGCTTCTAAACCAAAATAATTTTATTTTATTGTCTTATTAAAAAGTCAGATTTCATATCTGGCTTTTTATTTATCTTTTTTATGTTACTATATATATAGTAATTAAACCAAAAAAGGAATTTTGAATGATTAAGAAAATCAAAGAGAATGTTGTTATGGATAATGGCTTTGTAAGAGTTTACAATGATCACGTAGAATTTAATGGTGGAATCAAAGGTCAATATTTTAGAATGAGTTTATCAGAAAGATTGCCAAATTATGGTGTCGCTATTATTTGTGAGTATAATGGTAAATTTATTATTATGGATAATTATAGATATGCTCATAATGGTTTTTTGATTGAAATTGTTAAAGGTATGGGAATGAATGATAAAACACCAGAAGAAACCGCAAGAATTGAAGTCGAAGAAGAAATTGGTGGTCGTCTTGAGAACTTAATTTCATTAGGTGAAGTCAAAGGAGATCTTTCAGATACTATTATACATTGTTTTCATGCCAAGATATCTTCATTTATTGACACAAATCATGAAGAAACAGAAACGATTGAGAATATTCGTCTAGTTTCTATTGAAGAAATTAAAAAATTAATTAGAAATAATGAAATTCAAGACACAGTTACATTATCTTTGTTCGCAAAAATATTGTAATCTTTAAATTAAAACAAAAAAAAGAGAGCGAAAGCTCTCTTCTTTTTTTTCTTTTTTACTTAAACTATTATAGTTTAAAGTATGCAATATTGCTAGAACCGTCATTGTAACAACCAAATGCGTGTTCGTTCTTAGAACCTGCGTCTGCTTCGTTACCGTCAAACAATGCTTCTGTTTGCTTACATAGATCAGAAAGAGTTGCTTCGTTGTCTAGATCTAAAAGAAGTGCTTTTGGATCAGAATCATCATCGAATGCCCAAGTAGCAGTTTCAAACTTTGGGATCTCTTTTAGATAAGTAGGTGCTAAATCAGCAACTGAAGCTAGTGTCACGTCATCGATTTCTGCCATAGTAACTGCTGCTTGAACTTGTTGACCTTGGTTAACAATTGTTGAAGCTTCTGCTTTAACTGTACCTTCTTGGAATGCGTCTCCACCGTAGTAAATTGAAGCTAATGCTAGTGATGCTACTAATGCGATTGCGATGATTGAAATAATTAAACTAAACATGTATATTTCTCCTTAAATATTTATTTACAATGTTATTAAAAATTAAGCTAGACTGTGTATGTCCCTGTCTGCCTATATCATAATGTTTAACACGGTATCATAATGTGTCAAACATTATTGTGCTGATTTTTCTAATATTTATTATAAAAAAACATAATAATACTTTTAAATAGCTAAAAATATTTTTATATTTTTTAAATATTTTTTTTTCTTTTAGTTAAATTATTATTAATAAACAAAAAAAAGAAGTTGCCTTCCGAGCAACTTCTTTTATCTATGTTTTTATTTAAAAGTTTATTATCAAAATATAATCTTCATATATCACATCTGACTTTAAATCATTTAATTCTCTTAATGTTGACATCTTTTTATTATATTTCTTTGAAATCTTAAATAAATTTTCTCCTTTACCTATTTTATGAAGAATTGTTGTTTTGTTTGCAACTAATATATCTTGATCTACTTTTAGAGTACTATCTTTTAAATTGTTTATTTTCTTAATTAAAGTTATAGAAGAGTTATATTTATATGCAATATCACTTATTGTATCACCTTTTTCAACTTTATGTATTATATAGTTGTCAAATGTTATTTTTCTTCCTTCTTTAAATTGACGTCTTTCCTTGGGTTCAGATTTTCTTTGATTATTTGTTTTTTTAATTTTAATTGGTTTATTTTTATTTGTTTTATAAAAAATTGTATTTTCTTTTAATATTTCACAAGTAATATCTTTTTCACAATCTAACTCATCTACGTTTTTAAAGGTTTCTGATTCACTTACTTCTTTTAATGTTATTTCATACTCATAATTTTTGTGAGATATGTAAACAGGTTTTGTTGGCAGAATTAATTGTTCACTACTTATATTAAATTCAAATTTAGAATTAACACCGTTTGATTCTGAATAATTTTCTGAGTATTCAATCTTATACTTCGAATCAAATTCTGTTTCTTTCAAGTTTGGTGTCAATTTTGTTTTAAATTCGAAGAATACTTCATATGGAATATTGTTTTTATCTAACGTTTTGTAAACGTCTTCCATTTTAAATGTTTTTGCTGAATTCAACGAAAGGGTAGAAATTGAATCAGTTATTCTTATTTTTCCTTCATGGTGATATTGTTTTACTTGAATTTGATAATTGTTTTCAAAAAATCTAAAATCACTTTGACTTATTATTTGGAAATCAAGTTCTTTATTTTTATTAAAAACAGTATTTTTATCTGCTTCTTTTGTTTGTTCTATTACTTCTGTTTTGTTATCTAATTGTTGTGGAGCTTCACTATCTATTAAGTTATACCCTAACAATATTAACAACAAGGCTATTCCTACTTCCATTTTTATTCCTTACATTAATTCATTTATGTCTCTTTTTATTCTTTTTACTTTTCCTTTACCATAATGCTTAATATCAACAGGCTTTTCTTTTTCTATGTAATCAAGAATATTTAGATAAAAGTTTTTTTTATAACAACCTTTATCGTTCATAAATTTTATTATTTGCTTATTTTCTAGAATGTATTCTATATCTTTTAACTTAAAAAACAATCTATTTTCATCATTTAATTTATTTAAACGCTCTAATTCAGAAATAATTACATTTTCTTTTAAATCATTAAATAAGTTTTGATAAAAAGTATCTTCTATTTTTTTATTAAATGATTTTTTATCGATAGTCCCAAATAACGTAGAAATCTTAAAAATGGAATTTTGAATAATACCATTTTTTTTCTTTTTAAATCTTAAAAGTTCTTTTTCAGACTCTAATATTAAATCAATTTCGGAAAAAAAATTGTTATCGATGTTTTTTATTTTAACACCGTCTATTAGATCTCTTGTTGTGTTTTGTGCGTAATTTTCATTTTTGAAATTTATATTATCTAATAACATTTTTGTCCTAATATTTGTTTTATCTGTAATCTTATGTTTATATAATAGACTAAAATTTATTTTTTTCAAATTATTTTAGAGTTAATCAAAAAAAAACTTGCAACGATTTTGTATGTATAGTATTATTGTAAACGATTTATTGAAAAGGAGAAAACATGCTTAAAAACAACTTAAAACTAATTGGTATTGTTCTAGCCGCACTACTTATTCTTAAAATGGGGTTTGGTGGTGAAACAAGCCAAGCAAGTGCAGGTTCAACAGCTAATTCAGAAGTCACTAGTTATGACGAATTCGCTGAGTTTGCTGAACAGAACAATATTAAATCTGCAACATTTTCAGATGTTAATATCTTTTACACTACAAGAAATGGACAAGAATATAAAACAAGAATACCTTCTGTTGGTGATGACGATATCCTTAATATCTTACTTAAAAATGATGTGAAAGTTGTAGATAAGCCTAAGCCAGAAGCTGGTTTTTTTTCTAAGTTAATTATTAACCTTCTTCCGACTGTTTTATTTATTGGTTTCATTTATATGATTATTTCTAAACAATCAAATAAAATGCAAGATCAAACAGGGTTAAATAAAAAGAAAACTTTTCACGCAGAAGACCGTAAGCCTGTATTTTTTGATGACGTAGCAGGTTGTGACGAAGCAAAAGCTGAAGTTGAAGAAGTCGTTGATTTCCTTAAAAATCCACAAAAATATTGGGCATTAGGTGCTAAAATTCCACACGGTGTTCTACTTCAAGGTCCTCCTGGTAATGGTAAAACACTACTTGCAAGAGCAGTTGCAGGTGAAGCAGGTGTTCCATTCTTCTCAATTTCAGGTTCAGATTTTGTTGAAAAATATGTAGGTGTTGGTGCAGCTCGTGTTCGTGAATTGTTTGAAGAAGCAAGAAAAAATGCTCCTTGTATTATATTTATCGATGAAATTGACGCAATGGGTAAACAACGTTCAAGTGGCGGTAATGGTGGACACGAAGAACGTGAGCAAACTCTTAACCAAATGTTAGTTGAAATGGATGGTTTTGGTTCAGAAGACGCTATTATTGTTATTGCTGCAACTAACCGTTCTGATATTCTTGATAACGCTCTTGTTCGTCCTGGTCGTTTTGACCGCCAAGTAAATGTTGGGCTTCCAGACGTTCGTGGTCGTGAACAAATTTTAAAAGTTCACGCTCGTAATAAGAAAGTTTCTAATGATATTAATTATCAACAAATTGCACAAGGCACAGCAGGTTTCTCTGGTGCTGATCTAGCAAACCTTGTTAATGAAGCAGTTTTATGTGCTGTTCGTTCTCAAAAAACTGAAACTGATAAGATTTCATTTGATGAAGCAAAAGATAAAATTATTATGGGTAGTGCGAAGAATAACTTTGCTATGAAAGAAAAAGAAAAGAGTTTGACTTCTTATCACGAAGCTGGTCATGCAATTATCGGTCATTTAATGAAAGAAGAAGGTTTGCATGATCCAGTTTACAAAGTTTCTATTATTCCACGTGAAAGAGCACTAGGCGTAACAGTATATCTCCCAGAAGAAGACCGTTACAGCCTAAGTAAAGGTGAAGCAAAAGCACGTATAATGACTCTTCTTGGTGGACGTATTGCTGAAGAGATGGTTACTGCAAAAGATGGTAGTGGAGTAACAACTGGTGCTTCCAATGATATTGAAAGAGCTACACAATATGCAACCAAAATGGTAACTGCTTGGGGATTGTCAGATATTGGTAATGGTATTCGTCAATTAGGGAAGAGTGACGAACATAGTCAAGAACCATTGGTTTCAGGGAAAACTCGTGAAGCTATTGATGCTGAAATTAATAAGATTCTTTCTGAGTGTTACGAAGAAGCACAAAAGCTTCTTTACTCAAAAGGTGAAGTTTTAGAAGAAATGCATGATGCATTGATGGTTCGTGAAGTCATCACAAGTGAAGATGTAGAAAAACTTATGAACGGTGAAAAGCTTGAAACATATGAAAACTATGAAGGTAGCTTTAAAGAAAAAGATCGTATTCATGACATTAAAGAAGTTTTAGAAAAACCAAAATCTAAACAAGTTCTACCGTCTGATCTAGCAGTAGAATAAACATTAAAAATAATAAAAAAGACTATCTTTTGATAGTCTTTTTTTTGTTGTTTTTATCTTACAATTGAAAATCCTTTTATTTTTTTAAGAGCTTCCAGTATTTCACATATTGGAATTTCATAACAGTCTTTGTTTTCTAATATATTTTCTAATTCTATTTCAAAATCTGTATTCTCCTTTTTTAACAGCTTGTTTAATTCATTTATGTCATTTTGCAATTCTGCTTTTACCAACAACAGTTTTTCTTCTTCTCCTTCAAAAATATTGTTTTCATTAAGCATTGTAAATGTCTTAACACCTTTAATTACTTCTTTATAAGCAATGTATATATCATTTATTCTTTTTTGTCTCTTTTCACCTATATACTCAAAAGACTCTTCCTTCATTGTTTTGGACACTTCTCTAATAAAATTTTCAGCCTCTGTTATATTAGTTCCCTTTATTAGAACTTCGATAGCATCATTTATTTCTTCTTGTTTGCTCATTAAGTATGATTTCATTTCTTCTTTTTCTTTCAGCAATGAATTGATTACTTCTAATTTTGTTTTTTTATATGAATCTTCTTTTTCTGGAATCTCATATTCATAATTAATTGCTATTTTTATCATTTTATTCTCCATTTATATTTCTTTATATTGTTATTTAAATGAAATCAAAAACTATAAATTACTTTCATTTATTATATTCTTTTTATTTAGGAGATTAAAAATGAAAGTAAGTGTTATTGTTCCAGTAGAAAATGAAGAGTATAAGGTTCAAAATATTATTGAACATATACTAGAACAGAAAGTTAGTTTTAATTATGAAATTGTTGTTATAGATAACAATTCAATAGACAACACAGCTTTAATTGTTAGAAACTTATCTACCAATTACCCTAATGTTGTTATTGTGGAAAATAAAAAAGAACTAAATTACAATCAAATAAGAAATCAAGGATTACATTTAGCAAAAGGTAAGTATGTCACATTTTACAATCAGAATAGTTATTGGCGAAGGAATAAACTTCAAAAGCAAGTCAACAATTTAGATAAACACAACAAAAGCGTTTTATGTTTTTCTAATATCGCATTAATTGATAATGATAAAGGCATCATAGGTAATCATTTTTTAAAATATCCTTTTTTTAGAAAAATGATTAACGGTAGAAAAACTTCACAAGTTTGTAAAAATATATTTGATGTTATTATTAAAGAAAATTTAATTGATTTTGACAACATTTTAATCAGAAAAGAACCTTTATTGAAAAAAGGTGGTTTTGATGAAAATTTAAATAAAGATCAAGATTGGGATATTTGGCTAAAAATGGCTAAAAATTATAAATTTTCTTTTAACAATGAAATATTAATGGACAAAGAGTTGTTTGGAGAAAATACATTCAATGAAAAAACAGTATTAAATATACTAGAAAAATATAAAAAAGAATGCAACCCTAGAACGTACAGTATAGCAAAATCTAACTGCTATGCTTATATTGCAGATGAATTGTTTTTTTTAAACAAGAAAAAAGAAAGCTTTAAATATTATTTAAAATCACTTAAAGCTTTTTTTCAAATTAGAGTATTTAAAGAGTTTATGTTTAAATTAGCTTGGGTTCAGAACTTTTAAAAACTCTGTTTTTATCTTTTTTAAAGCATCTCTTTCATCGTTAGATAAATAACTTTCAACATTTGATTCTCTGAGAGAATCATAGACTATCTCAGCATTGCTTTTAGGGTTTTTGAAATCTTTCGGTGATTTTTCACCTGTAATATATGGGTTTTTTTCACCTTGATATTTTGCTTTTAGATTATGAATTCTAAGTTCTTCTTTAGAAACAGGATCTGAATTATTCCAAGCAGTATAAAGTTTTAAATCTTGATTACTTAATCTTAGTTTATATTTATCTGCCATGTAGAAATATGTTCTTGCAATATCACCTCTAATTTCATCTGTTGGTTGAGCTTTTTTAGCTTTAAAATCAATGACCATATCACATTGACCATATTGTGAAGCTATATTGCTTGAAACCATTGTTAATGAAAAATTAGATCTATCACCATTTACTTCACCAATTGCTGGAACTAAATTATGAAGATTTGCTTCCATTTTTTTAAAAATTGGATCTTTTCTACATTTTTTTCTTCCACCTTCTTGCCAACACATTCTTTGGTGTCCAAAATACCAAGCTGGAACTACGTGCTCCCATTCGATTCTAGCGGCTCTTTTTTCTTGTTTTCTAGGTTTAAACCCACAGGCTTCATGACTTGGTGTTAACCAAGGTTTACCTTTTTTGTCTGCATAATACATATCACAACCACAATAAAAAGTTTCGTCATTATCTGTGTAAATTTTCGTTGCTAATGTTTTTTTTGCATTTGAAAATGAGGTAGGTTCTGACATTGCCGTTTGTGATAACGATAATCCTAATGTTACAAGTAATAATGTTTTCAATGTTTTCAATATTTTCATTTTTTTTCCTTATTAAGTTTTGTTATATTATAGCATAATAGTGTTGTCGTTATCAAGTCTTTTCTTAAAAAAGTTTTTTTTCGATAATATAAATTAGAAGAATATAATTAAAGGATTTGATACGTTTAAAAAAATATATCAAAACATGTAGATTCTTGGGCAAATTTCTTTTTTTCTATCGAAAATCTCCAGAATACTCCAAGTTTCTTATTTATGTTTTCTCGTAGAAGTTGAAATTGATAAAAAATTACATATTATTAAAAAAAGTCTCATTAAGAGACTTTTTTAAACGAAAAAGAAATCTATTGAAACTTTTGGTAATACATATTTATAGTTTAAATTATTCAATGTATTTATTTCTATAATCTTTTCTTTCTTAAACCTCACTGCTTTTGGTTTTATATCTGAAATAGATAAGTTCATTTCAAAATCTGTTTTTAAAGTAGTTAATGTTTTTGATAGTAATAAAACTTCTGGCGTTTCTTTTACTTGTTGTATTATTTTTTGAGTTTTCGTTTCACTTCTTGCTGTTTTTCTTATGCTGGAGTAAATATTTTCGGCAGGTGCTTCTATTAAGTTTTTAATAGAGCCAAAATCATTTATTATTTTTAAAGCTGTTTTTTCTCCACAGCCTTCCAACCCAAGTATATTATCAGCTTTATCACCTTGCAATGCTAATAGATCTATTATTTCTTCTGGTTTATTAACCCCAAAACTTTCATTTAAATTTTTAATGTTTATTTCTCTTTTAAACCTTGTATCTACAAGCCTTGTGTTTTCATCTATTATTTGTGCAATATCTTTATCACCAGTAAGTATTGTTGTTTTCCATTTTTTTAATTGTGCTTTTTTTGCTAAATAACCAATAACGTCGTCACCTTCAACGCCTTTTTCACAAAAATAAGGTAAACCAGAAGCTTTTACATAAGTATGTATTTCTTCAACCTGTCTTAAAAATTCTTTTGTTTTTGGTGGTCTGTTAGCTTTGTACTCTGGATAGATTTCTTTTCTAAATGAATCACCTTGAAAATCTAACACTATAGCCAAATATTCTGGTTTTCTTTCATTTATTTCTTTTGTTATCATTGTCATAAAACCTTTTATCAAAAAGTTTTTTTCTGTTGAAAATCTATCATTTTTATAACCGTGATAAGCTCTATGAATAAAAGAATCACCGTCTATTATTAAAAAACTGTTTTCCATTATATTATTTTCCATACATTAATTCTAAATTTTCCATTTGTTCTTTATTTAATTTTAATTCGTCGAACAATAAGCCTTTCATATTGGCAATTTTTAAAAACTCTTCGTCAATAAAGCTTAAAGTATATCTTTTTGTGTCATATTCTTCTGTTAATCTATCTTTTGTGCAATGTAAACAATCATTTTTTAACACATATGATTTTTCTACTGTTTGTTCTAATATAAATTTATTAAATCTAATATCTTTTTTAGAGATAATCATGTACTTTTTGTCTCTATTTTTGCTTTCATGAAAATTAATTTTTTCGTCAATTAAAGTATGTTTGTCAACTTCTACTATACCCCAACCCTTTTTTTCAAGGAAGGAATAAATAATATTTAATAATTTTTCATTTCTTAGTAAGATTTCATTTTCAATATTTAAATGTATTATTCTTTGATTAAAAAAAGAGTCTTTGAACATTTTTTTCTCCATTTATTTTTATTATATCATTAAAGAAAAAAAATAGCTATCTGAGAAGATAACTATTTTTATTATTTGTTTTTTTAATTGCTTATTCTTCTATAATATTAACAAGTTGAACTCGACCTTCAAAACTGTCTAACTCAATATCAGAACCTTTACTTAGATAACCTGTTAAAATATAGTCTGTTAGGCTGTCATCTATCATTGTTTGAATCTTACGTTTAAGTGGTCTAGCACCATATTTAGGTTCATAACCTGCTTCCACAACCAGATCTAAACAACTATCTGTTATTTCAATATTAATACGTTTTTCTGCTAGTTTTTCAATTGTTGGTTTAACCATTAGTCTTGCAATTTTACGTAAAGAATTTTTATCTAACGCTTCAAAAACAATTTTTTCGTCAATACGGTTGATTAGTTCTGGGCGCATTTTTTTCTCAAGTTCTTTAATTACAGCAGCTTTCTCTTTTGGTGTATTCTTCTTAATGTGTTCAGAACCTATATTTGAAGTCAAAACGACTATTGTGTTTTTAAAATTGATTTTTCTACCTTTACCATCACTTAAATGACCTTCATCTAAAACTTGAAGAAGTAAGTTTAGGACTTCTGGATCAGCTTTTTCAATTTCATCAAAAAGAACTATTGAATAAGGTTTTTTACGAACAGCTTCTGTTAATAGACCGCCTTCGTCAGCATTTTGATAACCACTTGGAGAACCAATTAACTTTGATACTGTACCTTTTTCCATGTATTCAGACATATCCATTCTAATAATTGCGTCTTTTGAACCAAACATTTCATAAGCAAGTTGCTTACATAGTTCTGTTTTACCAACACCACTAGAACCTAAAAACAAAAATGAACCATTTGGACGATCTACGTCTGATAAACCTGCCATAGAACGTTTAATTGCACGATAAACAGCATTTACGGCAACATCTTGACCAATGAGGTTTTTTCTTAAATTCTCTTCTAGGTTTAGAACCTTTTCACGATCACTCTCAGCCATTTTGTCTACTGGAACACCTGTTTTTGAAGCTATTACTCTCAATACGTCTACTGTTGTTAATTTTTTTACTACAACTTGTAGTGGAATATCTTTTAACATATTTAACTCAGAACGTAATACTTGAATATTATCTTCTTCAAACTTCATTCTTTCTTCTAAATCTTGAATTGTTTCTGCTTTCTGTTCTAATTTTTTTATTTCAGATTCACATTCTGTAATTTTCCTTAAAACTTTATTGTCTAGCTGTTCTTGTTCTAATATTTTTTGAAGATCTTCCTGAAGAATTAAAAGATCTTTATTTAGTCTTTGTAATTCAAATTCAGCTTCTTCTGAACCATCAAGAGAAATAGATTTCTTTTCTAGTTCTTTTTGATAGATTTTGTTTTCTAGTTTTTGAATTACTACTGGCTTTGAATCCAAACTAATTCTTACAATAGAAGAAGCTTCGTCAATAATATCAATTGCTTTATCAGGAAAATTTCTATCATTAATATAGCGACCTGACAGTTTTACAGCTTGAATAATTGCTGAATCTTCAATCTCTATTTTATAGTGATTTTCGTAATGAGATTTTAAACCACGAAGGATTGAAATCGTTTCTGGTACACTTGGTTGCTTTATCGAAATTGTTTGAAAGTGTCTCGCAAAAGAAGCGTCTTCTTCAAACCCTTTATAATGCTCATTCGTTGTAGCACCTATAACTGTAATTTCAGAACGAGATAACGCAGGTTTTATCATATCTGCCAAATTCATTTTATCCTGTCTATTCGCATGAATGTTATGAATGTTATCAATAAACAATATCGATTGACCATGTTCTTTTTTTAATGTTTCTATAACTTGCTTTAGTCTTTTCTCCAACTCACCTTGATATTTAGAACCAGAAAACATTGAAGAAATATCTAATTCTAAAATTTTTTTACCTTTAAGACTTTCAGGAACTTGGTTTTTAGCAATTTTTTGTGCCAATGCGTCAATAATAGTTGTCTTACCAACACCAGATTCACCAATTATAATAGGGTTGCTCTTTGTTTTACGTTGTAAAATTTGATAAATATCTAACAATTCTTCTTCACGACCTACAACTTTTGCCAGCTCTCCATTTTTTGCTTTTTGAGTAAGATCTGAAAGCATTGAAGATACTGGAAGAGATTTTGAGTCACCAAAAGAAGCAAATTCTTTTGCAAAACGGTTTCCGAATGAAGATAAATCATTTTCTTCACTATAACCTTCACCTGAATCTAATAAACTTTTATTATAATTCTCTTTAATTTTATCAAATGTTGCATAACAATCATCAAGAAGAGATTTTACAGGATCTGTTTTAATTATAGCGAAAAAGAATTCCTCATAATTTTTTCCATGAGCTATAATAATTCTTTTAAGTGGCTCTGATATTTGAGAGCCTTTGTATTTCTCAATTAGTCTATTTTTTTCTTTACCATAGAAATCAGTAAGCAAAACAGAATGAGTAATTGTTGCTTTTATTTTTTTATCTTTATTTTCTAAGGCTTGAAGTATATGGATTGTGTCAATACCTTTTGTTTTAGAAATTTCTCTTGCTTCTATTAAAACTTTTACTACTTCTTCACATGCTTGTGAGCTTTTGGTTTGGTTTTTCGCAGTTGTCATTTTTGTCTCCATTAATTTATTTGCCTATTTTATCAATATTAAAGTAATAATACAAGCTTTTTTATTCTTTTTTTATTCTTTTTTTATTCTTTTTTTATTTATTGATTGTGTTTTTTTTCTTGTTATTTCTTTTATTTAGTGTTATTATGACTAGATATATAAACGTAGAGGAAAAAATGAATATAAAACATCTTATTAATGTAGCAGCGAGAAGAGCCAACATCGTGACGAGTTAACCCCGTCTTGCGAGAGGTTAGTTCGTTCATAAGAATGACCTCTCATTAAACTGCATAATTAAGTCTTTGAGAGGTCGAACTCACAAAGACTTTTTTTATGCTTGTTAAAAGTAGGGTAGTGTAATACCTAAAGTTTTTTTAAGTATTTGTTTTATTGGGTTTTTTTTATTAATTTTTTTTAAATAAAAGTGTTGACAAGTAAAAAGCTTCATACTATACTTATAAACATAAAGTGAAAACATAAATAAAGATAAAATTTTTGGGGATATAGCTCAACTGGTAGAGCACTTGCTTTGCAAGCAAGAGGTCAAGGGTTCAACTCCCTTTATCTCCACCAAAGATACTCTCTTAGCTCAATTGGAAGAGCAACGGTCTTCTAAACCGTAGGTTGTTGGTTCGAATCCAATAGGGAGTGCCAAATTAAATTGGGGAATTATTTCAATTGGTAGAATACTGCCCTTGCAAGGCAGAGACACGAGTTCAAATCTCGTATTCTCCACCAAAAAAAAATATGGGGGGTATAGCTCAGTTGGGAGAGCATCTGCCTTGCACGTAGAAGGTCAGGAGTTCGAACCTCCTTACCTCCACCATATAAATCAATACTTTTGACATAAATTTTTAATTGTATGATTGGGGAATTAGTTTAATTGGGAAAATATCGCCCTTGCAAGGCGAAGTTATGAGTTCGATTCTCATATTCTCCACCAAAAAAAATGCTTCCATAGCTCAACAGGATAGAGCAGTGGTCTTCTAAACCATAGATCGGGGTTCGAGTCCCTGTGGGAGTGCCAAATTAAATTGGAGAATTATTTCAATTGGTAGAATACTGATCTTGCAAGAGAGATACACGAATTTGAATCTCTTCTCCTTCTCTATAAACAGACATGCAATAAATAGGAGGTTGCCTATGTCACCGCTAAACGCAATAAACAAAACAAAACAGATACTGTAAAACTTAAAAATAAACATAAACCTAAAATATATGGAAAAACGATTGAGGATAAAAAAGTCGTTGGAAATTTATTTTTTATCATTGAGAGTCGTGGAGTTTTATTAGAAGAAGCAATTAATATTTTTTATGATAATGGTTATGTCATTGATTGGTTAAATTTTTATAATGATGGAATAAATAAAAACTGGAATGGTTTGACTATAATTAAAAAAATAGAATATAGTTTTGATGAATCAGATTATAAACATTTAAAAGAAAATACAATAAAACGATTAATTTATTGTATAGATAAAGAAAAGAGTTTTTGACTCTTTTTTTATTTTTGTTTTTTGATATAATGTTATTACTTATTTACAAAGAGGTATGAAATGGAAGATAAAAAATTTAAAATTGATGTTGAGGGAAAAGAATTTGAATACGATCCAACCTCAAACACGAGCATTCTTTCTTTTTTAGAAAGTAAAAACATATCAATGAAATCTATGTGCCGAGATGGTTTTTGTGGTGCTTGTCGTTGTAAACTAGAAAAAGGAGAAGTTGAAGAAAGTCCTGACGCTATCGGTTATAAAGAAGACGACGAGTTTTTACCTTGTGCCTCAAAACCAAAAAGCAATATAAGAATAAAAAGAATATAAAACAGTTATTTTTTTTGTGTTATAGTGTTTAATTTTAATTTAGAGCTACTTAGCTCTATTTTTTTTTGTTTTTCCTCTTGATTTTTTTTTAAACTGATGATAATTTACTGCAAGATTTTGGAGGATTTATTAAAATGGATATATCAAGTTTTTTTGAAATAATTTATTCAACACCAATTGCTTTTTATAGCATACCTTTCAGTGTTTTATTTGTTTTGCTTTTTTTTGCTGCAACAGGTTTAATGCCAGATACTAGTATTGATATAGACGCTATTGAAGTTTCAGATGGTTTGAAAGTTTTTTTTGCTCATTTTCACGTTTCTAAAGCACCACTTATTGTGTTTTTGTTTCTATTCTTTATGTATGGAACATTATCACTAGTGTTTGTTAGAGAGACATTTAATAATGAGTTGTTAACAATTTCATTAGCTTTCGCAAATATTTACTTATGTGCAAAAGCAGCAGGTTTAACGATTAAACCTTTCTTAAAATATGCTTCGCAAGAAGAAGAGATTATAAGTTACATTGGTCTAGAGGGTGTTGTTTCTTCAGCAACAGTTTCTGAAAAAGGTGGTTTTATTAATTGTGATGTAAATAATGACGAACACCAATTAAATGCTTATACCGAGAATAATCTTGTTTTAAATAAAGGTGATAAAGTTTTAATTTTAAGAAATGATGAAAATAAGTTTTTAGTAGAAAAGTATGATTAATAAAAAAGGAGAAAAATATATATGAGTGCAACTATAATTATGATCTTGGCGTCTATTGCTGGTTTAGTTTTACTAGCAATATTCTTTGCAAGTAGATATAAGAAAGTTAAGGAACAGGGCTTTGCCATAATCATTAACAGATATAATAAAGTTGAAGCGTCTTTTACAGGTGGTTTTGTATGGCCTGTGATTAACAGCTTTGAGTTTATGGATATTACACGTAAGAAGATTTCTATTATTCGTATTGGTGCTTCTGACGGTGATACAGAAGAAACAGAAGGTTTACACTGTAAAGATAACATTCGTGCTGACTTAAAAGTTGATTTCTATATCGGTGTTAATCCAAATGTTGAAGACGTTAAAAAAGTAGCGAACACTTTTAAACCAAGTCAAGCAAGTGATATTGAAGTTCTTAAAGAGCACTTTTCACCTAAGTTTTCAGAAGCTTTGAAAACAGCTTGTAAAAAGTTCGATTTTGTTGATTTATTTGAACAAAGAAATGAATTTAGAACAGAGGTTATTAAAGTAATCGGTGAAGAAATGGACGGCTTTAAAATCTATGACGTTGTTATCGATAAAATTGAGCAAACTGCGTTAGAAGCTCACAATAAAGATAACGTTCTAGATTCAGAAGGTATTGAAAAAATTGCTCAAATCACTTCTCAAAGAAATGTTCAAACGAATGTTATTCGTCAAGACGAAGAAACAAGAATTAAAGAGAAAAATGTATCAGCAGTTGAAGAACGTCTTCAGTTAGATAAAGCACAAAAATTAGCAGAAGCTGTTAATAAGCGTGAAGTTGATATTATTAACTCACAAGAAAAAGCTATGGCGGCTGAGAAACGTGAAGAATTCTTACTTAAAGAAAAAGAAGCTCTTATTAAACGTGAACAAGAAGAAGGTATTCTTGAAGAGCATAAGAAACTTGAAATCCAAGTTGCTACTTTAAATAATGAGAAGAAACTTAAAGTTCAAGCAGAAGATGTTACTCGTGCAGAGGAACTTGAAAAAGTTGAAACTTCTAAAAGAGTTGCAGAAGGTAACATTCAAAAAGATCTTGTTGTAGAACAAGGTATGAAAGAAGTTGCCGATGTTCAATCTCAACGTGTTGAAATCGAACGTAAAATTGCAAAAGAAGAAGAAGAGACAAATAACTTACGTGCGTTTGAAAAAGCAAATCGTGAGAAGAAAGTTCAAGTTACTGATGCAGAAGCTGCTGCAGAAGCTAAACAAACCGAAGAAATCACAAGAGCAAAAGCAGAAAGATTATCAGCAGAAGAGAATGCTGCACGTGATAAGGTTAATGCAGACGCTAAACTTTACAAAGATACACAAGAAGCAGAAGCAATTTCAGCACTTGCAGAAGCAAAACGTAAAGATATTTCAGCTACTGGATTAGCAGAAGTTGAAGTTGAAAAAGAAAGAGCAGAAGCTATTAAGCTTGTTGGCGAAGCAGAAGCGAGTAAAGTTGAACTTGTTGGTAAAGCAGAAGCGGAAGCTAAAGAAGCAGTTCTTAAAGCAGCAGAAGCTGGTTCAGCAGAAAGCCGTGAATTCGATAAGTGGCAACGTCAAATTGATATGGAAGAGAAAGTTCGTCTTGCTCAAGTTGAAAGTGACAAAGAAGTTGGTATCGAAAGTGCGAAAGCTATGGGTGACACATTATCTAATGCTGATATCACTCTATTCGGTGGTGACGAAATCGCTGCAATCAAAGAAGCTATTTTAGGTGGTAAGAAATTAGACGCACGTATTAGTAGTTCTGAGCACTTGTCAAAAGCTGCTGAACGCTACAAAGACGGTGACGAAAACCTAATCAACGATATTAAAGAAGTTCTACAAGCTTCTGACGTATCAACAGGTGATTTAAGTAATGTTGCTATTGCACAAGCATTATCTTCAAATCCTGAAATATTTAACAAATTGAAAGACGTATTTGGTAAATAATAATATAATAAACCCCTTTGGTTAGGGGTTTATTACCAAAATTATAAAAAAATAAGCAAGGAGTTATTTAAAAAATGAGCAATGAAAATGCTGTAAATGACGCTGTTAAGAGTGGTGGCTCATATGAAATAATCAGAGATAGATTATTAGAACAAGGCAAGAAATTATCTACAAAAGTAGAAAAACTTAATGAACAAAGAATTAAAGAATTTGGTGGTTCTAAAAATGAAATTTTAAGTAAAATAAAAATTAGAACAGAGAATAATTGTGTTCCTATTGATATGGCACAAGTTAATGGTCAACTATTAGTTGGCTATCAAGTTAGTGTTGGTATGAAAACAAGTGTTCAGGTTGAGGACGTTTTTTATCTTTATGATTTAGTGGAGGAAGCTGGAAATTATAAATTAGTTCAATCTGATATTAAACAGAGTTTCCTTTATGACTCCGAGTTTGTTTCTGCTTTTAAAACATTAATGACTTACTATAAAGGTAATCAATTAACTCAGATTTCAAGAAAACAAAACAGTCTTTATCTTTCATTTCAGATTGGTTCTAGTTATTCAGATAGAAAAGTTTTTAAATTCAATATTAAAGATGATCAAGTTAAGTATGAAAACGATAGAGCACACGAAGAATTTACTTCTGGTGATAATTTCTGCTTTGATTGGATCGAAACAACAAGAAAAGATCATGTTTTAGGCAATAACCCACATGTTTCTATTTTAGACAAAGTTTTTGTTGAAACTATTGGTGGTGATCTTTCTATTAAAATAGAAAATAATACAGAAGTTGGCGGTGAAATTTACAAAGAACCTGTCGAAGATAAAATGCAAGCACTGGAAGACGGTAAAATCTCTTATGCAGAAGTTGGTGATTTAATTCTTTTAAAAGTTAAACCATATAATGAAGACGACAGATACTTTATTTTTAATACAATAACAGAAGACGTTATTCGTGCCGATTCACTAGCGAAAGCTTGTGTCGAACTTCCTGAAAATCATGGCGTTATCTTTCCTGACGGTTATTATTTAACCAATGGTGTTTGTAAATTTTTTGAAAATGAATCAGAAGGATTAGAATATTTTAGTAAAATCCGTTCTCCTAATGGTGAAGACCATTTATTCATCTTTTTTGATCCAACAGAACAGTGCTATGTGCTTTACCCATATAATTTAATAAATAAATCGGTTGATAATCCTATTCATGGTCATGGTTACAGTGTCTATGAAAATGGGCAAATTATGATATTTAGACATAGTGATAATGAAGTTGCTTCAAAAATACATCCTTTAACAGTTTGGAAAACTCCCTTCTATTCTGAAGAATATTTTCTAGAAATAGAGAAATTAAGAAATTTAGAAGAAAGAGATCGTTTTTTAATAAATATAGGTAATGCAGAGTTAGTTTCAGCTATTTCTGAATTGTATGATATTATTAACTTCTCTAAGAAAGAAGAAGTTTCTACTTCTATTTATGAAGGTTTAATAAAGTCAAGCCAAAAAACAATCGATGACTACCATTGGCTAAAAGATGAAAAAGTTCAATCATTAGAAGCTGACTTAAGAGAATTAATGGCTACTTCTGAGCTTATTATTGATGAATTCGAAAAAGTAAAAAGCATTCAAAAACAAGCTGAAAGTGTTCTTAATGAAACAAAAGAAGTGCATGATGAATTAATTAGTAGAGTTAAACTAGCTTCTCCTGATAAGGCAACTGAGTATGTTGTTCTATTGGGTGAAATTAATCAACATATTGGTCACTTGATTTCAATTAAATCTCAACGATATATCGACGTTGACGCTATTGAAACAATGAAAAGTAAAATTGAAGAAGTTAAAGTTTCTGTTAATGACAAACTATTGAATCTATTACAAGATAAAAAATCATTTGATGATTATTTCAAGAGTATTGAAAAAATTGAATTAAAAATGAAGCAAGTTGAAAAAGTTGTTGATGTTGAACCATTAAATGAGGAACTTGAAAAAGTAAATCAAAACATCTCAACGATAAACAGTGAGATTAATGATATCGAAGCTAAAGATTCAACAATTACGTCAATGATTCTTGATCACGTTTCAGAAGTTTTTTCTAAACTAAACCAAACAACGGCTAAACTAAAAACATTAAGAAAAGGTTTCTTATCAAAAGAGGCAAAAGTTGAGTTCGCTGCTCAATTTAAATTGCTTTCTCAAAGTGTTTCTAATGGTATCGGAAATGCAGACACTCCTGACGCTTGTGACCATGAACTTTCAAATGTTATTGGACAAATTGAAAAATTAGAAGCCAAATTTTCAGATTTTGATGAATACTTAGAAGAAATTTATGTAAAACGAGAAGAGGTTAGAGGTGCGTTCGAGTCTCATAAACAGCAACTTGTTAATAACATTCAAAAACGTATTTCTAATTTAGTTCGTGCTGCTAATGTTAATCTTAATAGCATAACGAAAAAAGTAGAAAGCTTTGACAATTTGGACGCTTTGAATACATATTTCTCTTCTGATTCTAGTGTACTTAAAGTTCTATCCTTAATTGAAAACATCAAAGAAGTGGGTGGTGAGGTTCAATCAGAAGAAGTTCAAAGTCAATTGAATAAAATTAAAGATATGTCTATGAGATCTCTAAGAGATAATAAAGATATTTTTAAAGAAGGTGGTAAAGTTATGGTTATGGGTAAACATGACTTTGCTGTAAACCATGCTCCACTTGATTTAACTATTCTTAATAAAGATGGAAAAATGGTTTCTCATTTGACTTCTACTGAATATTATCAAGAAATCAATAATGACAAAATTAATGAATTAAGTCATTTGTGGAATAGTGAGTTACCTTCTGAAAGTGACGAAGTTTATCGTTCTGAATATTTAGCATACCTTGTCTTAAATGATGCCATAAATAACAGCAATGAACTCAGCATTGAAAAACTTAAAGAAGCGAAAAAAGACGGTAATTTAGGTAAAATCATCAATGAATATTCTAGTTCTAGATATAAAGACAGTTACATTAAAGGTGTACATGATCATGACGCAGAATTGTTCTTAATTCCAATTTTGCAAGCTTATATTGGAGCTGGTAGTATGACTTTACCACAAAAATGTAGAAGTTATGCATTGGCTTTATATTTTTCAAAAACAGAAGAGTTTATTAATGAATATAAAGTTAAAGCTAAAAATGCAAATTCATTAAGAGTTTTATTGAATAACGTTGAGTCTTGGAATAGTTTAATTCAAGAAGTAGCTATTAAAAGCACGAACGAACTGCCTAATTTAAATGATTCTGATTTAAATACTAGCATCGAAGCATTCTTAGGACTTCTTGTTAGCTCTAAGTTTGAAATGGCTAATAACTCGCAAGAGTTATTGAGAGGTTTTGAAGGATTCTTAAAAAGAAAATCAGTTGAAATAATTTTTGATGGAACATACATTGATTACTTTGAAGACGTTGTTTTATGGATTAGCAGTTATGTTAATTCTGAAAATAAAGTTGAGCTTAAGGATTTCGTTTATGAAGCAGCAGCATTATTTATTCAAAGTCATGGAGAACAAAAGAAAGAAAAATCTTCTGTTCAAGTCGTTAAAAAAGAAATTGACCTTAACATTAAAGTAAAAGGTTTGATTGGAGAGCATAGAAGTGTTGAAGAAGGTAGTAAATCAATTACATTGGATGGTTTTCTAGATCGACTTAAATATCACCATGACGTTTTTTACCCAAGCTTCGAAGCTTTTGTTGAGTTAAGAAAAGAAGTATCTGAATCTGAGAAAGAAAAATTATGCTTAGAAGATTTTAAATCTAAACCATTAACTTCTTTTGTAAGAAACAGGTTAATTTCAGAAGTTTATTTCCCTATGATTGGTGATAACTTAGCAAAACAAATTGGTACTGTTGGTGACACTAAGCGTAGTGATTTAATGGGCTTATTATTGCTTATTTCACCACCTGGTTATGGTAAGACAACATTAATTGAATATGTTGCTAACAAACTTGGTTTAGTTTTTGTTAAAGTTAATTGTCCTTCTATTGGTCATAGTGTTACTTCATTAGATCCAAGAGAAGCTACTGACTCTACTTCAAGAAAAGAAATAAATAAAATTAACTTATCTTTTGAAATGGGAAGTAATGTTTTGCTTTATTTAGATGACATTCAACACACTAACCCAGAATTCTTACAGAAGTTTATTTCTTTATGTGATGGAACAAGAAGAGTTGAAGGTGTTTGGGAAGGTAAAACTAAAACTTATGATATGAGAGGAAAAAGATTCTGTGTTGTAATGGCAGGAAACCCTTATACTGAAACAGGTGAATCATTTAAGATTCCTGACATGTTAGCAAACCGTGCCGATATCTATAATTTAGGTGATATCTTAGGTGGTAAGGTAGACGTATTTAAGTTAAGTTATATCGAAAACTCATTAACTTCAAATTCAGTATTGGCTCCACTTGCTACTAGAACAATGGAAGATGTTTATCGATTCGTTAAACTTGCAAGAGGTGAGAATATTCCATTAGACGAGTTTGATTTCAATTATTCTCCTGCAGAAGCTAATGAAATCACAAGTGTGCTTAAACATATGGATTCAATTCTTGAAGTTGTATTTAGTGTTAATATGGAATATATTAAATCTGCTGCTGCTAATGATAAATATCGTGTAGAACCACCATTTAAACTTCAAGGTTCTTATCGTAATATGAACAAAATGACTGAGAAATTGGTTTCTGCAATGAATAGCAATGAAATTACAAATTTAATTGTTGATCATTATACAGGTGAATCTCAAACATTAACGTCTGGTGCTGAATCTAATATGCTTAAATTAAAATCATTAATGGGGCAATTAAATGAGCATGAAGAAGAACGTTGGGATATGATTTGTTCTGAGTTTAATAAAAATAGAAAAATGGGCGGAGATGACGCTGATTCTATGCAAAAAGTGGCTATGCAGTTAGCTGAAATGACTGAAATTCTTAAACTTGTTAAAGATAATAAACCTAAGAAAGAAAAGAAGGTTAATGAAGAAAAGAATAACGAGCTTTATCTAGCACAATTAGAGCATTTGATTGAAAATATTAAAGAAAATCAAAGTGAAGAAAAACTAATTGAATTATTCTCTAAGAGAATTGAAGATATGCAAGAAAACTTCATTAAAATTATTTCTGAAAAGGATAAACAATTTGCTGAAGTTTTTGACCCTATGGTTAAATATTTTGAAACTGCCTTGAAAAAGCATGAACAAAAGAAACTTGAAAGTCAAAATAAAAAATAATTAAAATATAAAAGACTCCTCCGAGGAGTCTTTTTTTTGTTGTTTCTTATTCTTTATATGAGAAAATGATATTATTAAACAAATGTTAAAAAGGGTTTTAAAATGTTTAAAGTGGATAAATATCTTTTTTTCTTCATTCTTATTAATGGATTTATTTTATCTCCATTGTTTTTTCTATTTGTTAATTTTTTTGTTATAGAGTTTATCAATCAAAATAATAATATATTTACTAACTTTTATTCTAAGTTTGGTGTTTTTTTACTTTCTTTTAGTTTTTCATTATGTGTTTCTTTTTTTATTTCCAAATTATTATTGTCTTTTAAAATTCTAAACAATAAAGATTTTGCTGTTGAATATTTAAAAACGATAGACGTTTATTTTAAAAATAATATAAATTTAAAAACAGTAGATCAAATAAAAGATATTGTATTTATGGATCTTAAGCCTAGAAAGACTTTTTTATATGCTTTTAATTTTTTATTTTTAATTAGTTCTACTTATCTTTTTTTTGTTTCTATGTCTAAATTTGAGTATTATAGTATTGGTTTTCTAACTTTTTTGTTTTTTATTGTTAGTTTTTTTTGGTATTTTGCATGTGGAAGAGAAATGAAAAAAGAATTTTTAAGAAGATATTTGTTTTTTTACGATTTTGATAGGGATTTTGGAACTCTAAATGTTGAGTTAGGACTTAAATAGATAAAATAAAAGTCAGCTACGAAGCTGACTTTATTTATTATAATTCTAATTCTTAGAATGGGATGTCGTCATCATCATCATCTACTGGTGGAGCCGATTGTGGTTGTGGTGCTGCTTGTTGTGGCTCTGGAGCCGATTGCGGTTTAGCAGGTTGTGACGGTGCTGCTTTTGAAGGTGCTGCTGCTTGCTCTCCGTCTCTACGTCCACCAATGCCTTGTAGCTGACCTCCACTCATAGGATTTATCATAACTTCTGTAATGTATACGTCTTTACCTTCATTGTTTGTGTATTTACGGTGAGTTAGCATACCTACAACTTGAACTGGTTGACCTTTTTTAAGGTAACTTGCGAATGTTGCTGTTGAACCAAAACCAACCACTCTGTGGAATTGAGGGTTTTCTTTGATTTCACCTGTTTCTTTATCTTTCCAAGTTTCGCTTGTTACGACACTTAGTGTTACTGCTTTGTTTCCTTCCTTGATCTCTCTGATTTCTGGATCAGAGGCAAGATTACCAATAAGAATTACTTGATTAAAACCTTTTTGCATAATTTTTTCTTCCTCTACTATTATTACGACTAAATTTTACGTTTTTGATTATGCATTTAAAAAAAATAAAAGTCAAACCTTTTTTCAACTTTTTTGTCCTTTTTATATGCTTGATTACTATAATACTATAAAGCCAGAATAAATCAAACTTATCCATTGCTTTTTTAATAATTAAAGCTATCATAAATGAATAAATAAAAAAATCAAGAGGAATTTTTAGTGAAAAAAATATTTATTTTACTTAGTGTTTTTTTTTCATTGCAAGCAAACGCACTTACTAAAGAAGAGTGGGTTAATTTTATTATTGATAGTGTTGAAACAAAAGAAGATTTAACTTGGAGTTATGATACCACAAAGTTAAAAACTTATGCTAAAATGGCTAAAAATGAAGATATTAATACTCTAGAAGAAATAGCAAGTGGCGATGATATTCAGGTTAAAAATGCTTCAAAGTACTTACTTGCATTACTAGGTGAAAAAACTAACAAGTTTTTAATAGATAACTATTTAGAAGATAAAGATATAAAAAATAGTTTATATTATTTGAATCTTAATTTTATCAACACTCCTGACAAAAAAAGTTTTTGGCAATATCTTTTATCTAAAGAAAATGTTTCAAAAAATATTGTTTTAGATTCATTTGAAGAATGCAGTGATTTTGAAGATGTCAATTTGTTAGGTGGTCAGGTGTTTGAATTTAATTCTTATGATGATTTTTATAACAAAAGGGATTTGTTATCGAATTATACTAACTTGGATTTAATGCATATTGAATTTGAATTATCAGACGCTGAATATCCTGTATCAATTACTTTGTTTAGTAACAAGTTTACTGTTAATAAAGAAAGCGATGATCTTTGTTTAAAGGCAAGTGAAAATGTTGATTATGTTTATTTACAAAAGATTGGAGCATTATACAAACAATATCAGAAAGAAGATTTTTTAAAACCTATGTGTGACAGTTTAGAATCGAACATGCTTTTAAAATCAAAATTTAATTATCTTTGTATTTAATTACAATTAAAGATAAACCGTAAAGAGTTATCTTTACGGTTTTTTTTAGTTCTCTTGTAGTTCTAATTGTTTTCTAATCCAACGCATGAATTTTATAGCATTATCTTCTGGTAGGAAGGAAGCGTTTCCTGTGTCTGATACTGGAATTGGAAACTCAAAACCACATTCTGTTTTATAAATTAGTTCTCCTGCTCTGAAATGAACAAACTGAACTTTTTTATTTTTTACCATATCTTTGATATTTTTCATACTATAATACTCCTTTTGTTTTTATGAAATTTTACTATGGTATTCCCGACGAGAATCGAACTCGCACTACATGATTGAAAGTCATGTGACCTACCGTTAGTCTACGGGAACATTATTTTGGTACACCCAACGGGAATCGAACCCGTACCATAAGATTGAAAGTCTTATATCCTAACCATTTAGACGATAGGTGTATTTTATTGGTACTCTTGTCGGGTTTCGAACCCGATTCTCCTGCTTGAAAGGCAGACGATCTAGCCAAGTAATCTACAAGAGCATTCATATTTGGCACTCCCAACGGGTTTTGAACCCGTTTCTCCTGCTTGAAAGGCAGGTGTTCTAACCAAGTAAACTATAGGAGTAAACTTTTTGGTACACCTAGTGGGAATCGAACCCACACCGCAAGATTGAAAGTCTTGTATCCTAACCGTTAGACGATAGGTGTATAATGCTAAAACTGATAGGAATCGAACCTATATTTTCATTTGTCAACATTTCTTACGTTAGAAGACAGTTTAGCATTTTTGGTACACCCAACGGGACTCGAACCCGTATCACAAGATTGAAAGTCTTGCATCCTGACCATTTAGACGATGGGTGCATCTTAATTTTTGGCACTCTTGTCGGGTTTCGAACCCGATTCTTCTGCTTGAAAGGCAGATGATCTAACCAAGTAATCTACAAGAGCATTTATATTTGGCGATCCTAACGGGATTCGAACCCGTGTTACAAGATTGAAAGTCTTGTGTCCTAACCTACTAGACGATAGGATCTTTATATTTTTGGTACTCCTGACGGGAATTGAACCCGTTCCCTCTGCTTGAAAGGCAGATGATCTAACCAGTAATCTACAGGAGCATTTATATGGTGTTCTCTATGGGATTCGAACCCATGTTTCAAGAGTGAAAGTCTTGCGTCCTAACCTACTAGACGAAGAGAACAAAAAAAACGCCTTAGAATCGATTCCAAGGCGTTTTTAAAACAATACAATCGTTTTTTAAGCGTCTTGGATTCTATCACCGTCACCAAGACTATTATTATCTTAGTTAGGTAATATAAATTTCCTCTCGTTCTTCAAATGTAATAAATAAAATTTTCATAATTGTAATCTCTCTTTTAATTGAATAATTAGTGTTTAAAAATGTTAAAAATAAAAAAACGTCTTGATTTTAAAACCAAGACGTCTTTAAAACTGTTGTTTTCATAAGTGTCTTGGTATCTACCACCGTTCCAAGACACATGTGTGAATTGTTTAGGTAGTATAATTTTCCTCTCGTTCTTCAAATCTAACAGTAAACATAATTTATTCCTCTATATATAATTAATTTTGGTAAAGCTGAAACTTGTTGTTTTGTGTTTCTCACTTTATGTTTATAAGTATAAGACATTAATTTATTCTTGTCAATACTTTTTTAAAATTTTTTTTATTTTTTTGTTTTGTTTTCAACCACTTATGTTTTTTTAATAGTATACCCTACGCAAGTTTAGCGCATAAAAAAAGACCTTTGGTTCTTCCAAAGGTCTAAAATAATTTTTTTGTATTTTATTTTTGTCTTTGGAAGTTTTCTTTCACGAACAACTCCCGCAAGACAGGGTGTTCATGTCTACGGTTCTTCTTCCTCAGATTCAAATTTAAATATAAAATTAATATTCATTGTTTTTTCCTAAATGTTTTTTATATGATTACTAAATTATAATCGTTTTTCTTTTAATAGTCAATGATTTTAAAATAAAAAACATTAAATATTTGTTTTTTAGATTTATCATAAAAAAAGAACCTTCTTGTGAAGGATCTTTTTATTATGTTTTATTTATTATTCAGAAGGTTCAGCACTTGCCGCATCAGAAACAATATCATTTACTGTTGATAATCTGTTTTCTTCTGTATACCAGTCTTGATCTAATGTCCCACCTGATTCAACAAAATTTCTGAATTTTGGATAAGCATCTGTAATCGGTAATCCAAAACGTGGTGGATACCATTCATGACTGAATAATAAACCCCAAGGCATGCCATTATCATCTAAGAAGAAAGTAGTTGAACCATTACTTCTATCTGCACTACTACCAAATAATAAACTAGATTCAGAGTTCACTGTTTGATCCTTGTTTTTCAAATGAATTTCTAATTTTCTATCTTTTACATCAACAACGTCGTTATAACCTAAAAGATCAGAATATCTTAAATCATTTGGTGAAGAAAAAATAAATGGTTTCAATAAAACTAATGCATCATTTTTTGATATTTCTAAATCTTTTATTGGAATAGAAACACTAAATGTCAAATCATCACCTGCAAGACCACAAAGTTGACTTGTTCTATAGAAAGCATTTTCATCGAATATACAAGTATTATCAAAACTTGGATCATCGATTACTTCTTTTATATCATCAAATATTCTTACTACTGCTGGTAAGGTATCATTTGTCACGTCTTCTGGAACTATTATCTGTCTTCTTATTGTTGGTCTATCTAAACCATGATCTACGTCCACTTGAATTTCTTCCGTATTATGTCTTAATACAACATTTGGTAAAGTTTCTGAAGGTCCGCCTATTTTTGAATCAAATACTTTTGATTCGATTTGAGAAGTAGTTATAAAGTTTGTTGGATCATCATATTGCATTAATTCAAATCCAAATCCATTATTATATTTAGCACCATAATGAGCAACTTGACCGACAATATCTATTCTTCTTAAATAATTATTTTCAAACATAAATTCTTGTCTGTATTTAATAACCACGTCATTGAAGTCATAGTCTGCTTGCTCAGGCCATTTATCTTCAAAAGCTACTGTTGCAAACCCGTCTTTTGAAGGAAAATAAATATTTTCATGAATTGTATTGGTTAGATTTATTTGATAATCCTCTACTTCACCTGGACCAGAAGCACCGTAAGGTGACATTTTCATATCAACATCACTAGATCTAAATCTTACCCAAGTTGTTCCTAGTTCTACACCATTCGGAACATCTATGTTAAAGTTTGTTTCACCAGTTGTTATTATTTCATCACCGTCTGTTGTTATTATTTTGTGACCTTTTGGATAAGCTAATGCTGCGTCTAAAACTTGCTCACTATTTTCAAATATTTCATTGTTATTGAAATCAATCCATCCACTAACATAAGTTAAGCCACCACTAACTTTAACTGTTATTTCTGTGACCATATCTTCTTCCACATTTGCGTTCTGTAAAGTGACTCCAGAAGCCAAGAATACACCGTCATCACCCGAATCCTGACCGTAATCGCTATCTATATTTACGATATCACTTAAATCAACTTCAACTGATTCACCTAATGAATAGGTTGGTGCATATCTTGATTTAGAAAAATCAAGACCTGATAAAGATGAACTTCTTGGTGCATGACCATAATCAAAATCTTCTGTTGGTAGTGCGGCTTGTTGACATCTTGCACCGTCATTACCCTGAGCACTAAATCCATTTGCAGATAACGTTATAGCGTCAGAAGGATTCGTTCCTGAATTTATGGATGGAATATCTATTTTATAAACATTACCTGTTTTATTGTTAGCTACATATAAATTACCGCTATTATCAAAGTATGTTGCACCAAAAAAACCAGGGTCTGAAATTCCAAGATTACCAAGATTTGTATTTTGACCTGTTGTTGGGTCTATTCTAATCAAATCAGCATTTCCACCTTTTCTACCTGAACCTACACCATAAAACATATTATCACCAGTAACGTCTTCTTCACCAATTATTTCATTGTATGCCATATCACCCAAGTAATTACTTAAATTACTACCTGAACCTACAACTTCTAAATTGTATTGATCAGCACCTTCATTTAAATTTATTCTTATTAGGGTATTCGGATTTGAAAAACCATACCAGTAACCACTAACAACATCTGCTACATATAGACGATAATTTGTACCAACCAAATCAGGCAAAGGTATTCTTTCAAGTTCATAATCTATTGGAAGATCTACGTCATCTGAGTTATTTTTCTTTATTATTATTTTTAATAATTCTTTAGTTGACATATCCATTCCATAATAATGATTATCAAGTGTGTTATAACCTACACCATTAATTCTTACATAAGGTTGATATTCAAAGTCATCCACAACTTCACCCGTTGCTAAAGACATCGCTCTTAAAAATGTTTTGTTATTTGATATTTGTGTCATTAGCCCATGTTCTCCACATTCTGCTATAACTGCACCATCACTATAACTATCATAATCAATTGCCAATGTAGGAAAAGAGCAAATCATTGTGCTTGTTAATAAAGATAATTTTATTTTATTCATTTTTTACTCCTTTGTTAAATCAATTATTTGTTTTTTTGAGCCATTGAAAACAACTAATGCTTTTGAACTATTTAATTTTATATTCAATAACATTTCAGTTTCACACGGACCTACTTTTTCTGATTCTAATATTATATCTGAAGACTTTGGAACATATGAAGATTCACTAATTTCTGGTGGAAGTTCGTAGACAACCATAGAACAGTTGACACTATTATCACCTATATTTAATGAAATTTGCTTGGAAGAATCAAAGTTATAATTATCAGGAACATTTAATGACGTTTGACCTGCTCCACTATCGTCATTATTATCTTGTGTATCGTCTATTGAATCGTCTTGAGAATCGTCTTGTGATTCTTCTTGCATTGATTCTGCACTTTCACCACTACTACCACCGCCACAAGCTGTTAATCCTATAAGCATCGAGGTAATAAGGAAATATTTGTATTTTTTCATAAGGCCTCCTTAATTTTCTGTTTCACAATACCTAAGAGGGATTTAATGTAAAAAAGTTTCAGGTTTTTTTAGTAAAAACATATTCATTTATTGCTCCATTTTTTATATTTATCATAATTTGAATAATAAAAGGCTTTTATTGTTTAATTTCTTTAATTATTGAATTTTTGTTCATCAATTTTAAATATAAAATTATTTATACTTTTAATTTTTTCTTTTTTTTGTTGAATAAATAATATTTTTTATGTATAATTCCTCCTTTTATAATGAAATGGATAAATTAGTAATGTTAGAGAGTATAGATTTTAATAATATAACTAAAAATGAATTTAAGTTTTTGCTTTTTCTATCAAGTAAGGATAATGAAGCGAAAAACTTTTTATTTAATAATGTTTCAAAAATTAATTTTGATTTTTTAGACCTTGATGACGACAATACAATGAGAGAGTTTGTCTCCACTCTTTTTAATGAATTTACGGAAAAAGATATAGCTTTATTTTTCAATAATGATTATGAGAATATAATGTTGCTTTTTAAAGTCAAAGAGTTTGCAACTAAAGAGCAATTTCAAAAATTAAAAGAAAATATTTCAAATGAAAAAATACTAGATAATATTAAAAAGTCTGATTTTAAAACCGAGCAAATACTGCATGATTTAAGTATGAATTTAAAAAAAGAAGAGGGTTTTCTGGACGAGAAAATTGTTGAATTTTATCAAGATTTTGAAAGAGTTTATTTAAAGCTAGGAAATCTACTAATAGATAGAGCTTATTTTTTGGCTGATAAATATCCATTTACTGGCTTTACACAGGAGATTCCATTTTATAAAATAGAAAACTTCATTAAAATAAAAAACTTAAATTGTTTAAAAGCCTTTTACTCTTTTTATTCTATTTTTGTTTACGATAAAGGTAGGTTTTATTATTACCGTGACATACCTTTTTTATTTGATTCTACCCATGAAAATAAACATTTTACACCTTCTTTTTTTAACTTATGCAGATTTTTATCAGAAAAAAAAATTAAATCAGAGACAGAGATCTTGTTATTTGAAAATATTATTAATGATAATTCTAAACTTTATAATCTTTATGATTTTAAAAACCTCAATACAATTAAAGAAATTAAACGAGATATATCTATCACTAAAGAAGATTTAAATAGAAGTAAAGAATCATTTGATATCCTTTTAAATGAAATAGATAATGATTTATACGATCCAGACATTGAATTAGAAAATCTTGCTTGTGACGTTTATTGTTTTGACACAATTTTTTTGGATAATATTTTTTTATTAAGATCAAGCTTAAAAAAAGAAACCTATGGTAGATTTTATGATTCAGTTTTATGTAATCCTTATTTTTTAACAATTGTTTTTCACTCAATTTTAAAAATTAATTATACAGAAGATAAATATAATTCTTATGAAGGTAAAATAACGGATAAAATTGATACTTTTCTTCATTTTCTTAAACACAGTATTAAAAAAGAAAATAACTCTGCTGTTTACGAACAGGTTTTAGAATATTATCCTGAGATGTCTTTTTTAATTGACCTTATCAATCATACTTGTATTCAAACTACAAAAGATTTTTTGTTCTCTTTAATTGATACTGGTGTTAATCTTCGAACTTTTGTTTCTGATTATCAAACCATAAATAATCAAAAATCGTTTTTTGATTACCTTATTTTGAATCTTTTACCATTAATTCAAGAAAAATGTAAATTTAAAAAAAATAAAATTATTTTTAGAGAGGTTGAATATGATTTTAACCTTGATTTCTTTAAGATTTTTTATAAAAAGGCTTTAAATGTTGAACTTAATTTATATTCTAATAAAGAAAAATTAACATATGTATTCTACAATAGTAGCTTCTTTTCTAGTTGTGATTTTAAAAATGAAATCTTTAAATATTACTTGGAATTAAATAAAGAATATAATGTTAAAATTAAATCTTTGTTTTTTAATTATAACAACATATTGACAAAAGATTCAGAAGAATTTTATATTTATAAAAAAATAAGAGGAAAGTATTTTTTCCAAGAAGACGTTTTAGTTTTGGATTATGATTTAGATCATAATAATTATTTATATTATAGAATATTATCTTTTCAAGATTTCAACAGCATATCCAAAATTACTGGTTGGAATAAATATGATTTCTTCAAAAAAATAAAAAACATAGATTATTTAGAATATGATAAAAATGGATTTTTGACGAATGATTTTTATAATATATTAAAACTCAATTTTAATAAATAGATTATAATTTTTTCATTTATATTGAAACTAAATTCAATAATTAAAAAAATCGAGTGTCAACTCGATTTTTTTTGGCGTTTCCACAGGGATTCGAACCCCGAACCTTTTGTTTCGTAGACAAATGCTCTTCCAATTGAGCTATGGAAACATTCTGGTATTTCTGATCAGAATCGAACTGATGACCTTTGCCATGTCAAGGCAACGCTCTAACCTACTGAGCTACAGAAATATATGGTAGTCGTTATAGGATTTGAACCTATGACCTCTTCCATGTAAAAGAAGCATTCTAACCAACTGAACTAAACGACCTTTTTTGGAACTCCTACGAGGACTCGAACCCCGATCTGTGGTTTCGTAGACCACTGCTTTATCCCGTTAAGCTATAAGAGCATTTTTTATTTGGTGATCATTACAAGACTTGAACTTGTAACCTCTTCCTTGTAAGGGAAGTGCTCTCCCAAATTGAGCTAAATGACCTTGTGTTGTTTCTTGTTAATCATAATAATACACTTTAAATGTATTGTCAATGCTTTTTTTTAAATAATTTTATTTTTTTTCTTTATTTTTCAATGTTTTATATTTGTTTTAGGTGTAGTTTAACCTGCAATAGAAATGCATAAAAAAGCCCTCTTGAGATACAACTCTCAAAAGGGCTTGGAACTTTAACTTCCTACGAGAGTTGCATGAGCAACCCTCGCTTGATAGGATTGCTATCTACGATTTACCACTCGAACCACTCGGAAATTAAAATTTAATTTATTCATTTTTTTACCTTTTTTCAATTATTTAAACATTATACTATCATTAACTATTTTTTGCAATAGTTTTAATTTCTTTTTTTAATTTTAACAAATAAGAGAAAAAAACATAAGAAACAATTAATACAGCCATTATTATTTCTATATTTAAAACAATATGCATAAAATTATTATGACCAGAAAGTTGTTCTGCCCAGTTTAAGTATAATCTTAGTCCTGTTGCGCTTATCACCAATGGGAATGTTAATGCTGAAAAACCATAATTAAAACCATTTTTTATTATTTTAATTAGAAACAAATAAACACTAAATGTCATTAATAATGCTATTCCAAACAGTAAGTTTGTAATAAAGAAATTTGGATTTTCAATTAAAGATAGATACCCTGTCAATGTTAAACTTGCAGGAGCAGCCATTATCCCTGTATTGGCTAAAAGATCTTTATTGATTTCAGGATAAAAGAAAAACCTTTTTAACATTATTGGAAGCATTACTAAATAAGATATAAAGCCAAACCATAAAAGCCCCTCTGCTAAAATATGAAAGTCATTGCTTGGTAATGTGGTTACACCAACAATTATGCCTATCGGTGGAACAAACCAGCTTGGTATTATATGTTCTATATCAAAATGATTTAATCTGCCTTTTATAAAGAAAAATAAAAATATTAAATGTAAACAAATTGAAAATAGCCATAAATAAGTTCCAAATAAAAATCCATTTTTTGTTATTGCATAAGATATGACCATTAATGACATTGCGAATGTTGGTATAACACTACCTATTGTTGGGTGATGGAGATCTTCGACTAATAAATTTGAATGAATTACATATTTTACTATAACTGGCACTAATAGAAAAAATGCAACTATTGCTCCTATTGTTTGAAGCTTTGTATTTAATTGAAAAACATTATCAAGCAACCATAGTAAACTACCTACCGATAGAGAAAGACCTGTTATTGGTGTTGGAAATTCCTTCATTGTTTACTCCTCGATTTTTTTATTTTCATCTTATTTTAATTATTTTGTTTTGTAAATCTAATAATTTTAAACAAGGTTTTAAATAAAACTTAACAAGTTAATATTTGATTCCAAAATAAATCATCGAAAGTAAAATAAATAATAATATAAACACCCTTATAATTCTGAGTTCTTTTTTATTTAGTTTTTTATGTTCTATAATTCTTTTCGTTTTTCTTTTATTTTTAAGGTAAATGGCAAGCAACGCTCTTTTCCTGTCTGCTATATTTGCCTGTTTTGCATAACGTCTTCTTTGTTCTGCCGTCATTTCTATTTCTTTTATTTTTCTATGTTGTGGTTGATATCTTCCTCCAACTGCCATACTTCCTCCTTTTTATACTGTTATATACAAGACACGTTTATCTTTAAAAAACATTCTTTTTTTGAATAAAAAAAACTTAATTGTAAAAAATAACTAAGCTTACTTGACTTTTGCTATTAAGTGTATTATTATAGATTACAAGAAAGAAAATGGAATGATCAAAAACTAACATTCCTAAAAATTTAACAATACTGAGGAAATGATTATGCTTACAAATGAACAAGAAAAACTTAAAAAAGAAATTTTAGAAATCGCTGGTGTTACTCCAATGTCTAGGTTTGACGTTAAGAAAGCTATTCGAGATCGAATTGACTACTTAAAGAATTATGTTCGCAAATCAGGAATGAAAGGTATTGTTTTAGGAATTTCTGGTGGTGTTGATTCTACTACTGCTGGTTCTTTATCTCAAATCGCAATGAAAGAATTAAGAGAAGAAGGTTATGAGGCTCAGTTTATCGCTGTTAGACTACCATATAAAGTTCAACTTGATGAAGAAGACGCACAAGAAGCTGTTAAATTTATTAATGCCGATCAAATTGTTGATGTGAATATTGGTAATGGCACAGATGGTATCTTTAACTCAGTATTATCAGCTTTATATAGCTCAACTATGAATGAAGAAAAAGAATTAGCGACTAATGATTTTGTTAAAGGTAATGTAAAAGCAAGAATGAGAATGATTGCACAGTATGCAATTGCGGGTAAATTTGGGTGTCTTGTTTTAGGAACAGATCATAATGCAGAATTTACTGCGGGTTTTTACACTAAACATGGGGATGGAGCTTGTGATTTAACTGTTCTTAATGGTTTAAACAAACGTCAGGTTCGTGCTTGTGCAAAAGAATTGGGTGCGCCTGAATGGTTATGGTCAAAAGTTGCTACTGCTGATTTAGAAGAAGATAATCCACAAGTATCTGACGAAATTGCACTAGGATTTAAGTATGATGATATGGACGATTTCCTAGAAGGCAAAGAAATTGAAATCGAGGCAGAAAAGCGTATTATTCAACAATATAAAATTACAATTCACAAACGTGAAATGCCTGTAGGTTTTGAATAATAAATAAAAAGGAAGAGCGATCTTCCTTTTTATTTATTTAAAAGTAACAAAAGCCACATAGTTGTGGCTTTCGACAGCAACTTAACTTTTGCTGTTCCAGAACGTCCTTACCGCACACTGGCTTGACCATAAATGGTGACGGGACATCATGCAAGCATGTCTGTTGTGTCCTACTTGTCCTATATTATATCTTAGTTTTATTTTTTATTCAATCTTTTTATTTTAAAAGTTGATTTTTTTTCTGTCTTTGTAATTAGATCTTCAATTTTAACCATTGATAAAGTTTTATTTTCAAGAACTTTTGAATTATTTAAATTTATAATATTTGAAGTGTGATTTTTTACAATTTTTTCAAATTTTTCTATTTCAAATAACTGTGTTGCTATTATAACTTTAATGTTGTTTTTTGAGCAATAATCTAAAATTTCATTAAAAAAACTATTTTCTAGATTATTAATATCTAAAATTCTATTTATTTCATCTATTGCTAATGTTTTGGTTTTTCCTTTTTTTAATTCATTTAATATGTTAATCATATGAAAATCGTTTATAGTTTTATATATCATCTCTTTGTAATTTCCTTTGAAATCATATTTTTTTATTAATTCCAATTCATTATAGGGTTGAAATCTATCACTTCCTTCAATGTTTGCTATTAAACATTCTTTTGGTTTTTCATTCTGTAATAAATCTACTATGAAAAAAGATTTTCCACAACCAGGTTTTGCGTGAATAATAGTTAGAGGCTTTTCTTCGTATATTGTTAATTTTTCTTTTTTATCTTCCATTGTGTTAAAAGATAAAACTTCAATTACATTGCCATTTTTAAATAGATAATTTTGCATTGAATCCCAAGATTCAAAGTCTGTTTTTTCTTTTGTTATGATATTTCTAGCTTCTGACAAAGATATGTTTTTTGCTTTTTTTAATTTTTTTGCATCTTTTTTGATTTGTTGGATTGATAATCCATTTGGTGTGTATTTTGACATAATAATTTCCTCAATTATAAAATTATACTAGTCTGCGAAATATAACTTTGAGTAAATTACATTTATTTAAATCATTTATGCTTTATTCTTATCCGAATTTTGTCTTAAGCAGACTAACAGGTTTAAGCAAAACCTTTATCAATAATACTATCATTTCATTTTTCAGTCAATCTTTTTATTGTTTTTTTTGAAAAAAAGTATATTACTAAAGTAGTGATAAATAAAAAGGAAAATTATGAAAAAAAATATTATTTCTATTTCAATTCTTTTATCTTCTATTGCATTTGCGAATAATTATAATGTTATTATTGTCAAAGACGGTTCTTATGCAGTAGAACAAAAAGGTGTTGAATATTCTGAATGGATTTTTATTGACTCTACATGTGAAAACAATTTTGAGACGAATGATTTGTATTATGGAGAAATAGCCACTCAGATTTCTACTTGCTCAGATAACTATGAAAGAACAAAAAAGACAACAACTGTTGATAAAGATGGCACAGTTACCATAAAAGAAGAAACAGAATACAGAGCAGATAAAACTTCTGAATCTACACAAATTATCACTGGGACTCATTTAGAAAATAGTTGTTTGGATATTTTAAATAACAATTATTCAAAAGGTAGTGATTATTATTTTGTAGAATCAAATTCAAACCCAGAGGAAGTTTATTGTGATATGGAAACAAATAATGGTGGCTGGACACTGGTTACAAGATTAAATACCACTGATGAAAACACTAGAAAATGGGATGATTCTTTTTGGACTACTTCAAATCAAGTTGGAGATCTTAAAAACAATAAAGATTATTCTTCTCTCTATAAAAACCACGAAGACGCTTTCTCAGAAGTTTTGTTAGAATTTAATTATAATAATGGTGTTCTAAAAACAAGTTTTGTTAGTAATTCTAATAGCTTAAATTTTTATGATTCTTTAAATCAACCTATCAGTAAAAATAATACTGATTTTAATAAAGGGTATTATAATACTAGTGAAGCTGATTCTTTTTTTGGTGATATTTTAACATTTCAATTAGATGGTGCTATTAATGGTGGCTTCCCTGATTACTTTAGAATTTGGTATAATAAAGCATTTAAAGACCAATGTAATCAAACTGGTGGTATAGGTTCTTTGAGCGATTTTGATAACACAATGCATTGGTATACTGAAGCTGGCTATCCTAGTAGTTATGAAGGTTGTCAGGAAAATATTTATAGAAGCTATTTGGGAACGAACAAGGGTGGAACACATGCAGTAATAAATCTTCCTGAATATGAAATTGCTATTGGAAATCCTGATTATTATACAACAGATATTATTAATATCTATATAAGATAAAACAAATTAGATAAAAGATTGATAGCTATTCAATCTTTTTTTTGTCTATATATATGGTAAAATAATAATAAACAAGATTAAGGTAAGTATTAATGAAAGACATAAGAAGTTTTTTACAACAAGAGTTAAAAAATATTAAAAGTGAATTGAGTTTGGAAAGTTTAGTTTCTATCGCTTTACATGAAATATCTAAGAATGACTATTTTAAAGAAAATTATAGCCATTTTGATTTGATAGAAAATAATGGTGAATATAGAGTTTTAGCAAATTGTTTAAATGATATTTCTGGCATTACGAATAATTATCTCGACGCAGAAGTTTTAAACCCTGTTGCTAATTATAAAACAGATACTTCTTTCTATTATGAAGAAAAAGAAGATGAACCAGAGCTAGAAAATGACAATGATAATGATAATGAAGATGATGATTATTACTATGATTATTATGAAGAAGAAAAGGTTGATATTCACGGTTATAAACCATTATTTTCTGAAAGAAAATCTAATAATATAAAAAGATACTTGGAAATATTATCGACTTCTAATAATTTTAATGAAATTAACACAAAAATAAAAGAAGAAAACCATTATATGTTGTTAGACGTTTTTCAGTCTAGGAAATTTATTCTTGATAGAGTTAATAATGAATCAAGTTCTTTAAAAAAAATAAATAACTTATTATCTAACTTTTTAACTTATGATATTAAGGAAGGTCATTTTAAGTTTAAAAATAAAGAAATGTCTTTTGGATCGACATATTCAAGAGATTATTTTAATGCTAACTCTTTAGAAGCTTTGTGTGGCACATTTAAAAAAGAATATATTAAACGTATTATTAATAATTCTTCTCTATGGAATTTTTCTGCTTTGTTTGGAGACGAAGAAGGAAATACTCCAAAAGAAGTTATCGATATATTTAAAGATGACAATGTAGAAAATTGGGAAGCTGTTAGATTTTTTGCTAAAAACAACAAAGACGTCTATAAAAATAAATTGTTTAATATTGCTTTTGTCACTAATGAACAAATTAATAAAAAAGAATTAGCTTTTGATTATTTCTTTAAAAAAGAAAAAAATAAAATACTTAAAGAAATTGAATTTGTTAAAGATATATTTACACCCAAAGAAACTATCATAAGTAAAACAAAAAAAGAAATAGAACCTATATTGAATAAAGTAAACAAACTTTACTTTAATAAAAATTCAATTGAGAACATTAAAGTCGAAAATTATTATTTAAAAGAAGAAGATAATAACTATAATTATCTTGCTCCACAAGTTGAATTATTAAATGACGAAAAAAACAATGCTTTTAATTTTTGTGGTGAAAAATTTATTGATTCACCAGTTAAAGGGTTCTCATATTGTGGGCATGATATGTTTAAAAGTGTTGCTAAAAAAGACAATATTCTTGTCGTTTTAAGGAATGAAAATGAGATTGTTGCTTATGGTAGTTTATACCCCTATCAAGATGAGTTTCTTCAAGTTAATATTGTTAATGTTGCAAAACATATGAGAGGAAAAGGATTGATTCAGCCTATTTATAAAGAGTTCGCTAAATACGCAGAAGAAAAGAATATGCCTATTGTAACAACACATTATACAGATTTAGGAAGACAAAAGATTCCTGAATTTAAAAGGGAACTTCTTGAAAACAATAAAAACATATTATGGCTAGATAATTGCTCTAATCCACATCAAACAGAAAAAGAAATTCTTTTATCTGATATTAGTGGAGCTATTGTGAGTAAATTTAAAACAGTTAAAGATCAAATTAATCTAAAAGAAGCAAGAGAAGTATATGATAAACTTGTTGACAAAATAGATGACGAAGTCTTTTCAAAAGAAAATGAAATGAATTTTTCTTTAAAATGGGAAACAAAAGAGAAATTTGTTGAAAACTTTAATAAAAAAATTGACGATTTTATTTTGAATAAAAACAAAAAGGATAATAAAAAACAAAATAGAATGAAAAGAAAACCATAAAAAAGAGAGCATTCGGCTCTCTTTTTTTAATAAAAGTATTTCGAATTTATTATTTCAGGTTCCAACAATTCAGGATATTTATCAGGCTGTTCTGTTTTTAAATTGTTTATTTTCTTAACTATGGTTTCAGCTAAATAATATTCTTCAATTGTAGGTAAGGTCTTAAATTTTGCGTATATTTTATTTAACTCATAATTAAAATCTTTTACCTCATAAGAGTCTTCAAATAAATTAGGATTAGTGCTTCTGTTTATTTTAATTAAAAAATCTTTCCCTCTATTTCTTAATTTGAAAAACAATATGTTTCCTGAAATTAGTAGTGAAAACAAATGACTGTTTTCTATTTCTAGATTTTCTGAATATTTTTCTAATTCTACAATGTTTGATATTTGAGAAGTTTTTATTCCCATTTTTTCTTTAAAATCATAAGATACTCTAAATTTAAATTTTTTATCCCAATTATTTGCATTTTCTATATACAGTTCATTAACATCATTATCTAGATGCTCCAATATATCTATATCTAAACAAGAAGCTCTAATAGCCTCTTTTAAAGAATTATATTTTTTATCTTCAAGCTTTTGTAAATAAAAAGCTATTTTTTTTATGTTTTTTCCTTTTGATATTAATTTTCTTGCAAAAACTTCATTTAGATTAATTATTTCCAACTCTTCTTTAGAACATTCTGTTATTTTTTCATTTCTGTCTAATAAACTCATTATATAAGTTGAATTGTAAATTTTGCTTAATTTAAAATCTAATTTTTTTATTTCTTGAATATTTTTCAATTGGTTTAAAAAGTTTTTGTTCATGTAGTGAAATAAGAAATTATTATGGTGTTGTTTATAATTTAAGCTTTTTGTCAACGCCATAAAACTATCCATTGCAGGTTTGTTTTTCGCCAATTCTTTTTCTTCAAAAATAATAATATCAGTTGCATTTTCTTCTTTCTGCCCCGTATTCTTATTTTTAAACACCACAGATTTTTCTACTTTTTTAAATTTTGATTCTATATATTTTTTAATATTATTAGAAAATTGGTTATATCTTTTTTTACTTAATCCTTTGCCTCTAAAATAGAAATCATATTTATAATATTGAGATTTCATTAAAACATATTCTGTTTCTTCTTCTTTATTTAACGTTGCGCCTTTTGTAAATTCTTCTTTTTCGAGCAATCTCATTAATGAGGTTATTGGAGAAGTGTAGTTGGATATTTCGAGTTTTTTATGTCGCAGAAAATTTTTAAAGTTTTGTGTTAGATATAACTCATTTGTTGATAGATCTAATCCTATTTGGATAGAGTTTATATCAAAAGTATCAACAACAGACTTTACATATTTAAAATCTTTATTTATTCTTTTTGCATAAATTAAATTGATCATTCCTTTTTGACCTGTCTGTATTATTTCCAAACCTTTTGTTTGTTCTTTTGAAACAAAACCATAAGATGTCTTATGAACAGTTATTTCTTTTTTTCCATAAGTCCTCATTGTAAAAGATCTTTCTTGATCAAAAGAATTATATTTTTCTAATTCACATTTGCTTTCATTAAAAATATCTATATCTTTTATTCTTGTATGTATGTCTATATCATTAACTCTAAAGTAAGCTTCTGCTACAGATTGACCTGCTATTACACCAGAATTATTAAATTCAACACCTGACTTTTCTTCTAAAAATTTTCTTATTTTCAACCCTGTTTCTTTTGACATTTTATATTATTAACTCCATAATTAATTTTTTTATTTTGTTTTAATATTTGTTAATTCTTTTACAAAATCTTCATTTGTTGGAAGTAGATTTACATTGTAAATCTTTAAAGCCTTTTCTTTTTGTATCTCAACTTCATCAAGATCATAATTTTCTTTTTCTATCGTTTTAAACGGGGCTTCTTTAAACACCAACAATGTCATTTCGTCTAAATCTAAAATATAAAACCACTGACACCAAGTATTCCCCATTCCTGCACTTGCTTGGTGAAAAAGAATTGGGAATTCATTTTCTTCAACATACTTAATTATTTCTGCACCCATGTCTCTATCTAATTGTGGATAACGTTTTTTAAATCTTTTTGATTCTTCCAATGTTATGAAGTCACCAGTTTTTATCCCTTCTTTTTTATATAAATCCTTTAAGCTTTCTTCGTCCAATTCTTGTATGTTTTTTATATTATTTTTTAACTTTTTAAAATCTAAACCTCTTAATATTTTTAAAATGTTTATTCCTTGACCATCAGGATATCCATCCCATTGACAATATTTTGCAACTTTTATTTTGTTTTCTGATTTTATTGATATTAAATTCCTAGTACCCATTTTTATTTTATCCTTTTATATCTATTTTTAATTAAGTTCTTTTTTATGAAGTATTTTTGGTTATTAAAAGAATCTAGTTCTTTTTTTATTGCGGTCTGTGTATCGAGACCTCTTATAATCCAACGATAAATGCTTCTTTTCATTTTAGATTGATAATTTTTTGTAAAACCTTTATCTTTTAACCCTGCTTCAACCTCTTTTTGATCTTCTTTTGATAATATTTTTAATAAGTCTTCTTCATTTAATTTTGATAAATCATCTGTCCAACATTTTAGTTTATTCAAATCTTTTAATTTCCCTTTATTCGCTTTTTTTACATTTAATGGTAAAAATGTTTTTTCTATGTGTTCAGGAGTTTTTTTGTAATTCAAATTTAAATAATCAAAGTTTTCATTTTTTATATCTTTAATAACTTCTTCATTGAACATAAAATAATAACAAAATTCTTGAAAGTGTTTTTCACTAAACTTATCAAGAGTTAATAAAAATGAATAATGTTCATCTTTTATTTTTTTGTCTTTATTTTCAATTGTAATATTAAATAGATAACCATTGTCTTTTGTTTCTTTATAGTTTGGTCTTCTTAATATCCTAAACTTATAAAATGCATTTTTTGTTTGATTTAAAAAATTTCTTGTTGGTGTTGAGTATATTAGTTTTCTTTCTCTGAAAGAACAATATTCTATCTTCATAAACATCCTTAAATATTTTTTTTGCATAATAACAAAGAGAGTTATTGAAGTAAAGATTTTTCTTTATTTTAAGTTTTTATTTTGATATAATGTGCTTCTTATTACGGAGAAAATAGATGAAATTAAATATAAAAACAAGTGTTTTACTTTGTTCTGCATTAACTCTTTTTGGTTGTAAAGATAGAAGCGAGGTTGTAAATTATGGTCAGAATCTTGTCGATTTTTCTGACGGTTATGTTCAGAACATGCCAACAACCATTTCCAATTCAGAAAAACGAAGTCAAGGTGATTTAGATTGTGATGGCATAGAAGATATGTTTGAAATCAATGATACTAAATTTTGGGGACAAGAATATAAAATTAATTTTTATAAGGGGTATATGGATGGTAATAAAAGAATGTTTGAAGCACCAAAAGTTATTGATTTAGGGTTAAAGCTTAATAACTGGTCAAGTCAAGTTAAAATGGATTCAGCATATCTTGATTATGACCAATGTATAGACATTGTTTTTGTTGACGTTTCAAAAAAGAATATAAGAATGGAAGTTGCCATGAACCAAGGTAATTTGAAATTTACGAAAGATACAATGAAAATGAAGGTTAATCCAAGAGTTGAATTTTTAGGTTATTTTAGAGATTTGATTGAAGAAATTTCTTTAAGTGAAGATGAATCTTTATCTGACTATTTGAAAATGGATTGGGCTGACTGGGACGGGAATGGAACTGACGATTTTCTTTTATTTATGAAAGATGGACGTTCTTTACATATTGGTATTTTCTATACTGAAAGTTCTTCTGGCTTAGTTCCTGAATTTGCAAGTTTTGAAGAAGAATGGGTTCAGGATTTCTTATATAATACACCTATTAGAACTCTAGATACAGGTGATCTTAATGGCGATGGTAAGTCTGATGTTACTGCTCTTTATAATGAAAGCAACTCAAAAGGTGTTCATACTGCAAAATATGTCATTGCCGTTCAAGACAAAGAAGGTAATATTGTTATACAGCCTGATAAAACATTACAAGCCAAAGTTGATTTAGATTTCTTTAAATCCGTTTCCAAAAGAGATTTGACTGACGAAAATCATGACGGCAAAGATGACATTATCTACATTACAGAGGAAAACAATATACCTATTCGAGTAATTTGGTACTCTGAATAATTTTAAAAAAAGAAGTCTCTCGGCTTCTTTTTTTCTTGTTGTTATATTTTGTATTCATGTATTTTAAAAAATAAAAAAAGACTCCGCTTGAGTCTTTTTTTAATTAAATATGACAATCTATATTTACTAATATTGAATCTTCTGGAATAGAATCAAATATTTTACGCCACTCTACAGCCCAATCAGACTTTTCATCTTTTGTAAGTCCGAAATAAAGCATTTCACCTTTTTCTACCCAACCTTTTTCACTCAAAACGGCAAATGTACCAAGAGCGTGATATTCAGTTTCTGCTAAAAATGCTTTATAATCTCCTGCTTTAAAGACATCTTTTATATCCTCAAAAAATAGCCCCATTTCTTTTGAGCTTTTTTTTATTTCATCTATCAATGGTTGCTCATGATATTTTTCACGGATAACATCCATAATTAGATTTCTTTCTTTGTATTTCATTTCTTTTAGTTCTTTTTCTGATAGATTTATTTCTTTTAAATGTGCAAGCTTTATTTCATTAAATGAAAATATTTCTCCTTTACTAGATAAATCTTCCCATATTCTCCAGTCTTCTCTAGCTTTATTACCTGCTTCTTTTAATATTTCTTTCACATTAATGTTTTTCTTTTTTATTGTGTCTGATTTTAAACCTGTTTCTTTATTTAACCATTTTCCAGACCAACGACCACCTATTTTCCAATAATCCCATTTTGCATTTTCATTATTATAATAACCAAAGTCATGCTCTCCTGTTTTTTCATTTGTTATTATTTCATAACCATACCAAGAAGTTACAAAATCAAAAACATCTTTGTAATAATCAGTTGGTTTAATATTTATTTCTTCATATTCTTCTGGTAAGACAAATTTTCTATCAAATCCAGAACCTTGTTTGCAACTTATAATAAAATCGTTTTGACCGTCATAGCGCATTGCTATTACTGTTTTTGATTCATCTCCTTTTTTTACAATTACAGGAACCATTTCTTTTTCATAGTCCTCTAAAACTTCTTCTCTTTTAGATTTGAAAGTTACGTAAGGAGAATCTTTATCTGAAAGTTCTTGGTAAGGAGCAAGCATTTGAGTTATTTTCTCATTTATTTCATATTCTTGTGTGTTTTTATCTAGGACTAATAATACGGTATAGTGTGACATTTTTGTTTATCTCCTGCCTTAATCAATTGCCTATTATAACATATTAATGAATTGGAATCTATCTTTTTTAGAATTAAAAAAAGAGCTTTACAAGCTCTTTTTATACAGGACGAACAATATATTATAAGACTTTTCATCTTAATTGATGTGTTTCAATTACAATAACGTATTTAAATTAAAAATAAATATGTATTTGTTTAATCGTAAATTAAGTTTTACTTAAATTGAAATATAAAAAAATAGTTTTTTATTATTTTATCCATATTACTAATTTTGTAAAACCTATCTTTTCATCATTGTAAAGCTGGTTTAAAGCAAATCTTGCAGAAATATTTTCTGTTGTTTCTGGCACTTTACCTGATAAAATTGTTAGTTTTCTTTGATTATTTGCCGCTATTTCTGTTGCTGTATAATCACCTGAATTTGCTAACCATTCTAATCCCGCTCTTGTTAAACCCGTTGTTGTTCTTGTTAAACTATGAATGTGTTTTCTGTTTCCTTGAATTCCATATGTTATGCTTATTCCATCTAAATATTGTCCGTTTACTGTTGTTGAGTCTCTGCTTGAGGTCGCTACGTTATAAGAATCAGGTGTTATCGCTTGCAGAGAATCTATATCTATCATTGATTCAGTCCAAGCAAAATTATTTGTTGGAGCAATAATTTCTTCCCAGATAAAGGAAGAAGCATCAGCACTTGTAACATCTTTTCTATACCAACCATCTTTTAATGTAAAACTTGCACCTGTATAAGTTGTTAATGTTCTATTTACTGTCTTTACAAACCCATTTGGAGTATTGTCTGGATTTTCAACGAAATTATAATTTGTTATTCGCATCCAACCACCACCATTTCTTGTCATATCACAATAAACATCAGATCCACCATTAAAATTAATTCTATAATTTCCATCTCCATAAGAAAAACCGTTTGACAATACTTCTTCACAAGTATTTTCTATGTGTGTTCCTGTTAGTTTTATTGTATTTGATTTTACGTCTATTTTTGTTTCTTTCGTTTTATTTATTATTTCTTCTCTACCGTCACCATAAACCACTTTTGTCGTCGTTATTCTTTCTTGTGGTTCAGAACAAGTTTCTGTTTGATCAAATTCAATTCCATAATAATAATCTTCTGCTAAATTATCTTTGGAACACGATTTTTCTCCTGTTGCCAACCATTCACCAACTATAACTACTTTTTCACCGTAATTATAATTATTTGCTTGACTCGATATTATTACTTTAAAATTAGCAAAAGTATTAGTTGTTAATAATGTTGACATAGCTATTGTTAATATTTTTGTTTTCATTTTGTTTTTGTCCTTTTTATTTTACCCATAATATATATTTTCTAAAGCCTACTGTTTCGTCATTCACATATTGATCAGCCATTGATCTAAATCTTATTTTTTCTAAACCTTGTGGTTTTACTTTTGTTATTATTTCTTTTTCAAATTTAAGATTATATGTATACCCTGAAACATTTGTAGACATAAATGTATATTTCATTTCTTCTCTATTTAACCAAGATAATTGATTATCTAATATATGGGAATCATTGTCATAACCTACTGGCAATGAAAATAAATGATTTAAACTTCCTAGTTCACCATATGTAAAATTATAACCGTCTAAATATTCAGATTCTAAATGAACATTGTCTGTTAATTCCGAAGTATCAACTGGTTTAAATCCGTCAAGAGAACGGAATACAATTCCTTCAAAATCAATAAAAGCTTGTTTCCAAGGTGTTATTGGTTGGGCTTCAATTTCTTTCCAACGACCAATAGTTCCTCTTGCTATGTCTGTCCAATCGTCTACCCAAAAGCCGTCTATTACGGCATAATTTTTATCTGTTGTATCTTTTATTATCTTGTTTGTTGTTGATTGATAACCAGTAGGAGTGTTATTCTTGTCAGAATACCAATCATAAGAAATCACTTTTGTCCAACCACCACCGTGACGAACCATATCACACTCTACCACTGGGTTCCCATATAACGATAGTGTATACTTACCAGAAGGTAATGTGCTTTCAAAATCTTGAATTTCTTTACATGAGTTTTCTAAATGTGTTCCATTTTTGGAAAATTGATTTATTGTTGTTTCTATTTTTGTTTTTTTGTCAACGTCAACAATTATTTCAGAACCATCTGATATTACTTTTTTTGTTGTTATTGTTTTTTCTTGACTTTGATTACAAGTTTCTGTTTGAGTAAAATTAATATCATAATAAACCTCGCTTTGTTCTTTATCAAAAGAACAAGTTTCAGAACCTACATTTGTCCATTCACTTTCTGTTACAGTCAATTTTCCTGAAGTGTAAGCGTTCTCCTCTTGACCTATAATAATTTTAAAATCAGTTGAATAAGCCAATGAAGTCGTTGATGACATTAATAATACTAATATTATTTTATTTTTTTTCATAAAAATCCTTTTTATATTATCTAATTAATATCTTATATCTTTTTTTTAAAGTATCAATAAAAAAAGAAAGCAATCAATTGCTTTCCTTTTATTTGTGATATTTTTATCTTTATTAAGTTTTTTATTTTATCATTTTTTTTGCATTCATTTTATCACATTTAGATTCAAAAATATTTAAATTTTTACTTGAACCTTTTAGATTAAATGTAAAATGATAATTTTGATTGTTTTTTGTCTTTAATTCTAAATTAACTTCATGAAGAAGCTTAAAATAGCTCATTATACTTTCTTCTGTTTCACCAATTAAAACGTCAAGTCTTCCGTCTTCTGACACTTTAAAATTACCTTCTATTACTTTTTTTATCTTATCTTTTGAAGATGGATAAAATTTCAATGTTCCTTCTGTTTCATCGGTCATTACACCTGATAGTGTTAATACTTTTGTATCAAGGCCACTTAAACATGCGAAATCAATTTTAACTTCACCAGAGGTATCCATTGTTGATATTGAATGGTATGTTGAGTTTGATTTTGGGAAATCAATGTGACTCCAACTCCCTGCAAATGCAGACGTTGATAATAGTGCTGTTATTAATATTGCTTTTTTTAACATTTTTAATATCCTTGTTTTAATTTATTTAATCTAATTTTATAACAAATATTTTTTTTGACAAGAGTCTTTTTTCTTTTTACTATAAAAAACGAAATTCAATTAATGAAATATTTATTTAAAAAAAATATAATAAAAAAAATCTTTTTCTTATAAAGGAATATCTTGTTGTGTTTTTTTTGTGGTTTGTGTCACATTCTTTACAATCGTTTTTTATGTAGTATCATCAGCTTCAAGAAATAATTAATTTCAATTGTTATAGGAGAATGTATATTATGATAAAGACAATAAAAAGAAAAATATTTTCAATGGTTGCTATAACCTACGCTTTCACTTCAGTTCAAGCTATGGCAGAAGTTGAAGAACAATATTTTGAAGAACAAAATGATTTTATGAATGGCGGTGAAAATATTAAATTAGCACTTGATCAATATTCTTATGTAAGAACAAGAGAAGTTTTATCAAGTGATTTTGAAGACGGTAGTTCTTTTGAATGGAAAATGAATAATGAGTTTGATATATTTAATACAGCAATTCCATTTGGCTACAATGATAAAGGGTTGACTATTCATAGTAAAATAGACAACGAAGGAACCCTTATTTCAGAAGACGTTTTTACAAGAAAAATAAAAAGCAATGATTTTCCTACTTGGATCTTGAGTAAATATACAAGTATTGATGAGATTAAAGACGGTATCTCAGATATATCTATTTCAAATGAAAGCAATCTTGCGTTATCTTATGAAATCACAGACGCCAAAGAAAACACACTTAATCTTGTTGTTAGAAATGGTGATTTAATCATTGTTTAGTTATAATCTTGATTATTGAGAACTAAATATTTTTGTTCTGCATAGGTACGTTTTCAAACTTAAATCAAAAATCATATACAGAGTGATATGGCGACTTTTCGATAAGAATATAAAATCAATCCTATCCATTAGGACAGGATTTTTTTACAGCAAGATCATCAAACGATTAAGGTATACGAATCTTTGAATACAAGATGAGGGGGTGGGAAAGCAAACCTTAAAAATTTGTCTTCAGGTTGTAAGTGGTTTCGGCTGCTTTAAGACTATTTTTCTTGCTTGCATTTTACTTTAATAAGTCGAAATACAAAGTTATTTTAAGTAAAAAATACTGTCCGTTATAGCGGTGAGTATCACTAGTATTTGCTTGAAGCTTCTTTTATATGACTATCTTTTGCAAAAAATAATTCTAGCTGAAAAAGTATTCCATAATTTGGTTTATAATTATAAGAGCGACTAAAAGAAATTTCTGGTAGCACTTTCCCGTATAGCCAATCAGAATACAATAAACGCCTGTATCTAGTATTGATCCAATAACTATTATTCATTTTATGTTTTTTCCAAGCAATAGAGAAACCCACTGTATTTTTTAACGTTGCTTTTTGACTTATTTTTCTCCATTTTGAAAATTGTTGTGAAAATTCTATTTCATTAGATTTTTTTTCTAAATATTGAATGTAAGTATTTGATTCATATTTTTTATTTTTTTTTCTTATTATGTAATTTAAATTGGATTTAGCACCAAAACCTTTCTTTTCATATATAAAAAATTCTTGATTAAAATTTTGGCTTAAATTTTGAGATAAATTTTTTTCATTATAAAGCTTAACTTTAAAAAAAGGATCAACAGGAAAATCTAGTTTAACTCCAAAACCATATTTTTTATTCCAATTTTTATTAAAATCTTCAAAAGCTAAACCTATAATCGAAGATTTTGTTCTATCTATAAAACTATCTTCATCAACAAAGCTTTCTTTTGTTTTATCTTCTAAGGGTAAAAAATCAGAATCATTTGTATCTATGAAAAGATTCCATCTTTTTTTTACATAGGGTAAATGAGCTTTAAATTTAAACTCTATATCATTATTATTATTATATAATGAGTTGAAACTTTGTCTTATGTTTAAAACTGCATAACTTTTGTTTACCTCTTTCGTTGTTTCTTCGTTTTTTGCGATTATTTCATCGATATATTCAGTATTTTCATTTATGTAGGTCGATATTTTATTATGATAATGATCAATGTTTTTGGAAGGCTGTTCTTGTTCAGAAGCCAAGCTGTTTATTGATATCAATGAAAAAACTATATAATATGTTATTTTTTTCATATTTTTATTTCTCCATATCTTATTATAAATTAAATCTTATTTTATTGCTTTTTTGTTTTTTTATTCTAATTATTTTTATAATTCTATATAATAAAAGAAAAGCTCGGATGAGCTTTTCTTTCATTACAAAAAATTAAATCTCGAATAATCTCTTTTTGAATTTATTTTCTTTTCCTTTTCTTTTTTGTTTTTTATTTCTTTTTTTTGTTTATTCTTCGTGTGATGAAAAAAATTTATCTTTTTTACTATTCTTGTTTTTAACAACTCATCTGGCTTCATTGGTTTTCCTTCTAAATTATCATAATCTTTAGGATTTACTGATTTATGGTGATAAAGAATAGCATTAACTATTTTTTCATCTTCTGCTCTTTTTACTTCTATTTCTGATATTTGATAATTATTCAACTTTAAATCAAAATTTTTTTTCAATATTTTAGATATTTCACTATTTTTTTTCCAAAAACCATTTTTTTTATATTCATTAGAAACATCAACAGAGGTAAAAGATATTTTATTTTTAACAAAATAATTTGTTATATTTTCAATCTCTATATTCATTTTCCACCTTTTTATAATTTTTTTCAAATTCTTCTTTTGTTATTGCTTTTTGATCTATTTTTAAATAAAGATTTGGATTCATTGTTTTAGGGCAATATACTGTTGCTGTTAAAACTTCTTTATTGACTAAAACTTCTATTTCAGTTGAAGAAAAATCCTCTAGTGATTTTTTTTTATTGAACTCGTTAAACAAAAATGTTGATACTTCTTTATTTCTTATCCAAAAACCACTTCTTTTTAAATAATTTGAAAAATCTAATGAAGTAAATGGTATTTCTAAATTTTTAAATATAGTCAAAGTTTTTTCTAATTTTTTTTGTTTCTTTTGTGTGTTTTTTATGTGCATTGTTTTTCCTCTTGTTTTTAAAGCCTTTTCTAAGGCTTTATTCAAATTCTACTAAATAAGATATTGTCGTTTGATCTGTTTTTGGAACTATATACTCATTATTTTTTAAATCATAACCACCAAGTGCAAAAATACTGTTATATCCAGAAGGAACGCCTGATTTCAAACTGCTCCCACTTTCATATACTTTTCCAAGTGCAAATCGAGTAATAAAACAGAAGATACTTTTGTTTTTATTGGCTTTTCCGCCCCAAAAACCAGCAGAATAGTTTAATGCTTTTGTTGATATATCAGCACCATAAACACCATTACCAAACATTCTTCCCGTTACATGTGGTGCATTTGAAGGTGGAACATAAAAACCATTCATTAAGATTGATAATATATTAGAGTTTCTTGAACCATGAAATAAATCAACTTCTTTATAATCTAGTTTGTGATTTTTTCTGCTTTCTTTATTAACTTGAAGAGAATCTGCATATTTTTCGAAAGCAAATCTTTCCTTGTGATTCTCAACTTCATATATTCTTTTAACTTTAAATCGATCAAGATTTCTATGGTTTCTAGTTTTGTTTATTTGTTTTTCTATTTGTTTATGGATCTCTGAATTAACTAATTTTATATCGAAACCCAACTCAAAAGAATCATTCGAATCTTTCATATCTGTTATTTGTATTGCAGTTTCCATTTGATTAAGTAGGTCATACTCACGAATAACTTTATCACCTGTAATTATTAGATCACTATCTATTATTCTTTGTCCCATATTTCTAGGGATTAGAGATAAGTATTCATTGTTTAATAATTTTAATCCATTGCTTACTTTCGTTTTTTGTTTTAAATCTTTTATTTCCGAGCTTATTTTCTCTAAAACATCTTTTGCTTTTGAAAGGTGCGTAAAGGTTAAAGGACCTAATGGTGTTTGTAAACCATTGCTTGTATATGTTAATGTTGTTGAATTTGTAATATCATGAATGTTTTCATCTTCTAATATTTTTAGTAATCTTTGTTCTGTATTTCCAAAATCTTTAAACACTTCTTTATTAAGAGCATTCTTTTTGTTTACAACAGAAGTCTTACTTTTTATATTTGAAGAACCTACACTTGAAGAAATAACGTTTACTTCTTGATATGATTCAATGTAAGTTGTTCCAGCTCTTGTTTTTTTCTTTCCTCTTTTCTTTTTGTTAAGTATTGAATTAAATTCTTTTGTTGCGATATATTCAGAAGAAAGATCTTTTCTAATTTCATAGATTCCTCCTGTCACTACATCTCCATTTATTCTTCCATAATGAGAAAATAAAGCATATTCTCCATTTTTTGATTTTTGAATTTCCAAAGAATAAAACTTATTATTGTTTCCTAAAACATTACTACACATCAAAAGTGTATGTTTCAATGTTTCAGTGTATATACCAGAGTCAGAGCTATGTAATTTTGTTGGTCTTGTCATTTCTACTCCATTTTATTGTGTGTTGATTGTGTGTAAAAGTCTTCGTCAAAATGTGTGTTTTTTATTTTGTTTTTGTGGCTTTTCTATGAGATTATTATAAGTTTTTTTTTGATAAAAGTCAACGTTTATTTTTACTTTTTTTGTTTTAAAATTCTTTGTTTTTCAATAGTTTATGCTTTTTATTATAGTGTTGTTTTTTTTGTTTGTCTTGGGTGTTATAATGCTATTTTTGTTCTTTTGATAAAAAAAAGACTCCAGTGTTGGAGTCTAATTTGTTTTGTTTTTTTTAGCTAATTCTCGTAGACATTCTTTCGTTAGTCCTAGACTTTTAGCCATTTTATCAGAGTTTTTTTCAAATCTCTTTGCTTCTTTTTTGTGAAATTCTAAATTTTTTTTGTTCATGTTTTTTCCTTATGGTGGCTCCTGCAAGACTTGAACTTGCGACCTACCGATTATGAGTCGGGTGCTCTAACCAACTGAGCTAAGGAGCCTTATTTGGCGGTGTATACGGGAATCGAACCCGTATCCTGAGATAGACAGTCAAAGATAATTGCCATTATACTAATACACCTTAATTATGGCGAGACTGATGGGATTTGAACCCACGACCTTCGCAGTGACAGTGCGATATTCTAACCAACTG
>CEVA01063311.1_pt1 | contig 102150 bp, 100 predicted proteins | sample 361521 | NCBI WGS metagenome assembly CEVA01 (sample SAMEA2622823, study PRJEB7988) | marine metagenome | isolation source: saline water (ENVO:00002010), including | reverse complement strand
GATTAACAGTCCGTCGCTCTAACCAACTGAGCTAAGGGGGAAGCGCCTGCCTTTCAACGGGGCGAAATATTAATGACCGCGCCCTAAAGTGTCAACCAATAAAAACTCTAAAAATAAAAAAAGTAGACTGTTCGGCGCTTTTTCACTCAAATTGACTGCTTAGCGCGCAAAATAGGCTCTATTTGGGGCCGTGTTGCGCTTGTCGAAGAGCGATTTCATCAGTAATTACACTGACAAAGGGAAAAAATCGAGCCTGTCAGTAACTTATACTTTCATGGCTCTTAGTGCAAACAGCCCGAAGATGAACGTAAACTCAGTAAAAAACGAGCATATTAGCTTAACCCCTTATAATTAAAGGGGTGGCGTAACTTATCCACGAAATCTGTGGATAAGTCTGTTTATGAATAGGGCAAGGGCAGTAGCTATCGGTATCGACAGAGAGCGAGTAAGATTGCAAGGGGAAAAGGGTAAAAAATATTTTTATTTAAAATCAAAGGGTTGTCCATATATTCTCTGGCGTTACTTAAAGAGCGTTTGTTATAATCTGAATTGACAATGTATTCATCTTACTGTGTAAAAAAAAGTCATTTCATCCCCAAAATGTATACATGCTGTAAATAATTTGTTTTTTACATGCTTTTGCACAAACAAGTCAGCTAAATTTAGAAAAAGATCATTTTTTATGCACCATTTAGGCGTAGCGAGGGATGCTTTGATGCTTTAGAATGGGGATTTGGAATTAGCAGCAATAAGCGTCGATATGGCTACAGCCGAAACTCATTCTTCTGATCATGCGCAACCCTCTCAGCTTCTTCACGCTGCCATTGTACCGACTTTAACGAAAATGACTGTGCCGATGATTTTTGGCATGATTTTTCTAATGATGTTTAACCTAGTTGATACATTTTTTATTAGTATGCTAGGTACACAACCTTTAGCGGCAATTAGCTTTACCTTCCCTGTGACATTTACTGTTATTAGCCTCGCTATTGGTTTAGGGATTGGGACTTCAGCGGTGATAGCTAAAGCATTGGGAGCGGGTGAGCAGGCTCAAGCTCGCTTTGATGGCACGGTTGCGCTCATTGTTTCAGCGATACTTGTGCTCTTGTTATCGGTAGCAGGTTATCTCTTCAGCGAGCCGTTGTTTAAGCTTCTTGGGGCCCAAGCACAGTTGCTACCAATCATCGACCAATATATGCATATTTGGTTTCTAGCCAGTGTGCTATTAGTCACGCCCATGATTGGCAATGCTATTTTGCGCGCGAATGGCGATACTAAGACGCCTAGCCTTATCATGGGCGGCTCTGGACTTATCAATGCCATACTTGATCCTGTGTTGATTTTCGGCTGGGGCCCAATTCCGGCGTTAGGTGTCCAAGGCGCGGCCATTGCTAGTGCGGTCTCTTGGGTTGTTGGCGTTATTTTGGTACTGCATATTCTCATTGTGCGTCGTAAACTACTGAGCAGTCAGTGCCGCAGTCAGAGTTTTTATGGGGCAACACGGAAGATTTTAAAAATAGGCTTTCCTGCGGCGGGTGCAAATATGCTAACGCCTTTAGCGATGGCCGTTATGACTGCTATCGTCGCTACCTTTGGAGCACCCGCAGTGGCTGCGTTCGGTGTCGGCAGCCGGATAGAGTCGATAGCATCATTGGTGGTGTTGGCGTTGTCAATGACATTACCGCCGTTTATCAGCCAAAACTTTGGAGCCGGGAAAATAGAGCGGGTGCGCGAGGCATACCAAAAAACCTTGCAGTTTGTCCTTATTTGGCAATTTCTCATCTACTTATTACTGTTAGCTGTGGGTCATTGGATAGCGCTCGCTTTTGCCAGTGAGAGCCAAGTGCGGGAGTTGATCAGCTTATTTATTTACATTTTACCGCTATCGTATGGCCTGCAAGGCGTTATTATTTTAACTAACTCCTCGTTTAATGCCTTACACAGGCCAATGAATGCACTCGTTTTGAGCGTAATTCGGTTGTTTGTATTTTATGTGCCGATTGCTTATGTCGGCAGTTTAATCGCCGACTTAACCGGTTTATTTATTGGCGCGGCAATGGGTAATCTGTTTACTGCCGTCGTTGCGTACTTATGGTTCACACACGAGCTTAAACGCCACAGCCAACAATAAGGAGTCTTGTTAGTGAAAGATATGTTCGAATTGGTATCAGGTTACTCGCCAAGTGGCGACCAACCTAGCGCCATTGCCCAGTTGGTCGAAGGGCTAGAAGCGGGGCTGGCTCACCAAACTTTGCTCGGCGCAACAGGTACCGGCAAGACCTTTACCATGGCTAATATTATGGCTGAGCTTAATCGCCCGACTATTATCATGGCGCACAATAAAACGCTGGCGGCGCAGCTGTATGGCGAAATGAAAGAGTTCTTTCCCAATAATGCAGTGGAATATTTCGTCTCATACTATGACTACTACCAGCCAGAAGCCTATGTAGTTGCAAGCGACACCTTTATCGAAAAAGACGCCTCCATTAATGAGCATATTGAGCAAATGCGGTTGTCGGCCACCAAAGCCTTATTAGAGCGCCGCGATGTGGTGATTGTGGCTTCCGTTTCTGCCATTTATGGTCTTGGCGATCCTGATTCCTACATGAAAATGATGCTGCTATTGAAGGTCGGGGATACCATAGACCAACGTGATATGCTGCGGCGTTTAGCTGAATTGCAATACACTCGTAATGATATGGATTTCAGCCGAGGCACCTATCGCGTGCGTGGCGAGGTGATTGATATTTTCCCCGCTGAGTCCGATGATATTGCCGTGCGCGTCGAGATGTTTGATGATGAAATAGAGCGCTTAAGCTTATTCGATCCGCTCACCGGTCATGTGGAAAAAAACCTTGTGCGCGCCACCATCTACCCAAAAACACACTACGTTACACCCCGTGAGAAAATATTAGCGGCTATTGAGAATATCAAAACCGAACTGAAAAGCCGCCGCCAACGCTTGCTTGATGACAACCGGCTGATTGAAGAGCAGCGTATTGCACAACGCACCCAGTACGATATTGAAATGATGCAAGAGCTTGGCTATTGCAGTGGCATTGAAAACTACAGCCGTTACTTGTCGGGTCGGGCGCCAGGCGAGCCACCGCCAACCTTACTGGACTATCTCCCGGATGATGCTTTGATGATCATCGATGAGTCTCACGTTACCGTGTCACAAGTGGGGGCTATGTATCGCGGCGACCGCTCGCGCAAAGAAAATCTTGTCGAGTATGGCTTTAGATTGCCCTCGGCAATGGACAACCGGCCGCTCAAGTTTGAAGAGTTTGAGGCCATTATGCCCCAGACTATCTATGTATCTGCCACCCCAGGGGATTATGAGCTAGACAAGTCCGCAGGCGAAGTTGCTGAACAGGTGATCCGTCCTACTGGCTTGGTCGACCCGCAAATAGAAGTGCGTCCCGTGGCCACTCAGGTGGACGATTTGCTCTCTGAAATATATAAACGTGTCGAAGTGAACGAGCGGGTTTTAGTGACCACCCTAACTAAGCGAATGGCGGAAGACCTCACTGATTATCTTAGCGATCACGATGTGAAGGTGCGCTATTTACACTCTGATATTGATACCGTAGAGCGCATGGAGATCATTCGCGATTTGCGGGCAGGGGTATTTGACGTGCTCGTTGGCATCAACCTGCTGCGAGAGGGGTTAGACATGCCGGAAGTGTCATTGGTCGCTATTTTGGATGCCGATAAAGAGGGCTTTTTACGCTCAGCGCGCTCGCTTATTCAGACCATTGGCCGTGCAGCCCGTCATATTAACGGCCGTGCTATTTTATATGGTGATGTGATCACTCGTTCAATGCGTCAAGCCATGGATGAAACCAACCGCCGTAGAGAAAAACAAATAGCCCATAACGAAGCCCATGGGATCACCCCGCAAGCGCTGAAAAAACGTATTACCGATGTCATGGATACCGGCGAAGAGGTACAAAACAAAGCGGCGCAGGCACGCCTTAAACCGGCATCGAAAAAGGCTGGCACGACAATGGATGCCAGTGAAATAGCTAAAGAAATTAGTCGCCTAGAAGCACAAATGCACGAATTTGCTCGTGATTTGGAATTTGAAAAAGCGGCCAAAGTACGCGACCAAGTGCACGAACTACAGCAGCAGCTTATTCATAGCTAGTGGCCATCGGCTCCTTGCATATTAGTTCGTTGGAGACTATAAACTAAGGATATTATTCCTGCAAAAGCGGTTGGCACACGTTGATTTTAAAAGCGTGTTTTTCACTTCTCGGCTGCGCTGTTATGTGCTGGGTGGCGCCGGTTTTTGCGCAGCCGCAACGCGTTGAAATACTGGTTGATCAAAGCTATCCGCCTTACACTTATGTTCGCCAAGGTACTTTGCAAGGCGATTACGTTGCATTGGTGCAAAGTGCTGCCAAATCCCTTACCGACTATGAGGTTGTATTAAAGCCAATGCCTTGGAAACGGGCGCTGCAGCAACTTGAGCAAGGCGCTGCGTTTGCGATATTACCGCCCTATAAACACCTTGAAAAACGTCCCTTTATCGATATTTATTCGCTGCCACTGGAGCAAGAAACAGTGGTCGCACAGTGCCACAATGACACTGATTTACCGTCAGCATTAGCTGGTAAACCGGGCCCAGCGGTTAATATTGGTGTCAACGCTGGGTACTTGATTTTTGACCATGCCGTGCGAGCAGCCCAGCAGCGCGGCGACGTGAGAGTATGGCGTAATGCCAATACCCGTTCAAACTTGTTTAAGCTACTAAAGCAACGAATTGAGTGTTATGTGAATGACCGCCGTTCAAGCGAGTATGAATTAGAGCTAATAGTGCAGCGACAGCCTGAACTTGCTATAAAGGCGAAGAATTTGACTGTGCAGCATGTGTTAATGACACGCTCAGCCCACATCGGCTATGCGCGGGACGAACGCGGCAACTACCCCTTTAAATATGATTTTATAGCGAAAATGGATGCGGCTTTGGCTGAGCTCATCAACCACTGATTATTTTTGCTGCGCTTTGTCGCTATACATACGTTTATCTGCTTCGTTTAGCAGAGCTTCAATATCCAGTGTTTGTTCGGTATGGCAACTGTAACCGCAGCTTAGTGAAGGGTAGATAAACAAATCGCCATGAGCGAGGGGAGTGCTTTCTATATGGCGACGCACTTTTTCGACAATTTGTGCGACCGTATCCGGATCATTTATACGATATAAAAGCACTAAAAACTCGTCGCCGCCAAGGCGGGCAACCACATCCGCGTCGCGTAGTGCAGTTTCTAGTTCTCGAGCAACGTGAACTAGCAGCGCATCTCCCACCGCATGACCGAAGTTATCGTTTACTTGTTTAAACTCATTTAAATCAATACTGATGATGGCAAACTTCTTTTCTTGCTGTGGGTCATTTACCAAGGCATTAAGGCGTTGCATGATATATCGCCGGTTTGCCAGCTTGGTTAGCTCATCCTGCAAAGACATTGTTTTAGTGAGGTGGTATGCCCGCACCAGTATCGCGATAGAGAAATACAGTATAATGGCAGCCGCGATACTGATGGCGCCGAGTAGTTGGGCATTGTCACCGTGGTTGCTGGGGATGCTATAGTGGGCCGCAAGTTGCCAGCGGCCATTAGGAAGTTGGATGGTGGAGGTGCTGTCAGGATTACTGAAGATGCTCGCATCGCCATAAAACACCTTGCCCTCGGCACCCGATGCATTTACCCCACGCAAAGCGATATGCAAATGCTCAGTATCTTTGATACCGACCTGTTTATACAGTGTGGCTAAATCCATAACCACACTGAGAGTGCCCCAATAATGGGCGTTGACGGGGTAGTCATCAAAAAGAGGGAAACGTGCGATGATCGCTTGGCCGCCTTGCACTAGCTCTAAAGGGCCTGCAATGACCACCTTTTTACTTTGTCGTGCTTTAACCACGGTGGCGTATTGCTTTGGGCTGGATTTGAAGTTAAAACCAATGGCGCGTTGATTTCCTTCTAATGGGAATACGTGGCTGATGGTGTCATTGGGAGCAAGCCCTAAATTGCGCACCAATTGCGATTGTTCTAGGGTCTTAGCGGCGATGGTATGCCAATTAGCAATGGCCAGCTCAGGGTTTAGAGCGACCACAGTCGCCAAGCTTTCAGCGGCGAATACATCTTTGAAAATGGTGGTTTCTATTTTGTTGCGGACAAGTGCCGTTTGCTCGCGCAGGTGTTGCTCACTCTCTGCTTTTTGTTTTTCATAATATGCCGAAGTGAGTAGGTGAATACCAAAGCCAGCCACGCAAAAATACGCTAGGCTCGCAAAGATATAAAGGTATAAACGCTTGACGCTCATGGTAGCGGCAGCCACAAATAGCACACAACTGGGTGCATTATAGGTTATTTATTTCTTGTTCGACGCTAAATCCCTTATCTGTCACGACTTTTTCTAATATTTGTACACGTTCTTTGAGTTGGGAAAGCTCCTTGCTCATGGTTGTGAGCTGCTCATTTTCGCGGCCAGCACGTGCGTTCAGCGCTTTTTGTTTATTACGAACATCCACCACCATCACCGTGGCGACAATAACAAGGGCGGCTACCACCAACATCAGCGCTATGTACATGAAATAATTCCCTATTAATTTGATCTACTGTTCAGTATAACGGGAAAATTCAGTATGACCACTGACAATTTTACAATCATCAGTGGTCAGCAGGCAGGATTAAGACTCGTAGGGGAGAGGATCCGTTGCGTTATTTTCCGCAAACGCTTCTAAGCGCTCCTGGCAAGCACCGCATTTGCCACAGGCTTGTTCACGGCCGTTGTAGCAGGTCCATGTTTGACTGTAGTCTAAATCCATGGCCAAGCCGTCACGGAGAATATCAATCTTACTGCTATCTAAGTATGGGCAGACAATTTCGACTTCGTCGTAATTAGCAATACGGCACACATCATCCATTTTCTTCACAAATTCAGGACGACAATCTGGATAAATGGCATGGTCGCCTGAGTGAGCGCCATAATAGACTTTATTGGCCTTGAGTGAGACAGCATAACCGACAGCGAGCGACAACAAAATCATATTGCGGTTCGGCACTATCGTGCTTTTCATGCTTTCTTCTTCATAATGGCCTTCGGGAACATCGATGTCGTCGGTCAAAGACGAGCCACCAATCAATTGATTTATGGCAGAAATATCAACGATTTTATGATCCACCCCAAGGCGCTCACAGACTGCTTTTGCAACCTCAAGTTCTTTAACATGGCGCTGACCATAGTTAAAGGAGAGCGCATACACTTCGTGCCCCTGCATGCGTGCCTTATTCAGCACAGTGAATGAGTCCATGCCGCCGGAATAAATAACTACAACTTTTTCTGCCATGGTGCCTTCTAGCCTTTTATCATAGAGGTTTGCATTCGGGCGCGGTATACTACAGGGTTTGAGAGTGGATCACAATTATTCCCGAATACGGGGCTGTAAATGTCACACGCTAATGTAAAGTATGAGCAGTAGGTAAGTTTTTTGTACCAAATTAATGAGATTTTTGAAACCATCCAAGGGGAAGCCAGTTACACTGGTACACCGTCTATTTTTGTGCGCTTGCAAGGGTGTCCTGTAGGGTGTGCGTGGTGTGATACCAAACAGACGTGGGATGCAAGTGATAGCTACGTTGTAAGCCTTGAGCAAACAGTGGAGAAAAAAGCGGATTCTCAACATTGGGCCCATGCCAGCGCCGAAGACGTACTCGCGTTATTTCAACAGCGTGGTTATCTTGCCAAACATGTCGTGATCACTGGCGGTGAGCCTTGCTTATTTGATTTAAACCCACTGTGTGAGCTATTGCATGAACATGGGTATTCCACGCAAATAGAAACCAGCGGTACTTTTGCCATAAAGGCGCCGGCGCAAACTTGGGTGACAGTGTCGCCGAAAATTAATATGCGTGGTGGGTATGATGTGCTGGCCAGCGCCATGCAACGCGCCGATGAAATTAAGCACCCAGTAGCGATGCAAAAACACGTGGATGAGCTCGAGGCCCTATTTGCGCAAACAGGTGTGGCACCTAAGCTTGTGTACCTACAGCCAATTAGCCAAAAAGCGAAAGCGACCAAGCTGGCGATTGATACCTGCATTCAGAAAAATTGGCGTTTATCAGTACAAGTCCATAAATACATTGGTATTAATTAACTTCGCTCACGAGCTTAGCGCTGCAGCATACTGAGGTTATGAAAAAGCCCACATACCGTGGGCTTTTTGCGTTACGCATTATGCTCTTGCAAATAATCGAGCACCACTTGGTGGTGTTCTTTAGTTTTAAACTTGTTGAATACGTGTTTGATATTGCCATCTTGGCCAATAAGGAAGCTGATACGATGGATGCCGTCGTATTCTTTGCCCATAAACTTTTTCAAGCCCCACACCCCGAAATCCTCGGCAACTTTGTGGTCTTCATCGCTGAGCAACTGGAAGTTTAGCTCTTTTTTAGTTTCAAAGTTTTTCAGCTTTTTGACCGGGTCGGGGCTGATCCCTACTGCAACCGTATTGTGCTCGCTAAGAGCCGCTTTGTGATCGCGCAATTGCTCGGCCTGCACAGTACACCCAGAAGTAAGCGCTTTAGGGTAAAAATAAACTAACACCTGATGCTCTTTTAGGAGTGCTTCTAAGCTGACAGGGTTGCCGTCTTGGTCTTGGAGGTTGAAAAGAGGGGCTTTATCGCCTGTTTGTAAGGTATTCATAGTGATTCCTTATCTTATTCGTCTGAAAATGTAATCAATTTCAAGGCGTTGCGATAACGCCTCAAATGATACTTTAAAAGCGTCTATATCTAATTCTTGCGGTACGTTAAATTCAAGCTCGCAGCGCATGTATGCCTGTTCTTCTTTATCGAAGGTGTCTGATTTTAATGAACAGATGCTAATACCGTACTCGGCAAAATAGCCTGTTACTTGGCTCAGCGTACCTGGGGTATCAACGCCGTGATATTCGAGGTTGTAACCGCCACCATATTGCTCTGCATTATGACTTGAAGTGCGCTTCATCATTGTTAATAAGCCCAGCTCCATGCCCGTGGCTGGCAGGGTATGCTCTACGCGACTGATGGCCGCCATGTCGCCGCACAGCAACATAATGAAAGTAAGCTCATTGCCTAAAATAGCGATTCGGCTATCGGTGATATTACAGTTACAGTCACTGACTAATTGCGTTAGTGCGCTGACTACACCGGGTTGATCTTCACCTATGGCGGTGATCACTAGTTGTTGTTTGGCTAATTCAGCCATGTTGTTCGACCCTTGCTAAGAGAAAACGAAAACCTTTAGATGGCCGCGCAGTTTAGCACAACCAGCGGTGTTACGCGCAACTTTTAGCCGTGACCGAGTTTATTCGCATTTGCACGGCGTCTTTCTTGTTTTTACAGCAATGTAAAAGTACCATAGTGAAAATTTTTGCCATACCGCTGATTTAGATGAGCGGTGGCGAGTGTCGATACTCTGCTTAATACCGCTTGCAATGGTCAATGGATCAGTTGTAAGTGCACCAAGTTTTAACCTGACACTGAACCAATTACGTCTCACCGACTCAAAGTCCGTAGAATAAAAAAAGGTGAGCATAGGAGATAGACAACGTGCAGTATTGGATCCCTAAAGCATTGATGTTAAGTGCCTTAGTCAGTTTAAGCGGATGCGGTATTTTTACCAGCGAAGCACATCATCCACGTAATTACCGTACCAATGAACCGGTGGTGGCCCCTGAAGGGCTTGATGCACCGCGCCAAGACCCAACCTATAAAATGGATGTTGCCCGTTACGATAATAGCGAACAAGCCAAAGCAACAAAGCCGCCAATGCAAATAATGCCGCTTGCTGAGGGCAGTTGGCTGGATGAAAACGAAAAGCTGGCCCGTGTATATTTTGACAAAAACGAAGGCATCGAAGATCTTGATGAATTTATTTGGCACGCAATTGAGGGCGTTTTATCTGACTACAACACACAAACAGTAAGTGCGGATAAGTTAATCGGCACCGTGGAAACCGATTGGTTTTCAATCGTGCGAGTTGAAGAAGGGTGGTTATGGGATGACGAGATAGTCGCAGAGCAGCGTTACAAGTTCATCATCGAGGAGAAAGACCATCAGCGCACTGCCGCTTTGCGCGCCGAAATGGTGGACTATCGTTCAGATGATGTACCCCTGACGCCACTATTACAACAGCGTCTTGAAACCCGCGCGCTCAACGCGGTCATTTCGGAGTTTGATTATCGCTATCGTCAATTGAAAGTAGAGCTGCGCCAGCGCCAAGGGATCATTTCTCTGGATATGGGTTTTGACAACAAAGGCAATGCGGCACTGGTCACAGAGCAAGCTTACAATGTCGTGTTTGAACGCTTTGCAGGTTTCTTGGAGCGGCTGCAATTCACCATTGTCGAGGTGGATGTAGATTCAGGGCGAATCATTGCAGATTACACCAAGCCAGAAGCCAGCGTTTGGGACTCTATCTGGGGCGAGGAAGCCATGCAGCTACCGCTTGAAGATGGGCAGTATCAAATATTGATGAGCACTACGCGCGAGGGTGGCACCAGCATTACCTGGATGGATAAAGAGGGTGAAGTGTTGCAACCCGGCACCATGAACGACTTGCAACAAGCGTTAGTGCAAGCACTGCGAACCCGAGGCATCCAAATATAACGCCTGACAAGCAGGTCATGAAGGAAAAGAGTGTCGCGCTCTTTTCCTTTTTTCATGTATAGAGCCCAGTAAATGGGCCAATAATAACAATGAACAAGTAACGATTATGACAACAAGCCAACCCCGTTCAATGGCCAGCACTTTGCTGACCTTCATTATCCCCTCCTTGATAGGGGTATTTTTGTTTATGGTGCCTATTCCTTGGGAAGGGGAGATAAAAATCACTGTGGCAATATTGGCTGATATGCTGCGTGTGTGGTTAGCGCCAATAGCCAGTACCTTATTGCTAATAATTATCTGTGGAACCGGGTTGCTCTCTTTACTTATGAGTACCGTGCAACCTCGATCGTTGTTTGATAACACTTTAATCCGGCATCTGTTTGTTGTGACGCCCGTGTGGCTAGTGGTACGCCTTTTGGGCATGGTGTTTATTGTGATGACCTATTTTGAATTAGGTCCAGTGGCGATTCACTCCGAGAACACCGGCGCATTTGTTATGAATGAGCTGCTGCCGCTATTGCTCACAGTGTTTATCTTGGCTGGTTTTTTGTTGCCGTTGTTACTTAATTTTGGGTTATTAGAATTGGTGGGCACGCTGTTTACGAAAATTATGCAGCCGCTCTTTGGCGTGCCAGGGCGCAGCGCGGTAAACTGCGCGGCATCCTGGTTAGGGGATGGCAGTGTCGGTATTTTGATGACTGCGCGCCAATACGAAGACAAGCATTACACCCAGCGTGAGGCAGCCATTATCGGCACTACGTTCTCAGCAGTGTCGATTACCTTCTGTTTTGTGGTGATTGGGCAGGTACGATTAGAGCACTTATTTGCGCCGTTTTACCTGACGGTATGTGTCGCTGGTGTGGTATGCGCGCTCATTCTCCCACGTATTCCACCTCTGAGTTTGAAAAAGAACACCTACGTGGACGGCAGTACTCAAAATCAAGATGATGAGTCGCACTCGGCGCAGAAAAACCTTTGGCGTCAGTCTTTGGATATGGCCCTGCACAAAGCGCGCCATGCCAAAGGGGTTAAGGGCACGGTACAAGAAGGTGTGCACAACGCATTAGACATGGTTTTTGCCGTGTTGCCTGTAGTGATGGCGGTGGGTACGTTTGCTTTGATCATTTCTGAATACACCCCGGTCTTTACGTGGCTAGGTAAGCCTTTTATTCCTTACCTTGAGTTATTAGGGATCCCCGAGGCCGTCAAAGCATCGGAAACCATCGTTGTTGGCTTTGCTGATATGTTTATACCGTCGATTCTAGCGGCATCGAATATTGACAGTGAAGTGACGCGTTTTATCATAGCCGCCATGAGTGTCACGCAGCTGATTTACATGTCAGAGGTGGGGGCCTTACTATTGGGTAGTAAAATACCGGTAAATATAGTTGAGCTATTTATTATTTTTATATTGCGAACGCTGATCACCTTACCGGTGATCACGCTAATGGCAAACTGGCTAGTGGCTTAGTCTTTGTCGCAGTGCTCATCTTGGGCACTGCGCTGCTTTTCTTTCAGGCGCTGTCTCGCTTTCTCAACAGGGTCTTGATTTAGGCGTTTCATATCCAGTTTGGCGGAGTATTTGAGCAGCGCTATATTGCTCCCGACGAAGCCAAAAACGGCGACGATAATTAGAATAACTTGCCAAGTTTGCATTGCACTGTTCGCTCATGTATTAAGTGAAGGGTAAGGCTGTGCCCTTTATAACTGACACCACCGTTGCCATGCAACATTAACAAACATTTAGTGGAGTTTTCCCAAGCAATGGAAAAGGTACTAATTTGGCCTGAACACTATCCGTTATTACTCAAGGGGCTTATTGAGCAAAACGGCGCATTTATTTTAGACGCCCTTGAGGCGTGGCCGGCGTGTAGTACTAAAATCGAAGACAATGTCAGCACCACGGTGTTACCGCCTATTTATTACCTGGTATGGTTAGCGCCAAGAGACCCATTTGACGAGTGTACTTTCCAGCATATCAGTGACTTTGATGAGCAGGCCCATCAATATATTAATGCCGCACGAGAGTATTTTCTAAATAATGAATACACCAACGAGCAAATAAGCGAGTTTTTGCTTGAACGTTTGAGCCAATATGCCGATGTAAATGCCCAATTGGCGCTAGAGTCGCCGATGTCATTGGCGCAATTGTTATTTGAACAGCGCTATTTTTCGCTGTTGGAGCAGTTGCTAGCTCGCGGCGCGCTGCTCTCCAGTGCGGACATTATGCTGGTCTGGCAGGAAGTAGACTTTCGAGCTAAGTTCTCAGCGTTTTTACCACAGTGCGCAGCGGATAAAGACACCGTGCTCGATGCCGCCAAAGCCGAATTGGTGCAAGGTAAAGACTTCTTCACCTTATTGCAGCACCTATCGACCGACGATAATTTGCAGCATCTGCTCGAGCAAGCGCTATTGGCACATTTACAAAGTGAGCATGCTAAACAAAGCTTAGCTATGCGCTTTGTTGAGCAAGGTGCGAAAGGCAGCGAATATAACGAGCAAGGACAAAGCGCACTGATGCTGGCCGCTGAGAAAGGCTTTGTAGCGGTGCTTGAAGCCATCCTCGGCGATGCCTCAATGGATGCTAAAGATGAGCAGGGCAATACTGCTTTGCACTATGCTGTGGCAGCCGATAACAGCGCATGTTTGAAGTTGTTGTTGCGCGCCGGGGCTAACTTTCACGCTAAAAATAACGCTGGGCTCAGTTGTTATCGTTACGCCGTAGAGCGCAACCGTAAAGAGCTGGTGCGCCTAATGGAACGTGAATTTGGAATTAAAGAGCTTTCACCACAGGGGCAGTACATGCGTGTTGCCAAGGTGCATGTGTTACACGCTTTGGTGGTGATGTTGCTACCGCTGCAGCTGTTTTTCTTTTTTGATGAGAGCATTGAGCATAAAAGCGAGCTCACCATCGCATTGACGATGTTTTCCATGGTGGCGATATTTTTTGCTATCAGCTTAAAGCGCTGTGCGTTGTATCCACAGCTAAAACACCCCTTTGGTTTAGGGGTTATTCGCATGGGCTCGGTATTGTCCTTGGTGGCTCAATTAGGCCTGTTATCGGTCGTTGCCTTGGCGTTTTTAAGCCAGCTGGCGGGGTAGAGGCACTTTTAGGTCGTTCTTATGCAAACATGCCGAAGCGCAGTGCTCTGGCATGTTTGCGAGCTTACTAACTATCTTTGTGGTGATTTTGGCGATGATATTCTTGTGCCGCCTTCTCCTGGGCTAGGTCATCTTTAAGCTTACCTACTTTTAGTCCCAATTCTTGACCGCGATGTCGGGCATAGTAAGTACAACCTACAAACATCATGCTTGAGAGTATTAACTCAAGAATGACCCAAAGGCGCTCGTCGGGGCTGACCCACAACAAGGTAAAACCATGAATAAAATAAATCATGACCACAAAGTTGGCCCAAGCATAGGTGTAAGGTTTGTCTTGAATAATGCCTTTCAATGGCAGTAACAACGGCAGAATATACAAACCAAACGTAAATGCCAGTGAATAGTCAGTGCGTGGTACCAAGACAAACATCCACAGCGGCATTAGAATTAGCAGGCCAATGTAGCCGGTCAACGCCAAAAGTTGGTAGCGTTTAGTGATCGGTTTTTTTGCAATATCAGTCATTAAGCTTTCTCGTTAACGTTGCTAAGCGCTTGCCCAGAGCTTGGCATATCTGTTTTTCATCGTTGCTCAATTGAGCGTTATTGTGCGCCCCAGATACATGGCTTGCCCCGTAAGGCGCGCCCCCTGAGGTGGTGCTACTCAATGCCGGGACGTCATAAGGCACCCCCACCAATAACATGCCATGGTGCAGTAGCGGCGTGGCCAGGTTAAGCAACGTCGCCTCATTGCCTCCGTGCATGCTACTTGAAGAAGTAAACACACAGGCTGGCTTATCAATGAGTTCGCCTTTAAGCCACATCTCGCTGGTTTGCTCCCACATCGCTTTTGCTTGCGAGGCCATCATGCCAAAGCGAGTCGGCGTGCCAAAAGCCAATGCAGAACATTGGCTCAGCTCGACTAAGTCTAGTTGAGGGTGCGAACCATCCTCACTGACGCAGCGTATCAGTGTATCAACGCCTTGTGCTTCAATGCTGTCGGCAAGTTCCTCGGCCAATGCGCGAACACTGCCACCTCGAGAATGGTACAGCACTAAAATAGGTGCCATTTACAGCAGCTCCAAGACATTTTCAGGAGGACGTCCAAGAACGGCTTTATTGCCATTTACAACAATAGGACGTTCGATAAGCTTTGGATTGTGATGCATGGCATTTAACAGCGCCTGTTCGTCATGCTGGTTTTTTAAATCAAGCTCTTTGTACGTGTCTTCTTTGGTACGCATTAATTCGCGGGCAGAGCTAAAGCCTAATTGTTGTACTAGTGTGTTTAGTTGCTCTACGCTGGGGGTATCGTCTAAATACTTGATGACTTCTGGCTCTACGCCTTTTTCCTCGATTAGGGCCAAAGTTTGGCGTGATTTAGAACAACGTGGATTGTGATAAATAACGATAGACATAGCTTCCTCTTGCGGATGTTTTGCCCTTGATTGCTGTGAGCTGGCCACAACCATATTGGCCTTGGCAGTGCAGGCGGGCCGATAAATTTATACCTATAGTGTAAAAGATACGTGCGCCCGTTGATAGAGGCGCACACCTTGTTGCTTCAATTTGCGCCACCGAGGTGGCATATGCGTTATAAACGAGCGAGCTCTTTTTGCATTTGCCGGTATTGCGCTAACAATGCCTTCAGCCGCTTATGTTTAATCGCTTCATTCGGTTCAATATGATTTAGGGCTTTTTGAACTTCATCAGCGGCTTTCATATACGCCCCCACTTGAGCCATTAAATCCGCATTGGCCTCATGGTAGGCTGCTTTGTCATCTTGGCGTCGATAGGTAGTGGTAAGCAGCTGCTTAGCCAAAAAGTGGTCTGGTTTTTCCAAGGTAAAACTACGCAGCAGTTCAGTGGCCAGCGCATAGTCCTCGGCTTCAATTGCAGCGTGGGCGTAGTTTAAGGTTATAACTTGGTTGTTTGGCCGCAATTGATGAAACGGGCGCAAATGCTCAAGGGCTTTGTCTGGTTCGCCCTTGCCAACATAGTAATCGGTTAGTGTATCCAAATAAAAAAGATTACTCGGGGCGCGTTCCAACAAGGGCGCGAGGTATTGCCATGCTTGGTCGAACTTTTTCTGGTCGATTAAGGTCAGCGCCAGCCCGTAGTGCAATGCTGACTTGTCGCCATAGGCGTTTTCCCGCAGTAGTTTATTAAACTGCTCTTGCGCTTGTTGTGAGTCATAACCGTAGCGGGCCAGAATGCGGCTTTTCGCAAGGTAGAACTCTAAGCTTTGGCCATATTGACGCTTTTCATATTGCTGTGCACGCAAGCGGACATCACTGATCCGGCTTTGTGGTAGTGGGTGGGTAAGAATAAATACCGGCGGCTTTTGGCGGTAACGAATTTGCGCGGCCAGTTTTGTTAGAAACTCGCCAGAAGCATGAGGGTCAAATCCAGCTTCGTATAAGGTACGCATGCCGATTCGATCGGCCTCTTGCTCAGCCCCCCGGCTATGACTGAGTTGGCTCAGTGCGCTTTGTGTCTGGGTTCCGGAAATAATGGCCATGCCGGCATCGGGGGCAACAACGGTCGCTAGTATACCGGCAATCAGCCCGGCAATAGTAACCCCAGAGTTATCTTTTTGTTGCTGTAAACGCCTTGCCAGGTGGCGCTGAGTCACGTGCGCAATTTCATGCCCGAGCACAGACGCCAATTGACTCTCGTTATCCGCTTGAGCGATTAGCCCGGTATGAACGCCAACGTGCCCGCCATAGAAAGCAAATGCGTTAATATCTTTGTTATTTATCCAGAAAAAAGAAAATGGAAAACGCACATCGTCGGCGTGGGAGACAAGCTTATTGCCAAGCGTAGTGAGGTATTCATCAAGCACGGGGTCGTCGATGACCGGCGATGAACCGCGAATTTGCATCATCATCACATCGCCAATAGCCCGCTCTTTTTCAATGGGCAGCACCTGCAAAGCCGAGGTGCCTAAATCTGGCAACTCAAAGGTATTTTGTGCCTTTACTGGCATAAACGTTGTGCTCACTAAGGCACAGGACAACAAGATACGTTTAAAAGGCATATTATTCCTTGTGGTTATAATCATCTGGCTCCATCAACCTAGCCAGCGCAAACTCACTGCCGCCAGTGTTGTGGTGCTTTTCGCACGCCTTATAGAATTCTTTTATTGAGACTCCGTTGTAGGCTTGAACGTTCAATTCGCGACGTAATAATTCGACCGTGTCATGCACGACTTTATGAGCGTGAATAATCAGGGCCTTATCGGCATCATCTCCACTGTCAAAGAAAAACGCGATGAATTTGTGCAACTGACCGATGCGGATCACATGCTCCATGGTCGCCGGATCCCATACATCGAATTCCATTTTGGCATTATCACGCATGTAATGACGAATTTTTTCGTCGCCAGCATAAGCATATGCACTGAGCTCAAAGCCTCGCTCGGTAAAGCTTTGATGTAAACCGATACGCGGCTTGTTATCGCAGTGAATAATGCCGTTATGATCTTCCTGCCCACCGAGTGTCTTCAGGTTCCAATTACGTTTATCGAGTAAGCGCTTGATAGCTGTATCAAACCCGTGCTCTAGCAGGTTTTCAGATTCACTGAGGCTTTGTGACACCATATGGTAAAAAGGCGGCAGTTCACCCCAGTTAAGCTGTTTTTTATACCAATTGATTTCCTTTAAGGTCGGATTGGCAGGCAGCTTAGCTTTGTTATGCGACGTCGCCATGACACGCTTCCTTCATTTTCGCCTTATAGTATTAAGCATAAACGAATGTCGTAAACCTTTTAAGCTTTTTTACGGTATGATTAAGGAATCGGTATCATCGACTAACTATTTCTTTTTATGCTTAATCTCAACGACATATTGGCATTGATAACAAGTGTTAAGCGCCAAGCAAGGTAATGTGAATATAATGGTGGAAGTTGATTTACGGTCGTTACGGTGTCCGCAGAAGTTTGTGCAATTTAAGCTCGCGCTAAAGCGTGCTCAGGGTGACCATCGTCGTTTATTATTATTGTTGAATACCAACACTCAAGAATTTACCGATATTGAACGGTACTTGAAAAACCAAGGGCTGAGCTATGCGTTGCAGCGTCAACCATCGTTTTACCGCCTCATAGTGGAGATTTAAATTCGTGTTCGAATACGTGCGTTCGTGGTATCAAAGAAAGTTTTCTGACCCTCACTCTGTCACCTTACTGCTGCTGCTCGTTGCAGCGTTTGCCATTCTCTACTTCTTCGGTAACTTGTTGATGCCTGCGTTGGTCGCAGTGGTGGTGGCGTACCTTTTAGACTGGCCAGTGGCGCGCTTGCAGCGCTTGGGTCTATCACGACTCTTGGCCACCGTGGTGGTGATGGCCTTATTTTGCTCGTTAGTTATTGGCAGCTTATTTGGGATTGGGCCCGTGCTGTGGCAACAAACCAGTAATCTCGTACAAGAGGCGCCAACCATGCTTGAGCAAGGAAAACATTATTTGTTGCACTTGCCCATAGACTACCCAACTCTCATTTCGCCCGAACAGGTTCGTTCGGTGGTCAGCAGTGTTGAGTCCAAAGCGGTGGAGCTTGGGCAAACCTTGGTGTCATTTTCTTTAACTTCACTTAAAGATGTGGCCGCATGGCTGATTTATCTGATATTAGTGCCACTACTGATATTTTTCATGCTCAAGGATAAGGCGCAGCTAGTCCAAAGCATGAGTTCGCTGCTGCCAAAACAACGCCGTTTAATCCATCAGGTGTGGATAGAAATGAACCAGCAAATTATGAACTATATCCGAGGTAAAGTGTTTGAGATTGTGATTGTTGGTGGTGTGTCGTTTGTGGTGTTTACCATTTTCGACCTGCGGTACGCGGCGTTGCTGGGTGTGTTAGTGGGCTTTTCAGTCCTTATTCCCTTTATTGGTGCGGCGTTGGTGACGATTCCTGTGGCTGCCGTTGCGTTGTTTCAGTTTGGACTCGGTAGCGAGTTTTGGTCAGTGCTCGTGGCTTACGGCGTTATTCAAGCACTTGATGGTAACGTGTTGGTGCCCTTACTCTTTTCAGAAGCAGTGGACTTGAATCCGGTCTTTATTATCGTCGCGGTGCTGTTTTTTGGTGGCCTATGGGGTTTTTGGGGGGTCTTTTTCGCAATCCCACTGGCGTCACTGGTACGTGCGCTTATTAATGCGTGGTCTAGCAGTGCTGATGAACCCCATCAAAGCATGCCCAAAGCGTTAGTCGAGGAAATGAACAACGATTAAAAATATCGATAGATTGCTGCTTCTATGCAGCAATCTACTTTTACTCTTTACAAGCTCCCCCTGTTGCCGCACGAGTTATACGATAAACTCATAAAACCTCGGTTTATTCGAACAAATTAGTCTTACTGCGTTGAGTGCTTATGTGTACAATGGTTATAAGTTATAGCTAATAGTAATATAGTGTCTTATGTCGCAGCGTTTCTTCACCCAGCCTAGCCAAGATCTGGTTTATCTTGATGCCAATGCCACCACCCCGGTGCTGCCGTGTATTGCCGATGTGGTGTCACATACCATGCAAGTGTGTTTTGGAAATCCTTCAAGCTCTCATATAACCGGTGTGCAAGCGAAATATTTATTGGAGCAAACGCGCAATAAGGCACGCCAGGTGATAGGTGCGCAAAATGGCGATATTCTTTTCACCTCAGGTGCGACCGAAGGAATTCAAACGGCAGTGGTATCCACGCTGCTGGCAAACCGTCATAAAGCCACCGAGCACAGTGTATTGCTGTATGGGGCGACTGAACACAAGGCCGTGCCAAATACCCTGAAGCACTGGAACGAAGTATTAGGGCTTGGGGCAAAAGTTTTGGCGATTCCGGTGGACAAAGATGGCTTGCTAGATAGCCACTTTATTGCAGAGCACGTGGGCCAAGCATTAATGATATGTACCATGGCGGTGAATAATGAAACCGGCGTATATCAAGACTTAGGTGCACTCGAGAAAGTGATCCGAGCGCATAATCCGCAAGTGTCTTGGATGGTCGACTGCGTTCAAGCTCTTGGTAAACAGGCGTTGGCCTTAAGTGATACCACAATTGATTATGCCCCTTTTTCTGGGCATAAACTCTATGCACCTAAGGGAATAGGCTTTTTGTATATTCGCGAAAATAGCCCCTATACCCCATTTATCGCCGGAGGGGGTCAAGAAAGTGGTATGCGCTCAGGAACAGAGAACCTACCCGGTATCGCCGGTTTGTATGAACTATTTGAACTACTGCTAGATTCCAAGCAAGCGGTGTTCAAACCTGTGTGCACCTTGCATCAATACCGCGACCAACTTATTAGTGCCTTAGAGCAAACCTTTGGTGATATCACCTTTAATGCGCCTTTAGCATCAACGGTGCCGACGACACTGAACTTTTGCGTGAATAGCTTGACCTCAAAAGAGGTGATGGATTTGTTCGATGCTGCGGGGATCCGCGTTAGTGGCGGCTCAGCCTGTAGCTCCGGCGCATCGCGCAGTTTCGTACTTGATGCCATGGGTGTTAGCGACTGGCAAAGCGAAAATGCCATTCGCATGTCCTTTGGTCCAGCTGCCAGCGCTGCGGATATCGCTTTGGCCTGTGAGCGTATTTGTGCGTTAAAACCAGTGCTTAGTAATCATTGTCTCATTGTCTCTGATGCTCATCAGCCAGAGCAAGAGGTCTGTGCACTGGGGCTCACACAATTGCGCCATCAAGGCAGTTGTTGTTGGTTATTTGTCGCTGACAATAATGACGCAGTGATAGTCGACCCCATTGTTGAATTGGTGCCTCGTTTGACTCGGTTAGTAAAGCAGCAGCAACTGCGGGTCAAAGCCATACTAGAAACTCACCGACATCAAGATAAAGATTCTGCTCGCTCGCTGTTGGCGCAGCGCTTAGAAGTCGATGCAAGTGGCGAGCTTGGGTGGTCTCATGGTGATGCTATTGCTCTTGGTTCACACCAATTAAGCCGTGTTACCACGCCAGGGCACAGCAGTGACAGTGTCAGTTATTTACTTTCTCAAAACGAGCATATTGAAGCCTGTTTCTGTGGCGATTTGCTTGTTTGGGGTGGCCTGGGCAGTACTCAATTCGACGATGCCAGTTGCGAGCAAATGGCGCAGTCGCTGAAATTACTCAGTCAATTACTTGAACAAAACACGGTTATTTGCCCAGCGCACGATTACGAACAGTGCTTTGCCATGACCTGGCAGGCACAGTGCCAAGCCAGTGAGCTGTTGGCGGCCTTATTACAAGGGGAGGTAGACCATGAGCAGTTTGCTTTGCGTAAAGATCAATTAGATCAGCGCCAAGGTGAGCAAAGCGGCGCCTTATGTGGCTTTAGCCTAGCCCCCGTCAAGGCAAGTGGGGCACAGCTGAGCGCACAGCAGTTGCAGCAGTTACTGCATGAGCACAGCGACAGTACTGTAGTACTTGATGTACGTGAACCCTATGAACACGGAGCAACGGATATTCGTAGCCTATTTACGTTAGCGCCAGAACAGCTTATTAATATCCCACTTAGTCGGCTCGCGAATGCATTGCTGACGCAACAGCTGGACAAAAGTAAACACTATGTACTGATCTGCCGTACAGGGAATCGCTCTGGGCAGGCCATCAGTAACTTAAAAGCCTTAGGTTTTGAGCACGTGTATAACTTGCAAGGTGGGCTCGCACTTGTATGATGGAAGGGTATTCACAGTCCAAGGAACCTTTATGAGTCAAGTGTTTATCCGCGATGCGGAGATCAATGATGTGCCGCTTATCTATCATTTTATCAATCAACTCGCTATTTATGAGAAAGAGCCGGACGCGGTCACTGCCACGGAGCAGGACATTGAGCGCACATTGTTCGGTGAAGGAGCGACCGCCCATAGTGTGATTTGCTTTGATAGTGAGGCGCCTGATGCTGAGCCAATCGGTTTTGCAGTGTACTTTTTCAATTATTCTACTTGGTTGGGCCGCAATGGCCTGTACCTTGAGGACTTATATGTTAGCGAAGATAAGCGAGGTCGAGGTGCAGGCAAGGCATTGATGCAATTTCTTGCCCGTCGCGCGATTGAAAAAGACTGTGGCCGTTTTGAGTGGGTGGTGCTCGATTGGAACAAGCCAGCGATTGACTTCTATGAGAGTATCGGCGCGCAAGCACAAAGTGAGTGGATTATCTATCGCTTAGATGGTGAGCAGCTGCACCAGTTTGCGCAATGAGGTTAGTAAATCAATCTCATAAATAAAAATGATTTGCATTAACGTTTGTCTGTGTTTAAGGTAATGATATGATCCACAGTGACGTGAATGTAAATCGGTATGAGCCAATCTCCATTAACTGACTTGCCGTGGGTGCAATCCGCACTCACCCCTTGGCAAGTCGATATTCAAGCCGGTAATCACGCATTCAACGCTAAGCAGTGGCACCTCGCCAGAGATAAATACACTGTTGCTTACCAACTTAGCTATCGCTTGATGGCGCAATTTTTAACGTTAAAAGATGAGGGTGTGCGTTGCCAAGCATTGGCGCAATGTAGCCCTGCCATGGTAGTGGCCGCCCATAACCTCGCAGATACTTACATTCGCCTTGGTAACCTAAGTGGCGCTGCACACACGCTTACTCAAGTGCATGCCAATATGCTGGCGTTGCGTCAGCACTCTGATCCAAGTGTCATGCACATTGGCGCTATCCATAGTGATAAAACCTATGCGCAACTGATGCACTTCGCCAAGCTCTATGGCCCCAACCCTGAAACTCATAAGCAACTACAACACGCGCTTAATCAGCACAGTGTTACACACCCCACTTTTCACTAAATAAGGAGTGACGATGGCATTTCAACTTCCAGAATTAGCTTACGGCTATGATGACCTGGAGCCTCATATTGATGGCAGTACCATGGAAATTCATCATACTTTACATCACCAAACCTACATCAATAAGGCCAATGACGCCTTGAAAGAAAGCGAATATGAGGGCAAAGGGGCACATTGGTTGTTGCGTAACATCGCTAAGATAGATGAGGCACTGAGACCTGCGGTCCGTGATCACGTCGGTGGGCATGCCAATCACAGCTTGTTTTGGCAGGTGATGAGTCCCTCAGGTGGCACTGAGCCACAAGGTGCGTTAGCTCAGGCTATCAAAAGTGACTTAGGGAGCTGGGAGTCATTTAAGAAGCAGTTTACGCAGGCGGCATTAACGCAGTTTGGAAGTGGTTGGGCATGGCTGGTGGTTGATAGTAGCCATCGACTTCAAGTGGTCAACAGTGCCAATCAAGATAGCCCACTAATGGATGGATTAACGCCTATTCTAGGTTTGGACGTATGGGAGCATGCATACTACTTACAGTACCAAAACCGCCGACCAGAATATATTGAAGCCTTTTATGAGGTCATAGATTGGCCAGCGGTGGAAGCGCTTTTTCATCAAGCAACAGGGCGCTAAGTTAATTTTATATTGAGTGTAAAATCTGGCTAGGTATTCGCGCATTTTACGATAAGCTGATCACAAGACTTAAAGTAAAGTGAGTGTAGAGCATGTATCCCCCAGATATCTGCCAAACAGCCCGGATGAGCCGTGACAAGCGCTTTGATGGGCTCTTTTACGTTGCAGTGCGTAGTACCGGCATTTATTGTCGGCCTATTTGCCCAGCCCCTGCGGCAAAAGAGCATAACGTGCAGTATTATCAGCATGCACATCAGGCAGCCTTAGCCGGCTTTCGACCCTGTTTGCGCTGTCGCCCCGATGCCAGTCCAGGCAGTTATCCTTGGCTGGGCGCGCAAACAACCGCACTGCGTGGCAAAAAGTTAATTGATCAAGGGCAATGGCGTGAGGGAGGGTTACCCGCGCTGGCGGCGCGCCTAGGGGTGTCGCAAAGTTATATAAGTCAATTATTCAAACGACATTATGGTATCGCACCTGGCCAATACGCCCAGTTTGTCCAGTGCCAGTTTGCCAAACAGCTATTGCAGCAAACACAGCTAAAAATTACTGACATTGCATTCGCTTCAGGCTTTAACAGTGTTCGGCGCTTCAATGATGCATTTAAACAGCTTCTAAAGCTCACTCCGAGTGATATTCGTAGCCGAAAGTCGCCTACGCAGCAGCATATTAATTTGTTTTTAAGTTTTCGTCCGCCTTATGACTGGCCTTCTATGCAACAGTTTTTAGCAAAGCGGGCGGTCGACCCTGTAGAGTGGGTTGATTCTAACAGCTATGGTCGCACCTTTGAGTATGCATCCTGTAAGGGCCAGTTTAATGCTGTTTTTGACCGGGCCAAACAAGGCTTTTGGGTTGATATTACCCTCACGGATTGGTCTCATTTACAGGCTGTAGTGGCGAACATTCGCCGTGTTTTAGATTTGGATGCCGATACCGAGGTGATAAATCAGCAACTGCATCGTGCTTTCGGGGAGTCTCTGCCGCTTAAACAAGGGCTCAGGCTGCCAGGCATTTGGGAGCCGTTCGAAGCGGGCATCAGGGCGGTGTTAGGGCAACAAGTCAGCGTTAGTGCTGCAAGACAGTTAAGCAAAACCTTGGTGGCATCGCTCGGTGATGAAGGGCGCTATTTTCCCAGTGCTCACCAAGTGGCGCAAAGTGAACTTAGCTTTTTTAAAATGCCCGCAAGGCGTAAACAGGCGCTTATTGCTTTAGCCCGGCATGTGAGCAGCCATGGTATTGACGATGTAGACGCTTGGCTAACCATAAAAGGTATCGGCCCTTGGACTGTAAACTATGCGAAAATGCGTGGTCTGAGCGACCCTGATATCTATTTAGGGGGGGACTTGGGGGTCAAAAAAGCGCTGCGACACCTGCCGAGCCTAAACCCCGAGGCCTGCGCACCGTTTCGTTCTTATTTAACCTTTCAGCTATGGCAACAATTATGACTATGTACCAAACAACGCTAGAGACGCCGATAGGCGCCTTGTTAATCCAAGCCACCGATCATGGCCTGTGTTATGTCGGCTTTGATATGGGCCGTGCCCAAAATGGCCTTAGTTGCAACAATGACCTGCTAAATCAGGCACTCTATCAGCTACAGCAGTACTTTGATGGTACTCGGCAAACATTTGATGTGGCTATTGATGTCGCCGGCACTGATTTTCAAAATCAGGTGTGGAATGCATTGATGACGGTAGGTTATGCAACTACATGCAGCTATGGTGATATTGCCAAGTTATTAAATAACCCTAATGCAGTGCGCGCCGTGGGCGCAGCGAATGGCAAAAACCCTATCAGTATTATCGTGCCTTGCCATCGTGTTATCGGCAGCAACGGCACCTTGACTGGCTATGCCGGTGGAGTGGACAAAAAACAATGGTTGCTAGCGTTTGAACAGGCCCACTACGACGACTAAACTAAAACACAATTAATCCAGCTAAGTGGTCTTAAATGGTCCGGTTCTTCCTTTTCATGGTGGTTATAACAGTTGTTTGTTGCCGCGTAGCATTGGCAGCTAACAGCAATCTGCAAATAACCCTTTGTTATGAGGACAAAGAGGTGGTGCCGTTTTACATGGGACAAACCCGAGAGGTGCCTACCCACAACCCCGGTGCTAACATAGAAGTGATCCAACAATTACAGTCACGTCTAGAGAACGTGCGTTTTGCATTTATTCGCAGACCTTGGAAGCGCTGTTTAGATATGGTTGAAAAGGGCGAAGCACAAGCATTAATAGGCAGCTATCGAAAGCAACGACTCTCTCGGCTGCGTTATCCTATGATTAATGATGACGTTGATACAGATCGTGCCCTGAGTAAAGTGGGAAGTTGTTTTATTGGCAATCGTGAATTTCATGAGTTCTGGCCAAGAAGACACTATTTGCAACAGCAAGGTGTGGCGATTGCCTTGCCGCATGGTTACGCTATTGCCCAGCGCTTAAACGATCAGCCAGTTTTTGTGCATTTTGTTTTTTCGCAGCAAGACGCATACCGGCTACTGGCCAACAGGCGTGTACACGCAGTGATGGATTTTTGCCAAGTTGGTAATCAGAACCTATATGTTGAGCCCGCCGATATCCAAGGGGTGAGCCCACTTTATCCGCCTTTTGATGTGCACTATGGCTATCTTATCTTCGCACCAAAATTTTACCAGGCCTACCCGCACAGGGTGGAACGTATATGGGATGCGCTAAAAGGCTTGGATACCACTGCTATTTACCGACGCTATCTACAAATTCGCGATTAGTGTTTGTTGTTTAAAGCTCTTTGGGTGGAGATATGACTTTCCTAAAGCCTTAGTGTAAGCTTGGCGCGCGAAAAAAATGGATAACAATTACTATGGCTCAACTCTATTTCTACTACTCGGCGATGAATGCTGGAAAGTCCACAACCTTACTGCAATCGGCTTTTAACTATCGTGAGCGCGGTATGCGCCCTATGATTATGACTGCCGCGATAGACGACCGATCAGGTGTTGGTAAGGTTGCCTCGCGAATTGGCTTGCAGGCCGATGCCTATGTCTTTGACGGTGAGTCTGATGTGTTTGCACTTATCCAACAGCAGCACCAAATCCAGCCGGTAAATTGTGTGTTGGTGGATGAAAGCCAGTTTTTGTCGAAGCAGCAAGTGTGGCAGCTCACCGAGGTTGTCGATCAGTTGCGCATCCCCGTTTTATGCTATGGTCTACGCAGTGACTTCCTTGGTGAACTCTTTGTCGGTTCACAATATTTATTAGCCTGGGCCGATAAGCTGGTGGAGCTAAAAACCGTATGCCACTGCGGCCGCAAAGCCAACCACGTACTGCGCTATGACAGCGAAGGAGCGGTGGTCGCCAGTGGCGACCAAGTGCAAATTGGTGGTAACGAGCGCTATGTTTCCGTGTGTCGTAAACATTATAAGCAAGCGCTCAATGACCCGAGTACCACTCAGCAAAGCAATTGTTCTAAGCGTGCTTGACGTTCACTCTGTGGCATAAAGCTCCAAGCAAGAAAGCGGCTGACTTTTTGCCCTTGGGCCATATTCACCACCTCAATATTGATGGCCCCAGCCTTACGCAAGGTGTTTTTGAGGGTCCTGAGGTTGTCTTTTTTTGAAATCAATGAGCTAAACCACAGTACCTGTTCGGCATAATGGCTGCTTTCTAAAATCATATCGCGCACAAAGCCAAGTTCGCCACCATGGCACCACAGCTCATTGGCACGACCGCCAAAGTTGAGGTGTGCCCCTTTTGCTTGGCCTTTAAGGTTACGCCATTTGCGCTCACTCCCAGCCTGTGCGCTTTGTTCGCTGTCGTGAAAAGGCGGATTACACAGGGTGGCGACTAAGTTATCTTGGGCTTTAACTATGCCGTTAAAATAACTACTTGGACGTTTTTGTTGTTGTACCTTGATAGGTAATTGATTGAGTTGTGCTAACTGCTTAGCGAGCTTGACAGACTGGGGGTCGATATCACTGGCAACAAACTGCCAGTTAAATAGTTTATGACCTAAGATAGGGTAAATGAGCGATGCGCCGGTCCCCACATCCAACACTCTTACTTTATGATGCGCGACATCTAAGCCGCTGTCGTTGGCAAGTAGGTCGTGTAAGTGGTGCACATAATCAGCTCGCCCGGGAACCGGGGGGCATAAAAAGCCGCTGGGTAAATCCCATATATCAATGTGATAATGGTGTTTGAGCAGTGCTTGGTTAAGTGTTTTTAACGCGTTCGGATCGCTGAAATCGATACTTGGCTGGCCATCGCGCCGAGTAATAATGTGGTTCTCTAAGCTAGGTAAGCTTCGACACAAGGCGTCGAAATCATAGCCGTTGGCGTGACGGTTCTTCGGATGCAAGGGCAAACTCTATTCGGCTAAAAGCACCATTATAGAGAAAGTCACTCTGTTGCTGTAGTGCTTTGTGACTGACGAAGAGCGCTACATGCGTTCATATTGCTCATTTTTAGTTTCATTGCTTTTCTTTACACCACTGGCCTATTCACCATGCGAGCATAGCTGTTGTGGCTAAATAGTGACTGAATTATGTTACTTGTTGATAATATTTGATGCTGGTACGATGAGTGAAAAAAGAATAAGCAGTGCCAAGTATGAGCGATATTATTCAACAGTCGGTATATATTGATTACAGTGAGCAGCAAACCCTGCATTTACGTTATATTGCGCAAGATAACGCCACAGGTCCAGCCATCTTTTTTATGCATGGTGCTGTTGAAAATGGCAAGATTTTTTATACGCATTCGAATAAAGGATTAGCGCCTTTTTTAGCTAAACATGGATATCGATGTTATGTCGCCGACTTATGTGGTCGTGGTGAAAGTAAGCCATCAATAGGCCCTGGGGCCAGTTATGGGCAAACCGAGGCCATATGTCATGAAATCCCAGCGTTTTTGAGCAAAATAACGGAGCATGCCGGTGAATTTCCTCGTTTTTGGGTCGCTCACTCTTGGGGCGGCGTGTTATTCAACAGTGTCTTTGCTCGCTTTCCTGAGTACATAAAGAAAGTCAGCGCCTGTGCATATTTTGGATCCAAGCGCTCATTGTATAACCGTCACCCTAGTAAATTCCTTAAAGGTAATTTGGTGTGGTATTGGTTGGCGCCAAAAAAAGCGAAGAAATATGGCTATTTGCCTGCGCGTAAACTCAAATGGGGCAGTGATGACGAAACCGTTAAATCACACTATCAAAGTATGCAGTGGGCAAAGGTAAGGCCTTGGATTGATAGCGACGATGGTTTTGATTATGGCCATGCCATTAAACGCTTGGCGTTACCGCCAACGTTGCACATTGCAGGGGTGAAGGATAAAGCGCTGGCACAACCCATAGATATAAAGAAATTTATGCAAGAGTCAGGTTGTGGCATCCAACAATTTAAGTTGTACGGGCGCAGTCATGGCCATCACCATGACTATGGTCATATTGACATGCTTACTCATCCCCAAGCGCAGCGGGATCAGTTTCAGGATGTACTGGCCTGGTTTTCACGCTACGGCTAAAGCATTCGCTAAAGGCTTGCTCATATTCTTTGTAAGCTTTGTTCGCATCTTTATAGACGGGTTCACGCACTTGATGGCGACTCAAGGTCGTCACCGCGTGATGTGATTCAAAATAGCGCAAGCATTGTTGTGTGTAACTTAACTCCAATTTACTGAATATTTTACGTAGCGACTGTTCAGGTTCTTGCACTAATTGTTCGTAATGTATCGTGATCAGGTTCTCACCCAATGTGTCTCGCCAGTGTTGCATCAAGTTATCATAGCCTTCGTAGTAACGAGCTAAGGTGTCCATATGGCAGAAAAAGGGCTCATTGGCGCCAAAGTAATGACAAAATACTGACCAAGCCATGGGCTGGAAATTACGTCTCAAATCGATAAACACGGCATTCGGCATCAGTGCTTGAATAGCTCCGAGAGCCTGAAAGTTAGCGGGGAGTTTATTGATCACGACACGGTGAGCGAGTTGATGCTTGGTCAGTTCATCAACGTACATCTGCCGCAGTCGGTTACGAATATCGGTGTTCGTATTGGCCATGCATTGTGGGAAAGGAGCTTCATTGACCGCGCTCAAATAAGCCATCAGTTTGGCGCTAATAACGTCGTTTTCACCCAGGCTTGCTATGCTTGGGTGCTGACACAACATTTGCTCTAACAGGGTGGAACCCGTTCGTGGCATGCCAACAATAAACACCGGAATAAAGCTGGCCTTTAAGGTGTCTTGTTGCTCAGCAATAAAGGTTGTTGAAAACTGCGCTATGAGCTTGTTGATGTACAGCTCGAAGCCCTCGCCCAAAGGCGTACACAAGGTATATTGCATTTCATTGGCTAAACGATAGTGAGCAAAGGCCTGAGTTTTGTCACCACTGTTATGATAGCTTTTTGCCAAGCTGTAATGCAGCACCACTTTGGCTTGCGTGCTGCGGCTTGCGCTAAGCAGAGTGTGCATATGAGCAATCTGTTTAGAAGTGACATTATTACCGTTCAGTTGGCTTAACTCATAGTATATGTATGGGGTGACCGGGTGATCGGGGCAGCCTAGGCCATTGAGCAGAGCCTGCTTAGCTTTTTTGATATAGCCATAGGTAAGATGGTGCAGGGCTAAGCGATAAAAGGACTCGCCGTTATGAGGAGCAATTTTGGTGCAGTAGTGCAGAACTTCATAAGCATCACTACGTTTCTCTAGGCCGTCAAATGCATCGGCAAGCGCAAATAAAGGGTCGAGTACTTTAGGAAGCCTTTGGCAGGCTTTTTGTAGCAAATAGACTGCCTGAGGGTACTTCTCTAAGCGGATGGCAATGCGACCCAAACCAAACAGTGCTTCGCCTTGATTCGGGTCGGCTTCAAGCGCCGATTTAAAATGAAACTCGGCTTCCTTCAGTTTGTTTTTACTTAGCAGCTGATTAGCGCGCTCTAAAATAGTCATAGTGATTCGGTAAAGCTTTTTAATTCAACATACCGTGCGGCCTGTGTCGACGCAAGCATAAAAAAGGCGGGCTTTACGCCCGCCTGTGATGTGGTTCATGCACTTCTATTAGAAGCTATAAGTCGCTTTTACGTAGTAATAGCCACCATTGAAACCAAACGGCGAGGTTTCATAGTACAAGCCACCCCAATTGTTATTAGGAATACCTGTACGGTCCTCGAAATCTAAAGGCTCTGCCTCTTGGTCGAAGATGTTTTGTGCACCCACAGATAGACCGATGGCTTCGGTGGGGTAGTAAGTCACCTCCGCATCAACCGTTACTGCGGCATCGGCCATTTTTGCTGTTTGGTCGAAGTCAACATGAACACCTTGGTACTCACCGAAGTAATTCACGCGCACAAAGCCAGAGAATGAATCCCATTGTTGTGACCAAGTTGCTGTACCACGATGATTAGGTAGGTCTTCCTCTAGGCGTTGTACTTTAAAGTCGCCGGTAATATCACTGAAGCTGGTCACTTCAGTTTCATTCCAGTTGTACGCCAAGCTAAAGGTTGAGAAACCATCGAGTAAATCAGTGCTGTAGTTGGCTACGATATCAACACCCTCAGTGGTGGTGTCGAAGTCATTGGTGAAGAAACTGACCTGTGCAAGTTGGTCGACATTCGGCACACCTGCTTGTTTTAAGATGTCTTTATCTTCATCGCTAAGCACGATTTTTTCTGATTGACTGATACGGTCTTCTACATCGATGTTGTAGTAATCCATGGTTAGATAGAAATCACCGTTTTGGTAAACCGCACCGAAGGTATAGCTATCAGACTCTTCCGGCTGTAGTTCTTCACCACCGAGTTGAACCGCAATCGGGTTAGTTGGTGGTAACAGCGCCGAATCAACCAACACGCCACTGCTTAGGTTCGTTTGCACGTTACTAACGTTCGCTTGCCCAACAGTAGGCGCACGGAAACCAGTGCTTAATGAACCACGCAATGAGAACATGTCATTAATAGTGTAATGACCCGTTACTTTGTAGTTAGTTGTTGAACCAAAGCTGTCGTAGTCTTCATAGCGCAGCGCCCAGCCCATTAAAAAGTTCTCAGTGAATGGTGTTTCGATATCAATATAGGCTGCATAGTTGCGGCGTGTGAATTCACCGGCTTGTGAAGGCTTAAAGCCAGGGAAGCCGTTAGAACCAATACTGAAGCCTTGCTCTGTTAGCGGGCCGATTTCAAATGAATCTTCATCGCCAGCGATCACGGTGAAGGTTTCTTCACGCCACTCAATACCACCGGCAACGTTGGCATCGTAATACAAGCCCCAATCAAAGGTTCGGGTGATATCGAAGTTAAATGTTTTCTCTAGCTGCTCATATTTACCTGGTGAGAAATCGCGCGGTGTTTGCGGGCCTAAAGAGGCATTTACGGTGTTATAGAGAAAGTAGCGTGAGGCGTTATAGCCCACTGAGCCACTAGCATCATAGAACCAACCTTTGAGCCAGCCATCGCTAAACTCACCTTTGACACCTGCTGTGAATGAGGTGTCAACGATATTACCGCCGAAGTTTGGCGTAAAACCACCAGGAAGTATTTCATTAAAGGCAAAGCAATCAGGGTTATTAGCAACGCCATTAATGTACTCTGGGTTGTCCAGTACGTTATCGTCGATTTGGATATTGGTTGGGCAGTTGCCGCTCATATCGCCAGTTAAATCACCCACCAGCAGCGTTTCACCGCCATCGTTGGAGTACACACCTGGGCGTGTATGCGGGTTACGATAATAGAAGCCACCACGAACATCACGCTCAGAATAGTTACCGAACATGTAGAACTCATCATCATTGGTTAGCTCTAAGCCAACATTACCAAAAATGGAAATGTCGTCTTCTATCTCCGGGGTACCCCAAATTTGTGCAGGGTCGTCAATATCCGGCACGCCCGCCGCTGTTAACGCAATCGCGTCAGCGCGCTGAGTACTGCGACTTGTCGCATCAGCATTTTTATATTGGAAGCTTAAGTTAGCGAAGCCGTTATCAGTGAAAGGTAAACCAATGTTACCCGCAATTTGGGTGCTATCACCGTCGCCTTCGTAGTACTGCCCATGGCGTACTTCAAACGTACCCCCTTCGCTGGCATCTTTAAGCACGAAGTTCATTACCCCAGCAATTGCATCCGACCCGTACTGCGCCGCAGCACCATCGCGCAATACCTCTACTTGTTTCAGCGCGATGCTTGGGATCACTGAAATATCAGGGCCTTGTGCACCATCGTTAATACCACCGCCTAAAAATGCGATGACCGAGGCGCGATGGCGGCGTTTACCATTGAGTAAGACTAGTGTGCTATCTGAGGGGAGACCTCGCAAGTTGGCAGGGCGCACAAGCGTTGCTGCGTCACTGATAGGGTTACTATGTACATTAAATGATGGAACAGTGCCTTTGAGCACTTCTAACATATCGGAATTACCCACCTTACTGAGCTCTTCACCGCCGATGATGTCAACCGGAACAGGAGAACTACCGATAGAGCGTGGCGCAGCACGTGACCCTACGACGGCGATTTTTTCAATATTTTTCGTTTTATCAGCGTTGCTCTCGTCTTCAGCAAGTGCATTACCGGTGTGTAGCAGCGCTACCGTTGATGTGGAAAGAAGTGCGCAGCGAACGGCTGCTTGCAGAGTTCTGTATTTCAACTTCATATTGTATCCCCCAGTTAGTATACAGATTTATGATTCTTTGTTGTCATTGTGTATAAGGTATCTATACATGTTGTTTACAATAGATTCAACACAACAATAACTTTTGTTACAAAATATTAGACCTAAGTGGGAGAAAATCCTTGGTGCTAGCGTCTAGGAGTTATCTGTGTGACAATCATTTAGTAACTACTTAGTGAAGACCTTATGCGCATCTATCGTTTATTCCATCGCGCTCCAATCCGCGTGCTGCTTATTTCTCGGCGGCGACAAAAATTGAAATTACGTCGCGCGATGGTGACGGTGAAGTGGGCCTTGGCGCAAGAACGCCAAGAAACAAAAGAGATGCTGGATATCTACCGACGCTACACGCGTGGTAACGCCACTAAGCATGAACTCAAAGTGGCGAATGAACAGTTTGTGGATATTTTAAAGGGGCTGGGTTTAGGCGTGTTTGCAATACTGCCATTTGCACCTATTACCATCCCCCTTGTTGTTAAAATTGCCAAGCTGGTAGGGGTTGAGGTGTTACCTAGCTCGTTCAGTCACCCTAAACCACCAGCTAAGAATTCATCCCGCTGCGACGACAATTCCCCTCCTCAGGACTAGTTTAGACACTGGCGTGCCCAACTAGGCGGCGCTCAGCTAACTGCCCGGTTGAGTGGGGAGGGCAGTGTTGTTGTCGATATACACATTGCGACTAAGGGGATCAATGTAAAGAAAATCGCTGTCCGGGGCGAGTTCATATTCGTTTCCAGAAATATGTACTCCATCGAAAGAAGCGTGATCAGAGTAGCTGTAGGTTCGCACAATATCACGCCAGTTGGTTTCCTCGGCGAAGTGGACTTGCTCAAAACGGTTATCGCGCACGGTCAACGCGTGCACAGGACGCAGTTGCTCCCTGCCAAGGCTATTTAGGCGCAGACCAAATCGAGTGTTATGAATAAAGTTTTTCTCAAACATAATGTTATCCCACGGAATTTGTCGGGGAGCTTGAGAATTCGGGTATAAGTTCATTACAAACCCATCAATGTTCATAAAGCGATTATGAGCGACCCACAAATCTGAGTAGTAGCTCACCTCAAATGCGGTCTTGTTAATATCCCTAAAGGTATTGAACAACACATTCGCAGTTTGTGCTGGCGCACGAGTTGAAAGCTTAAGGGTACAACTCTCAAATTCATTGTCCAACACCACAATATCATTCACCCCTCCCACGTAAGAGTTTGTTTGTGCTTGTGTTGTTGTCACTTGCCGACACTGACTAAAGCGGTTGCTGGCGATCATGACTTCACGGGTATTGGTGGTGAAATAATCGGCTTCAGGCCCAGAGGTCACGCGCAAGGCGGCATCACCAAAGTTGCTAAACTCATTGCCGATAATTTTTACGTTTGTAGCTGAGGCGATATACACGCCTTGTTTGCCCCAGGTGCTAACTTGGTGACCGTTATGGAGTCCTTGAAAATGTAACGAGCTCAAGGTGAAGTCTTGCGCTGGTTTAACGTAAAGCAAGTATTCTCCAGAAAAGTTTGCACACTTTTTTAATTTACTCTGTGTAAAAGAGCGCAAAGTGATTTGCTCACTGTGTTGCAACACTAAGGTGGTGCACACATCATAAGTGCCCTCAGCAAAGATTAGCGTGTCACCTTTGGCCAGTGAGTCGAGGGCGCTTTGTATCGCTACGCTGTCATCTTGTTGATCATCGGCTGTGGCGCCGAAATCGCCGACATGCACATTTTCTGCGTGGGCAACGAAAGAAAAAAGTAAAAGAAAGTAAATAAATCGCGTCATGATGGATCCTTGAAAATAGATAATTCAAAGTCGTGGTTCTGACTGGTAATGCGATGTAGGGAACCGGTTACCTTTAGCATAGTGTGCCATCCTTAGAGTCTCAATGTATTTGCTTAAAAGCACGCTAATACAGCGTAAAATGTTCAATCGGGCGATAGACCAAGCCTTGCTCATCACGGGTCGACTCAAACAATGTAAAACTATGCACTTGCATATCAAAAGCTGGCATCGGTTGAGCAACTGTGGGCATCGCTTTGCAGTTTCTTGCTAGGGTGATGTGGGGGCGATAGCGCCGGTGCGGATCTTCAATATGATGTTTTTGTGCTATCTCTTTGAGGCCATTGTGCAGTGTGAATAATGCATCAGGTGGTGAGATGGGGCGAAGGTGAAAAATGCCATTACTGGGCCACCAATCGATGTCTGCCACCTTTAAGTTAAACTTCCTAAGCTGCAGGGCTCTCACTTCTTTAATCAGCGCAGCCTCCGTATTCAAAGGGGTATTGCCAAGAAATAACAGGGTTAAGTGCCAGTTTCGTGGTTGCGTAAAGGCTTTATCGGCAATGACGTGGTGTTGTAACCAGTGCGCGAGTGAAGACTTTGCCTCATTGCTTAAACCCAGAGCAAAAAACAACCGTCGGCTGGAAAGTGAAGACGCCATTACTCATCCTATACCAATTATAAGGCGAACTTGATATGCTGAATATTATCAGCAACCAACGATGAGTCTGCAATGAATCTTTTGGTAAATACGCCGCGTAAGGATAACGCGCCAATCCCTTTTTATGTTATCAATCAAAACAACTTAGAGACATGGTCTGAGCAACAGGACGACTTTACCCGAACTTGGGTATTGCGTTCACTCGGTGGAGGTCAAGGTCTATGTGTTGTGCCAAATACCGACAATGGCGAACCTAAACTGGCAGTCTTAGTCAGCGATAATGAGCAAAGTGTGTGGGCCGCTGGAGACAGTGTGAACAAGTTGCCAGAGGGCGATTATCAACTGACTGACTGCGCTAACGAACGTGATATTGCCCTGGGTTTTGCGCTCGGTGGCTATCAATTCACCGGTTATAAACAAACGAATGCACCGAAAGCGCGTTTACTCATAACCGATAAGGCGTTGTTCAATGAGCTGGTAGCCAGTGTTGAGTCGACAAACTTAGTACGCGATCTTGTTAATACGCCTGCGGCGGATATGATGCCTCAACACTTAAGTGAAGTCATGAGCGACTTAGCTGAGCGTTACGATGGCCAATTCTCACAGTGGATCGGTGATGAGCTATTAGAGCAAAACTATCCGACCATTCATTTGGTCGGTCGTGCGAGCGAAAACAAGCCGCGATTGCTTGATTTGCGCTGGGGCGATAAAAAAGCGCCTAAAATCACTTTAGTAGGCAAGGGCGTATGCTTTGACTCCGGCGGTTTAGATTTAAAGCCTGCGGCGGGCATGCGATTAATGAAAAAAGACATGGGCGGTGCGGCGCATGTATTGGGCCTTGCTAATATGATCATGGCAGCTAGGTTGAACGTGCAGCTACGGGTGTTAATTCCTGCAGTCGAAAATGCGGTATCACGTAATGCGTTTCGCCCAGGTGATGTGGTTAAAACTCGTAAAGGCATTACCGTTGAAATTGACAATACCGATGCCGAGGGTCGCTTAGTGTTGTGCGATGCGCTTGATGAAGCGCAGCAAGATAACCCCGATCTTATTATCGATTTCGCCACCCTCACCGGCGCTATGCGAATTGCTCTTGGCACCGAGTTACCCGGTTTTTTCAGTAGCGATGATGGCATCGCTCAGGCGTTGACAGAGGCTGGCTATCAAAGCCAAGACCCAGTATGGCGTATGCCACTGTTTGCTCAGTATAAAAACTTGTTGAAAAGCGACGTGGCGGATATGAGCAACTGCTCACAAGGGCCATTTGGCGGCGCCATTACCGCAGCGCTTTACCTGCAAGAGTTTGTTGCTAAAGAAACACCTTGGGTGCACTTTGATGTTATGGCGTGGAATGTGCGCGCACTACCAGGTCGCCCGGTTGGTGGTGAGGCCTTTGGTATTCGTGCTGCATACACCATGTTGCAACAGCGCTTTGGTAGCTAAGCAAAAAAGTTACACAAAAGGCCGCGTAAGCGGCCTTTTTAATGTTCAGATAACCAGGCGATTGCCGCGCGGGGGTCGTCGAAATATTTAACTTCGCCACTGACAAACCAATTTGCAACACTTGCCGCGAAGCTTTGCCACCGTTTATGGCCGTACAAGGCTATGCGTTTAAATTGCTTACGATGAATAACCCCTAACTTGAAGTCATCCCACATAGCTCGTGTCGTAAAACCGTCTAACTGACTGGCGTCGATGAAAACATCGACAATGGGCTCGTCAATATCAGCCAAGGCCGAAGCGAATAATGGCGTCAGTAGTTGATAATGCTCATGATTCAACGTACCGGTCAGTACTAAGGCGATATAGATGCGCTTTTGGTGGCGCTCTATATCTACTTTCAAACCGTCTTTAGCCATAACACTGTTCCTATATAGCTTACGCTCAAGGTAACCATAGCGGTATTTATGAAAGTTTTAAAGTAATTGGGCCGCCATTGCAGCCCATAGTCGCGTTACCCTTGTTGGCAGGCCGTTACCGCCTCGGCAATGAGCTCTAACCCAGTTTGCGAGCACTCAGGTAAAGCCGCTTGACTTTCACGCACTGGAGTTACACGCTCACCCCACTTTATGTAACTGGCTGCCCATGTCAGGCCTGCGCCGAAGGCGGCTGACATTATATTCGCGCCAGGTTTGACCATCCCTCTTTCTACAGCCTCACACAAGGCAATGGCAATGGTTGCTGCGGAGGTATTGCCGTATTCATCGATATTAACCATCACCTTGTCATCGTCTACTTTTAAGCGCTGTTGAATTGATTGGATAATTCGTAAGTTCGCTTGGTGTGGTACTAATACATCGATGTCATCAAGGCTAAGTTGTGCCTGACTCAACACATCGTCGCAGGCTACACTCATGCCTTTGACGGCACGTTTGAAGATTTCCGGGCCAACAAAGTTTAAATCAGACCCGCCAATGGTCTGGTATTTATTCACGTTGGTGCCAAAGTTACTAATATGCAAAATTGAACGGTCGCTGCTGTCACAGCCACTTTTGCTCGCGAGTAACCCTAATGGTTGCTCACTGGCTTGCAGTACCACCGCACCGGCGCCATCACCAAATAACACCGCACTGTCACGCAGGGCCCAATTGACATACCACAGCATGCGCTCGGCGGCGACTACAACAGCGGTTTTAATCATGCCTGCCTGGATTTGAGCCGTGGCCATTTGCAGCGCATATAAAAAACCAGAGCAGGCGGCGTTACTGTCACAGGTAGCGGCCCCTTTGGCGCCTAGGCGTTGTTGTACTTCCGAGGCTGTGTTGGCGACCATGGTACTCGGTGTGCAAGTGGCAACCAGCACGAGATCAAGCTGCTCGGCGTCAACGCCAGCACAATCTAACGCCCGTTGAGCGGCCACGGTTGCAAGCTCGGCAGTGCTTACGTGGCTAATATGGCGGGCTTTAATACCGGTGCGAGAGCTGATCCACTCATCTGAGGTATCAACCACGGTGGCAATGTCATCGTTAGTAATGCGTGCTGGTGGGATACATTTGCCCCAGCCAGTGATCTCTGCATAGTGCATAAAAATTCCTAAGGTTGCTACGTCGGACGTTTGTTTATTCAGCTGGCCCGATCTCTTTGCTATGGCAACTTTATACCAAAATGCAGCGTTTTGGTCGAGTTATACTGGTTTGCACCGGCAAAGTATGTTCAGGTAAAAGAAAATAATAACCAAGGAAAAACAATGAAACTCATCACATGTGCAAGCTTACTATTGGCGTTATCAAGCGCAAGCGCTTGGGCGCAAAGTACATTGATTTATGCCGGTAAAATACTCCCAGCGGCCAACGCCGATGTTCTTGAGCGGCAAACCCTGGAAGTGGTAGACGGACGTGTCCAGGGTATTCATGAAGGCTATGTTAGTGCTCAAACGTTAGGCTTGGCCGACGCGCATATTATTGACCTTAAAGAACAATTTGTAATGCCGGGGCTGATAGATTTGCACGTGCATATTAGTTTTGAACGTGATCCCCAGGCTGACCCTGAAAGGTGGTTGAAGGAGGTCGAGGCCGATCAGGCGTTACGTGCTACGCAATTTCTTGGCAATACCCTCAACGCGGGGTTCACTACCGTACGTGATTTGGGCAGTTATAACGAGGTGATTTTTCCGCTGCAACGAGCAGTAGAAAGTGGCGTAATACAGGGGCCACGTATTATTGCTGCAGGTGAGGCGGTGACTCCAACAGGTGGCCACGGTGATTTACATGGGTATAGACAAGAGGTGCTTGATGCGTTTGCTCCACGCATGGGCGTGTGCAATGGTGCCGATGATTGCACACGGGCGGTGCGCGAGATTGTTAAAGCCGGGGCGCAAGTTATCAAAATCACGGCCACTGGCGGGGTATTGAGTAACACTCAAGCGGGGCTCAATCAGCAACTGACCGATGAGGAAATGAAGGCGATTGTTGATACCGCTCATAACCTTGGTCGCCCTGTGACAGCTCACGCACACAGCGCCCAGGGGGTTGCAGCTGCACTTCGCAGCGGAGTCGATTCTATCGAACACGGCTCTTATGCTAATGACGAAACAGTGGCGCTGTTTAAAAGTACGGGCGCTTACTTAGTGCCGACATTGTTAGCGGGGATCTCTGTGAGTGAGGAAGTGAAGCACAATGATAAGGTTCCTCAGGCAATTGTAGACAAAATAACGCAGGTCGCCCCGGTGGTGAAAGTATCATTCCAACGGGCTTTAGATGAAGGCGTGAATATCGCGTTTGGTACCGACTCAGGGGTATCCCGCCATGGAGATAACGCCCGCGAATTTGCATTGTTAGTCGAGTATGGTATGTCGCCCCGTGAAGCGTTGGCGACTAGTTTAGAGCAAGCACCTAAGCTATTGAATATGAGCAAGGAAGTTGGCAAATTACAAAACGGATACTACGCTGATGTAATTGCTGTTGCGCAGTCGCCATTAAAGGATATTTCGCAACTAAGCGCAGTGACCTTTGTCATGAAAGAAGGGAAAGTCATCAAACATCATGAGCAAGATTAAAGCGCAAACGTTGGCGCAACTGATTGAGTTAGAAAGAACTTTAATGAGTGAGGAGGTGCGCAGCAATGCCTCGCGATTAAATGAGTTGCTTGATGAACGTTTTATCGAGGTGTCGGCCGACGGCCGGCGCTTTGATAAGGACAATGTGCTTGCTCGGCTACCAAAAGAGCAAGCCAAGGGACGAAAACCTACCTTTCACAATCAAGATTTTGAAGGGCGTATGCTGTGCGCTGATGTCGCCCAGCTCTCTTACCGAGGTGCGCTCAGACGCATCAAAGGAGGGCAATGGCACTACTCTGTAAGGATGTCGATATGGTGTCTAAATAGCAACCAAGATTGGCGTTTAGTTTACCACCAAGGCACGCCTTGTGAGGCCTTCCAGTTAAGCCGGTAACGTCGCCGTAGTCTCCCACTCAGTGCTTTTCTCAGCGCCAGAATAACGATAGACTTTCGTTATTCATCCCCTCTTAGCGCTGTTATTTTGGACCTGCTACTACAATCCAGTATTCGCCGTGTGTTATTGCTACGCAGTGTCGCCATTGCACTGCAGTTACTGGCGGTGCTCATTGCTTACTATGTGCTTGATTTTGCGTTAGCACTTTTGCCGCTGTTGAGCATCATCGCCGTGGAGTCGCTATTTCAGCTGCTGAGTGTGGTGGTGCTACGACGACGCATCCATAGTCGCGCACCGGTAGGCGCCGCCACCGTAGTGTGGCAATTATTAGCTGATATGCTGTTCTTAACCTTGCTGCTTATGCACAGTGGCGGGGCGACCAATGCCTTTGTGTCGTTGCTGCTGTTGCCGGTTATGATTGCTGCTGTGACCTTACCTGGGCGTTTAACGGTGTTATTAACCGTGATTGCAATTGCTGCTTATTCGGCCTTAGTGATTATGATGCCATTGCATCATCAAGGTGAGCATGGCATGCAAATGCGCCACCATTTTATCGCCATGTGGATAAACTTTGTACTCAGTGCAGTTGTGGTCGCCACTCTGGTCAGCGCATTATCTCGCACTTTGGCAAAACAACAGCGCGCTATTGCCCAAAGCCGAGAAGAGCAGCTTCGCGCTGAGCAGCTTGTGTCCTTGGGCAGCGCTGCAGCGCAAGCGACCCACCAATTAGCCACACCGCTTGCAAATTTGGCGCTGTTGCATGATGAAGCAAGGGAGCTAAGCGCCGACAGTCCGACGTTACAGCCTGTGGTTGATGACATGGCGGTGCCTTTGGCACAGTGTCAGCGGCAGTTGGATTTGTTTCGTGCTCGGGCGCAGCAGCTGCGTGATGCTCATGAAAGAGCGCCACATTACCAGCCGCTATTACAGCTCGTTGATGAGATCCGCCAAGCCTTCACGCTGAATTATCCGTCTCAGCAACTGCATTGCCAGCTCCCACATCAAGGTGAACATATTGAAATTATTAGTGACCCATTGTTGAGTGCCGCTGTGATTAACGTATTGGCCAATGCTGTGCGGGCAAACGAAGAGGTTGGGGCAGAGCGTATCACTATTACCATCCGCGACTCTGACTCTGCTCTTCATTGGCGAATTGAGGACCAAGGCCGAGGGTTTAGCGCTGAGATGCAGGCCTCCTTGGGCAGCGCAGTGATAGCGAGTAGCGATGGTTTTGGTGTGGCGCTGTGGCTAACCAACGCCACGATAGAGCGCATTGGTGGCACTTTGGCCTTGGCTAACAATGAACACGGTGCATGCATTGATATCACTATTCCTAAGAGGCGCTATGAAGCTGTTACTGATTGAAGATGACCTGGCCTTTGCGCGAACACTCATGCGGCGCCTAGAAGCGCACACCCAAGCGCAGGCACATGCTGATTGTGTGCAAAGTGCCCTGTTCCAAGCACGACAGTTGCGCCCCAGTCACATTATTTTGGATATGAATTTAAATAATGAGTCTGGACTGCAACTGCTTGCTCCGCTGCGCGCTTTGCTGCCGAGTGCGCGCATCATATTGCTAACTGGGTTTGCCAGTATTGCCACTGCTGTTAAAGCAGTGAAGCTCGGCGCTGATGATTACCTCGCTAAGCCGGTGTCTATGGCACTTTTACTGGCAACTCTGGAGGATGATATTGTGCATTCACACGTTTCGCACGACGATGAGGTCATGTCTCCTGAGCGTTTGGAGTGGGAGCATATTCAAGCGGTGTTGACGCGCAACAATGGCAATATTTCGCAAACAGCGCGTCAACTCAACATGCACCGACGGACCTTGCAACGTAAGTTGCAGAAAAAACCGGTGGCAAATTAATCTTGCTGAGGAGGCTTTAGAAAAGAAAAAAGGCCAATAACAACGTGGCCTTTGGTAGCTATCACAAAGAGAAACTAACACCTAGATGGAGAGTACGCCCCTGTGCCTGTAAACGCTGTCCTTTGTCTAACTCCCGGCCATCAACACGGTTTATGCCGCTGAGATGTGGCGCATAGCTATGATCAAACAGGTTGTTAACCGCTGCATTGAACTGCCAATGGTTGTTGATATCATAATCTACACTTACATCAACGACACCATAGCCGGGTGAGCTCAGCTCGTTGTTATAGTGCGACACATGCGTTTGCGATTGGGCGAAGCGCCAACGCGCAGCCACTTGGTAATCATTGGCATAGTAATGGGCACTCAATTGGCCGTTAAGTGGGCTGATACGATAGAGATTGTCGTTCACCTCATCGCTGCGTTTACCGCGCACATAACTAACCTGAGCATTAACTTGCCACTGCCGAGAGAGTCGATACTCGGCGCTCATATCAGCCCCGTAAAGGTGAGCATCAATATTACTAAAGCGAAGCGCGCCTTGCCCAGACATCATCATCGCCACCATATTCACCACACAGTCTTCACTGGGGGCGCCTTGAATGTAATTATCAATTCGTTGATAAAATAGCTGAGGCTTTATCGAGAGCCGCTCACTGGTGTATGACCAACCCACATTCGCTTGGTACGCCGTTTCAGGTTTAAGGTTGATATTACCGACATAGGTTTTGCCATCCGCAAGGCCCCCGGTTGCTTGCATAGGAAGCCATAAATAACGTGCTTGATAGCTCGCAGCCCGCTCTTTGATAGCGACACCGTAACTGAGGTCTGAGTGTGAATTCAACGTATAGCGATTATTGATGACCACATCGAAGGTGGTATCACTGACGCTTTTGTCTGCATCATTAAAACGAGTTTGTAAGGTTGCAACCGCTGGCATCATCATGGCCATGGTGGAGCTTACCTTATCGGCATCGGCAACATTGTATTTCAACCGTGCGCCTACTGTTGTGTTGAGCTTCCGGTGGCTAAAAGTGTACTCGGTGAATAGGCTATGGCGGTCATCAGCTACATTATTAAAGTTTTCCACGAAAAACGCGTCATTGTTTGGATTAGTGACGTCTGCATCATGACGGTTGATACTGCCATCATAGCCCCATAGCCAAGCCCCTTTTTGTATGTGGGCAAAGAGGCTGGTACTGCGCCCTAAAGCCAAGGTATAACGTGCTTTTTGCGCGGTACTGAGGGCGCGCTGTTGGTAGTTATCCATACCATGCTCGCCATCTTGAAAGCCCACACCCCATAATAGCGTTGTGTCACTGATTTCGTGCTCACCCGATACCTCAAATCGTGTGGTGTCGATGTAATCAATATCCATAGGTAGCGCGGCTGTGCCGCTTTGTTTGGTATCGGTACGATGAATATTAGCGAAGAGGCGCCCTTGATTTAGGGCCGACGTGGTAAGCAACCCATACTGGTGACGCCGGTAATCACTGTTCGGAATTGCACGTTCCTTGGCGTCTTGTTCATCACTGTTACGCGTATCTGCGTAGGCAAGCCAAGCAAATTGGCTATTGCCAGCGCCCCCAGCGAGGCTCGCATTGAATCCTGAGCCATTATCTTGCGCATTGATGCGGCCATTTACAGTCAATGGGCTATTGAGCTCAGCGCGGCGCATGTTTACGTCAATGGCCCCGCCAAGCGTGTCGATACCGGCACTGACCGGGGCAATACCACGATAGATGTCCATGTTCGCAATGATGATGGCGGGAGTGTAACTGAGCGGTGTATCCATTGAGTTGGGGCCTGCACCACTGAAGTTGAGGCCATTGCTGGCAACATTAATGCGCTGGGCAAACATACCTCGGTATTGCGCTAACCCTGTTATCGGGCCATTTTTGTTTACACCCGCACCAACAACACCATCGAGCCAATCGGCCGTGTCGGTTGCAAACTTTTGTGCCGGTATTTGCATTAAACGGGCACCTGTATCATGGTGTTGCGAGTGCACGGTGATCACTTCCATGGCTTGACTATTGACTGCGAGAAGTGCGGTGATGGTTGCGCCAAGGGCTGATTTTATCTTCATAATATCCACTGAGAATTGAAAAGCATGTCTGAATTTTCAATTGCTTAGGGACGAGGTGCAATAACAAACCGCCACAGTGCGGCAATATGTCGCACTCCAGTGATCAACGCACGAATTTTGCTGGTACGGTGTTCGCGAGCTACGCTTAGTAGGGTGTATTATTTGTGAGCCACGCTATGAATTTTGCAGATTTTAATTTTATCGCGGTGCTAATTGCAGCCCTTGCCACGTTTATCTTAGGTGGCGTGTGGTATTCACCACTGATGTTTAAAAATGCTTGGTTAGATGGGTGCGGGTTAACGGACATAGATTTGCAAAATGCGGCAATGGGAAAGGTCTTTACCATCGCCTTTATACTCTCTCTTTTGGCTGCTTTTATCTTTGCGTTATTTTTAGGCCCTCGGCCCGAGCTCGGGTTTGCGGTAGGTGCAGGCTTTGCTGCGGGTTTAGGGTGGGTGGCTACGTCCTTTGGGATTAGCTATGTTTTCGAGCAGCGACCTCTAAAGCTGTTTTTAGTTAATGCCGGATACCATACTGTGCAGTTTACCTTGATGGGGCTTATTCTGGGCTTATGGCATTAGAGCATCGCGCCTGACAATGGTAGACTAGGCTGTGTTGTCTTAAGGGAGGGAGCATGGCTAAACCGAACAAAAAAGGCCCCGTTCGCACCGTGAATATTCATTGTTCGCAGTGCCGCACTAAACTCTACAAATACCGCAAAGGCGGCAAGGGCGCGCTTATTAAATGTTTTATCGAACGCATAACTGAGGACTTCACTGAGCAGCTCGCAACCTGTCCGCAATGTCAGCAGGTTTTCGCTCGAGAGACTATGATCAGGGGCACCCCCGCACTGAAAATGATCGGCCAAAAAGTATTTATGAAATAAGCCTGCAAAAGATACGGGCATTTGTCCTTAAAGTGTATGAATGGCCACTGTTAAGCTCGCCCGGTTTGGTTTTCATCTGGAGTAAACAATGGATATTTTGTTCGATGTTATTGGCATGTCGGGCACCTTTTTAGTGGTAGGTGCATTCTTTTTGTTGCAGTTGAATAAGCTGCCTGCAACTGGCTTAGGTTACAACCTAATGAACCTATCAGGCGCCATTTTATTGCTAATAAGCCTTTGTTATAACTTTAACTTGGCCAGCTTCGTTATCGAAATTTTCTGGATAGCGGCGTCACTCATTGGTATCTATAAATACATTAAAGCGCGTAAAGCCAGTAAGCTTTCAGCGGCGCATTCCGCTTCATAAACACACCTTGGCGTGAAACTACATTTGTTTTTATGTAAATATGGTGTAATTATTTAATTTATGAGTGATTTACACCGTATGTGCGATGTTCCGTTTTTGTTTCTATTTTACGCTCGTAAGCTCGTTTGTCTTTCCAGCCTTAGCTGAACAAGCGAGCAGCGATGAGCTCTTTTCTCTAAGCTTTGAACAACTGCTTGATGTTCAAGTGGATATCGCATCAAAAAGTGCAGAAAGCCAATCTCTGGCCCCTTCTTCGGTGACCTTATTTACCCGCCAACAAATTGCCCAGTTGGGTGTCCACAATGCTTATCAATTGATGAATTATGTGCCCGGCATGCAGCTGACTCGGGGCGACTGGGTCGGGGCCGTGCCAAAAGAGCATGCGCGCGGCGTGCATTTGGACAGTGGCAATATTCTGGTGATGATTAACGGTGAGCGCTTAAATGAAGTTTCCTTCGGTAAGGCCTCAGTGTACACACCTTATATTCCGGCGCAGTTAATTGAAAGAGTAGAGTTTATTCGCGGTCCTGGCTCTGCATTGTATGGCAGCAATGCGTTTTTAGGGGTGATGAATATTATCCTAAGTGACGATAACAATGCCTTGAGTGTTGGCATAGGTGAGAATGCCCGCCAGCAATTAACAGGGCAGTGGCATCAAGCAACGTCACTAGGGCGGTTCTCTGCTAATATCGCGGTGGAAAAAACCAATGGCCAAGATTACGACGTTGCCGATAATGTTCGTGACCCACTGTATTCTGTTTTTGCTAATACCCAGTTTAGTACCGAGCGCTTAACCATCAATGCGCGCTATCAGCGTACTGAGCTGAATGAATTCTTGAATTTAGGCGGGTACAGCCCTCAGAATCGTCATCGCAGTGATAACTACGCCGCCAGTGTTGCCTATCAATGGTTGCAAGGCGACCACGATTTGTCCTCCCAGTTGAGTTATACCGAGCATCATATTGAAGCGCAAGGCTTAGTGGAGGGTCTTAATCTACCTGAAAACATGCCGTATTTTGTTGGTCCTAACTGGCAAAGCTCTGAGCTTAAGTTTGTCAGCGATTATCAGCATCAGCTTCATGCTAACAGTACGTTATTTGCAGGTGTTGAGCTGCGCCGAGACGAGCAAACTCAAGCCGGTGTCGTGACCAGCTATTTCAATGACCAATCAGGCTTTATTGAGCTCAATAGTGAGTATTATGAAAACCCCTCGCGAGTACTGAGTCGCTATCGTGAGTTCAGTGATTTAGAGCATCGCTTTGATGCCCAAGCAGGCTATGTGCAAGTGAAACAACAGCTTCCAGATTTTGGGCTCACTGCCTTTTTCGGGGCACGCTATGATCATGTCAATGGTATAGATGCACGTTGGTCACCACGAGCCTCGCTTATTTACGAGCTGCCCAGCGGCGACACTCGCCATGTTTTAAAAGCGCAATACGGCGAGTCGTTTCGTACTCCGGTCACCAATGAGCTTTATTCTAACGATGATATCACCTCAGGTAATGCCAATTTATCCTCTGAAGTGATCAAAACAACCGAGTTGGTGTGGTTAGCCCAAGGCACACAGTGGAAAAGTGAGGTGGTGCTGTTTGATAACGCCCTAGAGGATTTTATTGATTTGGTGATGGTCAACGAGCAGCAGCAAGCTTTTACCTTTGCGAATGTATTCAGCACCACTATGCAGGGTATTGAGATGAGTGCTCAATCGCAACTCGGCCAATATAGTGATGTGCAAATCAATTATACCCAGCTATTTGATGATCCCATTAGCCCAAGCTTTAAGCGCTTTGCGAGTGTGGCGGTGAATATGCAGCTTGAGACATTGACACTTAGCGCGAATGCCCTGTGGCGCGATAGTGTCGAAGTATTCGGTGCTAATGATAAGCGCTTTTATCAAGATGCGTATGTGTTGCTCGGCGCAGCGCTGCATTGGCAGATGGATGAACATACACGGCTGAGCTTAAAAGTAGAAAACCTTACCGATAAAGATTACGATACCTTCGATGCGCGCGTGTTTGATGGCCGCGTACCCGGGTACGGACGTCAGTCCAGTCTAACCTATACTTATCAGTTTTAAAGAGCAGGGATATTCTAGTGAGCGAGCAGTTGGGTGTGCTTGATAAGGTGTTTTCGCAGTTTAAACAAGCCCATGAACAAGAGCCAATAATGAGTCTTGTACAACGCAAGCAGGCGCTATTAGCGCTGAAGCATGCACTACTTGATGCACAAGAGCCATTGATTGCAGCAGCCAGCGAAGATTTTGGCTATCGCGAGCGCTTTGACACCTTGGTGAGCGACATTCTTCCTACGATAGAGGCATTGGACTACTGCCGTAAAAACCTCGCTAAATGGGCTAAACCGGAAAAGCGCCAGGGTGGTTTTGCGCACTTTCCCTCGTCATTACACGTACATTATGAGGCCAAAGGCGTGGTGGGCGTTGTATCGCCTTGGAATTATCCAGTGAATTTGGCGTTATCGCCCCTTGCTTTTGCCCTCGCAGCGGGTAATCGAGTGGTAGTGAAATTGAGCGAATATACGCCTGCTGTGAATCAAGTATTAAAAACATTGCTTAGCTCTGAGTTGAAGCGCTATGTGGCCTTCATTGAAGGAGATGCACAAGTAGGGGCCGCGTTTAGCGCCAAGCCTTGGGATCACCTTGTGTTTACCGGCTCCGGTCATATCGGCAAAAAGGTAATGCGCAGCGCTGCTGAGAATCTCACACCGGTAACCCTAGAGCTCGGTGGTAAATCGCCGGCGGTGATGTTGCCTTGTGCGCAGGTCAATCATGCGGCAACCCAGATTGCCTTTGGTAAATCGACTAATGCTGGGCAGATATGTGTAGCTCCAGATTTTGTCCTTTTACATACCTCACAATTAGATTCTTTTATCACTTGCATCAAAGCCGAGGTGGCGCAGTTAGGCCATCGCCCAACGAAGGTGATTAATCAGGCTCAGGCTAATCGCCTAAAGGCGTTAAAAGAGGATGCCCTCAGCAAAGGAGCCAAGGCATTGGATCTCATTAATGGGGGGGATCAACATGTGTTAACCCTGCTTTTAAATGTTGATGATAGCATGCGTGTTTGCCAAGAGGAGATCTTTGGGCCGTTATTGCCGATTCAAACTTATGAGCATATTGAAGATGCCTGTGCAGCGTTAAAAGCACAGCCTAAACCATTGGCATTGTATTTGTTCGCGACCAAGCGGGCCCATTGGCAAAAAGTGAGTGAGCAAGTACAAAGCGGTACGTTGGCGGTGAATGACACCCTAATGCAAGTCAGTGCAACTGATTTACCTTTTGGCGGGGTAGGAGCATCGGGATTTGGCCAGTATCATGGTATTGAGGGGTTTTATACTTTTTCCCATGCGCGCTCGGTTCTTAAAACACCCCATTGGTGGCCGCGTGCGAAGTTGTTGTTACATCGCTCGCCTTGGTTATTAAAAATAGTGACTTGGCTTTACTTAAAAAAATAGGAGGGTTACCCCTCCTAAGCGTATTTATAGCTGTTTAATTTCGATATCAATCACGGTGTTATTCTCTACCATGACCCATTCGCGGAATGTTTCGTAGCCGGGTTTACTCACTTCAACCTCATATTCACCGGGTTGTAGCTCTATCCCATCGTGGTATTTCGGACGAATATTCATAATTCTTACGCGTGAATCCGAAGGTGTAGTATTCACGGTTAATTGCGTGATCTCAGGCTTGACTACCTCAACAACTTGCTCTTTTGGCTCGGTATTAGTCTGTGGCTCAGCAGGTGCTGGCGCTTGGGTATTTTGACACGCTGCTAGCATTAAACTCAGGGCAAGGACAGATAGCTTTTTCATGGATTTTCCTTAACTGTGGCTTCACTTCCTAGTAGGTTCGTACGAACTTTCAGGGATCTCTTCGTTAATGGTTTAATTTTAGATACAGCTGCGCACTGTAGCTTACTCACAGCGATATAGTCAACGCAGTTGAGATAAATCCAAAAAAATATACGCTAACTAACAATATAAAAACGTGGCATAAAATCGGTATCAATATCTACACTGCGGCCTTGGTCTTGCACTAAACAGGCTGTGCCTAAAAGCTCAATAGGCATGTAGAAGTTAGTGTGGGCATGGTCGGCGTAAAGGTGCTGACCTTGGTATTGCCAATAGTGATTTAATGCACCCAGGAAGGTCTCATCTAAATCAGTTGCTTTACTGATCAAGGCATTATTGATCAGGCTTAATTTGGCGTTAGTGCAGTGTTGAACTAGCGGGTTAGTGTCGGCGGCAATTTGCTGGCTCAGGGCGATGATTTCTGGTTGCGAGACCTCTTTGTCCAACAACACTTTTTGCAGCAGCTCGGCCAACATAAGCTCAACCTCCGGGCACACGGCACGGCTTTCTCTTAGGTGAGACAAATCAAACGCTAATAGTGAGGAAAGGGCATCGTGGTCGCGTACTGTGAGTGCACAAAAGACGGCTTCTTGCCAATTCTGTGCATTGATCCGGCCTTGTTCAACTAGGCCGACGCCGTTGTACTGGGTGTCGTGCTGTTCACCGTTAAATTCTAGCTCTACAATACGTTCAGGGTCGTTCGCGAGGCTAAATAATAGTGCATAGGCCTGCGCACAGTGAGCAATGGCTTGTTTCGCTTCTGCGTTGTGCTCTGGGCTTTGCTCATATGAAAGGTACTGCGCTAAAGTCAGTGCGTGATTAGCGAGCCACATCAGGTTATCGCGCTGCACATGCACGAAGTTTAGGGTGTCTTGGTACTTTTTGCGGCTGGTGTTTATCTTCTCGTCAATTTCAGAAATTGTAGTAGGGCGCTCAATATTTAGCATGACATATCCTTGTTCGGGGGTGAACTTATCCTTAAGCCGCTATTGTAAACAACACCATCGCAGTAGCGCAACTGTACTTTAAATAGCAAAGGCTCTTTTAGCCATCAAGTAGGTAATGACCGCAAGAGCCTTTATCGGGGGCGTGTTAGCTATCTTGGTAAGTTTTTACTGAGTTTTTTATTCTTATTCATTACACCCGAGTAATAACCGTGCAGTGCCTCGTTTAATTGCCGTTCGCAGCGTTTAAGCTGTTCACTTTGTTCAATGACTTGCATGCTCAGTTTTACTTTTTCTTCACGCAGGTTTTTTACATCAATACTTTGGCTATCTAATCGGCTTTGTAGTTCATCAACTTGGCTATTCGACGCTTTAAGTAACTCATGTAATTCTTTATTGCGTTCTTGTAAGTCACGGCAATGATGCTTCATTACATGCTTACTGGTGCTCGCTTCCTCAAGTTGCTGTTCAAGCTCGGCCATTTCAATTTGCACATCGCGTTTGGCCTGCATTTGCACTTGCTGCATCTGCTCTGCCATTTTATCCATGTGCGCAAGGGCTTTTTTATTTAATGATTCCGCTTGGTTTATCTGCTGAACCAAAGGGGCATGAGCTTGTTCTAGCTGCTTAATCTGCCGCTCTTTTTCTTGCAACAGTTGCTTGTAAAGGTGCAGTTGCTCACTCAGGGAAGGCTCGCCACTACTTTGGCCAATAGGGGTTACGGTAGCCTGCGGCATAGGTTCAACTGGGGTATGAAAGTCTGAGTGCGCCATTGTCTGTCCTTGGAGTTCTTATATGTATTGGTCAAACTTTAGCAAATACGGCCAGTAAAAATTTGATCTATATCAGGTCCAGACCCGCTGAAGACTTTGCTCAGCAAAGACTTTGATCTAGCGCAAATAATGGGTGAGGTTATGTAAGGCTTAGCTCTGAGTGCACGGGCAAATACAAGCTATATACTTATGACGATATAGCAAACTTATAGGTACCAGAGCCGACCAGTAACCCATCTCATAGGCTTTTTCGCACCATGCTTCTAAGAGTTCTGGTGCGTTGATCAAACTTTTATGGCACTGCTGTGCGGCCACTTCGACGGTGAGCTCAGGGTCGTCAATCTTAATAGAGTGATCCCAGCGAGGGCCTGCCGCCATAGCTATATGCGTATATAACGCGAACAAAATAATAAAGAGAACTAGTGAAGGTGACATTCTACAGGCCTTAGTTGGTATCTTCTTGAGTGTGTATCTTAGCTTTAGCTGCTTCAATAATAGAGGCTGCATATGCTCGTTTGTTACTATCGTTAATATACTTGGCCGCAACACTTGCGTGTTTTAGAGTGAGAGGCCAATTGTTTTGTTTTTGATATATTTTGGCTAAATCCAGGTGAGTTTGCCCATACCATGGCTGTGAAGGATCAATACCTTCTAGGTAATCTTTATTAAGAGCTAAGGAGCGACTCTCGTCGCGCCGAACAAACGTACCACTTTCATAAAGCCAAGCGAGTGAAAGTAGGGCAACGGAGTCACCTGCCTTAATACGTTTATTTAACTCTTCAATGTAACGCGAACCATCTTTGGTGTGGTAACCAATATTAAGCAGTGCCTGTGAAAATCCGGCCTCGGCTGCTTTTTCACACCAAAAAAGCACCCTGTCGGGACGGTAATAAAAGCTTTTATCGCATAGTCTCATGAGTTTGTCGGCTGTGAGTGTTGGGTCATTGGCGTCAGGTTCTTGCCAATTTGCTTGCGCTAAACACGAAATAAAGAGCAAGGGTACTGTTACCCAAGGAGCGTTTACTACCATGTGAAAGCCTTATTGTCTTAGTAACCAAAAGACAACGATAAAGTGTACAACTTGCATCTTACGCTTTTTCCGCTCATTTAATTCTTTGAGCCTCCAACATACTGTTCGTTTATGAATAAATATGGAGTGATTCGCTTGACTCTTGTTTACAAAAATCAAGCGAGAATCATACCCAAGTATGAGTAAGTACTGCGATAAATTATATTGTCATTGAGTGCTTGGTTGGGCATGTTTTTGCGCTTTGGCTATTTGTCTTTGAGCAGCATCAATATCAAACTTAAAACGGCTGTGCTTTTTGACGTAGCTAGCGTGTTTGATTACCGCAGGCCAATTTTCCTGTAGCTGATATAAATCGGCTAACTCTTTATGAGCAGAGGTTCTTATTGCTGGTGTAACTCCGGCATGAGCTAGATTTAGCAGCTCTTTATTTAAAGATATTGCGCGTTCAATATCTTCCTCTACAAACTGCCCTGAGCCTTAGAGCCATGCCAACACTGTGTATGCTTTTGGCTCTTTATTTTTTAGTCTTTCTTTGGCCTCTGCTACCAGCCTAGTACCGTCACCTGTATGCAAACTTATAGGTACCAGAGCAGACCAGTAATCCATCTCATAGGCTTTTTCACACCATGCTTCTAAGAGTTCTGGCGCATTTATTAAACTTTTGTGGCACTGCTGCGCAGCTTCTTTGGCGGCAAGCTTGGGGTCGTCAATCTTAATAGAGTGATCCCAGCGAGGGCCCGCTGCGATTAAAGGGCTGGATATTAATGCTAGCAGCATCGCTATTGCCTTTATCATGGTTGAGCTCCTTCATCCGATAGTCCTTCACAATAGCTTTTGCTAAAGCAAGCTAAACCGTCATTATAATCTATACGCCTGAACCTATTTCATCGACAAGCCAATTATGCTTTCTATAATCACACGGGAGTCGACCACGCGTTTTTATGATAAATGTTATCAGAAATTAATTGAGGCCATATTAGTAATGAAAATACAGCTTACGTGAGTAAAGGCAGCTTTCTTGCTCTATTGACACGACTACTGATTTTGCTTGCCCAAAGAAATACCGGCGTCCTCAAGCTGCCTTTTAAACATGGCTTTTTTAGCTTCAGCGTATTTGCTTTGCTCAAGATAACGCTTATGCTCAGCGACTTTTTCCGAATTTCCGAGCTCTTTATAAATAGCAAGCAGCTCCTCATGGGTGCTACCCACTCTCATTTTCTCACTCTCGACATGACCGTATTCATCTAAATATTGTTTAAACAACACAATAGACTTTTGGAGATCTCTATCAATAAAACGTCCTAATTTATAGGCATAAGCAAGCGCGATAATGCCTCCAGGAGAGCCTTGTGCAGCATGTTTTCTCGCTTCCGCGATATAGCGGCTACCATCTCCAGTATGCAAGCCGATAAGCTGAAGAGCGCTCCAGTAACCCATCTCATAGGCTTTTTCGCACCAATCTTCTAAAAGCTCTGGGGCGTTGATCAAACTTTTATGGCATTGCCGTGCGGCCACCTCGGCGGTGAGCTTAGGATCGTCAATCTTGATAGAGTGATCCCAGCGTGGCCCTGCTGCGCTTAAGGTGGCTGGTAATAGTGTTAGGGTTAAAAGTAAAGCCTTCACCATAATGAAGCTCCTTCTAGTGACACCTCTAATCTAAGAGTATTAAAGGTGGGTGAGAGTTAATGGCATCGCTATTTAAAAAAACCTTAAGTTTAAAAACGCTAGCCAATGTATCGCATCTCAACCGCTTAGTCGTTATGTTGCCAGGTTCCTTTGGTTATAATACCCGTACTCCTTGGCTAATTACTTAACTTACTTAGCGCTTTTGCCTTTAAGTCTTTAGCAAGGGCGTCAGAGCCATCTCCCACATTCTGATCAATTACATACTGTGCATGCTCAATAACACGTGGCCAATCTTCAAAAGTGGTATAGATTTTTGCTAGGTTATAGTGAATAGACCTCAGCATAAATGAAGAGGAGTCGCTCTCTTGTGCTAGAAAAATATTATACAACCGCGCTGCTTCCGCTAAATTTGTCTCCATAAATACGCCGTTATAGTTAAGCCAAGCGAGTTTACGAATAGCTATGTGTTCTTTTTTTGCAGCACGGCGTTTTACTTCGTTCACATAGCGAGAGCCATCTCCTGTGTGGTAACCAATATAAAGTAAAGCTTCCCAAGCTCCCATTTTATAAGCCTTTTCGCACCATGCTTCAAGCTCCTTAGGTGCATACTTTAGACTTCTTTGGCATTGCCGCATCACCGTATTTTTGGTTAGTTGCGGGTCTTCTATATCAAGAGCTGGCCATAATTGATTTGACAAAGGTTTGTCATATGACGGAAAAGCTAGGCCGATGCAGATAGCGAAAAATATTAGTTTTACATTCATCATTGTATTTTCCCGTCTAAGTCTATTTTCCTTTCTGGGACATGTACTTGAAATGCTTTTACGAAGTGTTTGTGAGGGAAGCCTTCGCGATAAAAATACTGTTGTTTAAGAGTTTCTGTCTCTGTAGATTCACCTTCACAGTGTCTTTGAGATAGGCAACTAATACCGCCTATATAGTCTATAAGCCTGATATTGCTTATCCCTCTCTCTTGCATGAGAGTATCCAAACCTGGTTCATACTCCGAGGCTTGCACAGCATGCCAACGGTGCATGAAAGCAATTAGGCGATTTGACTTAGACTGATTTAAAATGGCAGTGATATTGTCCGCCCATATCTTGTTTCTACGGGTGTGGGTACTAAGACATTGGCCATTTTCATACTCTTTGTAAACGCACTCCTTATCAAACTTAGCCATCATTTCTTGTGAAATATCTAAAGCGACTATCTTCAAGCCGATGTCTTGAGCGGCTTTGGCTAATTCTCCGTATGCTTTTGGGACTAAATATCCCCAAGCCCAATTTTCATCAAAATATCTCTGAATTTCTTTAAAGCCTTTACCTGTCTGCTGATATTGCAATATCTTCTCTTGCATAGAGCGGGGGAGCATTTCCATTGCAAAGTGAGTAAAGCCAGCAGCTTTTAGCTGTCGGAGAGCTTTAATAGCTTCATGCTTATATATTACAGGGTTATGGCTCGATTCTGCGAGTAAGATCAGGCGAGCGCTCCCCGCCATTTTTCTATAATTTACATCCTTGTTTATTTTGTTCATGTTATTTCCTTATATAGTTACCACTTACTTATACCTTCCTGAAGTGAAATTAAGGTTGGTACTTTCTGTGGTCTTTTAGTCATTGTTTAATCAAAATCCTCAATCGCTGGCAGTGTGCTTTCACTTTTGTCATTGCAAAGCCAGTATTGCTTGTTATCACCTTGGGTGAATGTCACCGAGTACTCTTGGGTTAGCGTTCCAAGCTCTTCACTGTGATAGTCGCTGATAACAACCTTATTTTCATCGTAACTAAAATGCATACTGTGCTCCGAAACCAACGCACGGTGATAACTCGACTTATTAACACTATCAGCAGTAGACCCAATATCGAGCTTTAATTTTGGGTGCTCAAAATGGGTGAGTGCATAGGTATTACCCATTTTGCTTGCAACGACATAAATTGGGGCTGGGTTATCTACGTAGCATTTAAATACGGTGTTTGTGTCACTTTCTGTTGCTTGACATGAAGCTATTAGAAATAGTGGCAATGTGGTTAGGACTTTACTCGTTGTCATACTTATCAAATGCCTGTTGTAATTTAACATCATATTTGTTTTTCGCGTATTGAGAACCGTTATAACCTCGAGCAAATGCAGCCCAATTCAAAGTGGTTAAGTGCTGGTCTAACCCCTTGCTTTTTACAAAGCTAACGAATGCATCGAGCTGCTTCCTTTCAGACGTAAACATCGCTTTAACGAAGTTTTCTATACTAGCAAAGCCGGCTGCTCGATGGTTAAAGCCCATAATTTGGAAGCGTCCCCATGAAGCAGACTTGAGCGCTTCAGTCACATTCAATGCCATCGCTTGCTCCAGCCGAGTGTACTCCTGAGCTCCGCCAATGTATAAGCTTCGGTTCCAAGCCCTACTTGAAATGGACGGGTGGCTTGCATCATAAATATGCCCCGTTAGTCGAGAAAATATGTGCGCTTCATATAAGATTTTAGGCTTACCGTTAGGTAGAAAAGCATCCGTTGATGACTCCACTTCTGCAACGGCTTTAATTGCGGCAACTTTACAGCTTAGTTCGTTGGCAACATCTACATAGTCAGAGTTTGATAAGTTTATTACATCAGAAGATTCTGTTGGCAGCTTGAAGCTAACTTGACCTGGTGCTTGGAGCAGTTTCTCATTTATTTTACGGTGAGTTCGTCCATTAACATCTATTCTTCCATCTGGACGCACCATTCCCGCTACTTTGCTTTGAAATGCCTTGATAGCAGCAACAGTCTTAGAATTCTCTGGTCTTGCACCAACTCGGCCATCAACGACAAGTGTTCTCGTTGGAGCAATTAAGTTTATCAGGGAGTTAATTGCATTCTGGACTGCTTTCACATCGTTCGGGTTATTCATTGCACCAATCCCAACGGATTGGGTTATTCTTATTGCGGACATATGAAACTCCTTTTCATGTATTTATGTTTAAACGATAATTTCAAAGCCATCTCATATTAACGCTCAATGAAATGCTTTTTTTCTTCCTCGATAAATATTCGATGTATTATTAATTTGTTTGAGTAATTAATCGCTTGAAGCATTAATTTTTATGCAGTTCATTAGACATAGCGACAATATCTGCCATTATACGTTTCTCGCCCAACTCAGCTAGAAAGTTCAAATGCTCAATCGCTTTTACTTTTAGCAACTTTTCAAGTTTATTTACCCCACCAAGCGCCAACGCGGGGACGAACGCATACATTTCATCAGCTTCTAAAGGCCCAAGCTTCTTAAGTGCTTGTTCAAGCAAAGGCTTTTCGTCAACATCTTTTTGATCTAGGGAAGTTTTATTCATAGTTGCAAAAAACAAATCAACGGTTAGGGTTTCTCCATCCTCAACCAAGTCTTCTGTACTATCAGTTGGAAATAGCATTCCGAAATTTGAATTAATATCCAAACTTTGCCCTGATGCTTTCCCCCAAACTACTAGATCTCCAAAAGCACCGCGACCAATTACATAATATTTATCAATTTCATTTTTTTCGCGTTCAGCGAATTCGGTGCCTTCAAGCCAAGTTTGTAGAATATCATGGTAATCTAGTGGGTTTACTAACCAAAAAATGCCATCACCCCACCCACAAAAACCGTATTCTTGCCAGTATTCCAATAAGCGATCAGGCAATTTGCCTTTGAAAAAATCAAGTGTTTCTTGTGTTGGCATTGTCGCTTTAATTGCGGGACCAAAGCCATTAAATTGTAAAAATTATCAAAATATTTATTCATCTATTTACACCTATGTAAATCCACATTCATCTTAGCATCTGGTGGCAACTAATTAAGGGTGGTTTACAGGTGTCTATAGTGTACAGATGAGCAAAGTAGATAACGTGGTTGACTCCATTGGTTTTCATCGGTTATTCAAAACTATTCATTATTCAATCTTTCAATTTCGTCAGCAAGTTCCTGATCCCAAGAAAAATCAATATTAAACTCCCCCGTCGGCTTGAGGCTGAACACGGCACGATTCCAGTTGTTTGAATCATTTTCCGTAGTAATTTCATGTAGCTCTTCAACATCGTCAAAAATATTGTCATCAACCTCAAAATAATTAATAGAATCACCACTTTGATATTGTCCTGAGAAATCGCCAGCATCACCAAACCACTCAATATCGATGCTTGCTTGTTCCCAGCCTACACTGATACTTTCTGTAATACCTCTTGCAATAGATAAATAAATATCTTGTATCTCTCGCTTTCCCACCTTAACCTCCAGACTTATTTTTAAAGATTCGTTTTGATGGCTTTCCATCTATATTGTAGCGCACAACAAATTTACTAGGACGTTTAGAGTCCCCATCATATACAGCTTGTATATCAACTTCGACTTCTTTAGGCGGCTCCTCTTTTAATGCCTTCGCCCACTTGTTCTCCATGCTTTTCCATGCACCTTTATTCAAATTCCCGTCCATCGCCGCATAATTTAACTGCTCTCCCGGACCGTTGAATATTGATGCGATTAAATGACCACCTTCATCATCTGGCAAGCCATCTTTTATACCTTCTGTTTTTCCTGCTTTAGCTTGTTGGTACGTATTTCTGTCTGCTTTTGATAAGTCCAGTTTACCACTTACATTATTAACACGGCCAAGCTCATCAGTTTGGTATGTGTAGTTCCCAACCTCGTATTTGGTATTTGGTTGTAATTTGCCATTAAGAGTTTTATTCCAAGCACCTTTTTTACCCGGGTCTAATTTTATAACATCGTCTAACTTTTTAACCGTGGGCTCGAGTGCTCTGTCAGCTACTCTCCCAGGTATAAGTGCAATGCCCGCTGTTGCCACTCCAGCGGCTGTTACGCCCGTGTCTACCATTTGGGTTATTGCCTCGGCAGCGTCTGCAAGCCCTTCAACAAACCATTCTACGGGCATAACTGCAAAAGGGGTTATTGCATCAGCCATAGGATCATTATGATCATACGGAGGCACTTCAATTGTTTTAGTTTCCTTACAACTCAACCCCAATGGGTCTACCCAGTTGATGGGGTTGGGCGCATATTGGTAGTGGTTGATACCACCGACCAAGCCAATTGGGTCTTGGTTAATAAAGCGCTGTTGTTTGGGGCTGTAATACCGGTAGCGATTGTAGTGCAAGCCGCTTTCTACATCAAAGTACTGGCCTTGAAAACGCAAGGGTTGGGTAATGTGCTCTGGACTGAGCTCGATTTGCTCACTGTAACCAAAGGCATCGGTATTATTTTGCCACACCACTTCGGCGTGGGCGTTGGTCACAAACTGTGGGGTATCGAGCTGGTCTAAATGGTAATAATACACACCACTGTCGTTGATTAGCAGTAATGGCTGATACTCGCCAGGCAGTGATACATACCAGGTATACTGGCCGTTTTGGCACTCGCCGAGCAGTTGGTTACCATCCCAAATATAGTCAATGCGCCCTTGCTCAGTCAGTTTGGCGCAGCGTCGACCGAGTGGGTCATACTCATAACGGGTCAGCTGGTCGTTATGATAAAAGCTCGCGAGCTGGTTTAGGGCGTTGTATTCCAAGCGTTGGCGCTGCCCTTTGCCAAGCACATGCACCTGGTTACCACAAGCATCATAGTCAAACTCGTCCTGGCCAAGATGATACAGGCGGTCATCAATACAGGCTGTGCCCGTAAAGATATCCTCGTCGCTGTTATTAAGGGCAGGGGAAGTGTGCTCTTTATCAACTGGGCGCAGCGCTGGTTCATCCGGTGCGGTTGCTTGCTCTGGGTTGCCAAAGCTGTCCCAGTGGTAGCGCGCCGTTTGGTCGCCGTTGACCTCAATAAGCTGATTGATGGCGTTGTACTGATATTGCTTATCGCTACTTAGCTCGCTACGTGAGCTCTCGCGCTGACTGGCTATAAGTTGATTGTTGCCATCGTATTGGTAGCTTTGTTTAGCATAGAGCGCATTTTCTGGGTGCGATAACTCCTGCTCGCAAAGGCGGCCAAAACAATCAAACTCTTGTTTGGTGGTGATGTTATTGGCGTAGTGAATTTCACTTAGTTGACCATGTCGATGGCTGAGCTCTACATGGGTGTGCCCATTGAGCTCGATGCGCGCCAGTTGGCCTTGGGCATCATAGTGATAATTAAGAATTTGGCCGTCGGCCAAAGTCAAGGCGCTGCGTCGGCCAAAGGCATCATAACTGTAGTTAAGGGTATGTTGGCCCTGGGTCGCTACCAGTAGTTTACCGGCTTGGTCGAACCCTTGTGTCAGAGTGGTGGCGCCGTTATGGGCGCGCTGCAGGCGTCCTTGACTGTCATAACTAAAATAGTTGGACAGGTTACACAGTGTGCTGTCTTTGGCATTGGGGTGTGCAGCCTGTTGCTCTATGACTTGACCAAGCGCGTTTCGTTTTAATTTAATAAAGCGCTCGTCCGCATCGTTGAGTGCGACCACACGGTTATGAGCATCAAACTCAAAGCGCTGCACGCGACCGTCAAAGCCCGTGGTGCGAATTGGGTTTTCATTGGCATCGTAATCAATACGGTATTCTGCACCGTCACTGCGGGTAATACCGATCAGGTTGCGCTCTTTATCATAGCGGTAGCGCAAGTGGCTGCCATCGGCAAAACGCACTTGTTCGGGCTGCGCTAACCCAGCGTAATCAGCGCTGGTTTGCTCGCCATTGCCATTAGTGGTCGCCGTTAAACGACCAGCAGCATCGTAATGGTACTCAATACGAATCGCCGCGAGCTCATCGCCTTCTTGGCGCATGACTTTGGCGCTCAGTTGGCCGGCGGCATTGCGCTCGAATTGAGTTAATAGACCGGTGTTGGTTAGAGTTGCATTAACACGGCCTAGTTCGTCGTAACTAAAGCGCGTTAGGACATCGCCTTGCTGATGGGCTAAGAGCTCGCCTTGGGCACTCCAGCTAAACTGTTCACTGCGGCCATCGCCATGCACTACTGTGGTCAGTTGATTATTGTCATTGTATTGATAATGGCTGGTGCGGCCATCGGGCAGAGTTTGCGATTGCAGCAGCCCCATGGCAGTAAATGCGCGTTTGAGTTCGCCGCCATCGGCATAGCGAGTTAGTACATGCTGCCCCAGTTGGTTGTAAGCAAAGGAGGTTTTATTGCCTTGAGCATCGTACTGGGCCACTTTCTGGCCGCGATCGTTGTATTCGCTACGCTCTTCGCTGCCATCTGGGTGCTGGGTATGAGTACGATTGCCGAAGGCATCATAGCGGTAACGCCAGCTGTGGCCCCGCGCGTCGGTGTATGCAACCAGCTTACCGTCGCTGTTGTGAACAAAGGTTTCGGTATTACCACGACTATCGGTACTTTTACTCACCCCCTCTCGTGGGTATTCAAAGCTGTATTCGTAGGTGTTGTTATCACCGTACTGACGAATACATTTTGCATCAACGCCTGTACCTTGCCACTCAAAGTGGTGGCTAAAGCCACTGGCGCGGGTACGCTTGCTAATAACATTATCGCCACGGTAGCTGTAACGCTCAATATTGCCCTGGCTATTGGTCACTGCCACCAGTTGTTTCGCATCATTGTATTGATAACAAGCAAGCAGCGGCTCATGGATGTGACGTTTATCTTTGTCATCCATGTGATAAGCGGCAACCTTAGTTAATAAATCATCGCCGTTATATTGCAGCACTACACCGCGCTTATCATTAATAGCAACGCGGCTAAGGCGTTCGTTGGCATCGTAGAAAAAGCTGAGTGTTTGTCCCTTGGCATCAGTTATTTTCTCGAGTAACCAGGCCTTGGAACCAGCAAAAAACGTGTAATGGCTGTCATCGGGGCGTACTAAGGTTTGCTTGCCATCGTTTTGGTAGTGTAAAGCAAGTTGTGAGCTAAGCTGGTAACTGGTTTGCCCTGGTCTTACTTTCTCAAACTCATGTATGCGGCCTTGCTCATCAACGAGTTCTAGCCAGTAGCGCCCGGGTGTTTTCGGGCCAACTTTGGGTGGCGCTTCATAGCGCTCAAAAATGCTAAGAGCAAAGTGATGGCGCCAGCCAAAACCCAAGCCCACATTGGTATCGCTTTTGCTGGAGCGGTATAGGCGTTGCCACTTTAAAGGCATGGGTGCGTTAAGGGTAAAATCGACCAACGGAAGAATTTCTTCACCGCTGAGCATTGAGATAGGATCAGAGCGGCACTCTTGCTCATCTACACTTTGCTCAGTGGCCGTGTCATTGACTTGGGCCTTGTTTGGGTTGCCCTCGGATTGACCGCCTTTTTTAACCACACTAGGTTGGGACTTTTTATCTTTTTGTGCTTTGGCGCCGCCACTGGCACTGGCCGAGTTAGTATTGTCGCTAACTTGAATACTGCGTTTCGGTTTTTGGTTATAACAAAGTAAGGAGCCTGATGCTAGCGCCGAGCTTAGGCCATGGGCGACTTCCCGCGCGGTGGCGGTGTTAACCGAATGTACGCCCGCAGCGCGCAGCATATGCACACATTGAATGCGTTTATGAATATCGCCGACCAGATCTTCGGCCAATAAATTGACTTGGGCGCCTGCCGCATCTGGGGTGTCTATCGCCACCGGATCGTAGCCACCAGGGGCTTTATCATTGGCTAGGGTAATTAACACTGAGCCGCGTTTTGAGCGAAAGGCAATTGAACGAATATCCATATTCTAACGTTATTCCTTAATCAATCCATTGATACACAGAAGCTGCTTGGTAGAGCTTGGGCGTGCTGCCAAGGTGTAAAATAATATCACGATGCATGCTCGAATTGTAGTCATTATAGATACCAATAAATGAATAAAGGCCAAACACTGCGCCGAGCTGACCATGAACGTATTCACTTTGCGTCACCTTTGGTTGCTCAACCACTTTACCGTTTAGTTGTAAATACCCCTCAAGCCAGGCACTAGGCCAAGGCTCTTCCCCTAAGGCGGGGGCTACAATGTGCTCTATTGGGGCGGGCACTTCTTTTACCGCTTGGCTGAGTAAAGTAGGGAAGGGGTTGTGTTGTTCGATATCGAAGCAAGGTTCACCATGACAAAAGGGCACGTGCAGCCCTGTTTCACTAAACTGTATTCGTGCTAATGCGAATGCGGCGCCATTATTGTGTGTGATACCTTCATTTAGATGTAAAAATTGCTCATCTAGAGCAATGAATGTGACATGTTTAGCAAGTTGCATCGCTTTAATGAGTGCGCAGTGCAATGCCGATTCACCATGCGCGAAAAACTCGTTTACTGGGTGGGAGTGGCCTGGTTGCGCTCGGCCATTGGGAGCCACTTCGTTTAAGGCTGAAATAAGCGTATTTAGGCGTTGCTCATCATAAGCGAGGTTAGGCAGCAGCCAAAAAATAGGCTCCTCGGGGTCAAACTCAAAGCGGGCTAAAAACTGGTTTAGTGGTGCAATAAGAGAAATAGGCCAGGGCATTGCCTCGCTCTGTTGTGACTGCTCGCTTATAGGCATTGGCTCGCTAAGAAGAAGTGCCGCGTCGGTACTTTCGAGCCCAGGAAGGGCGATATCGAACTCTGTAAGTGTTATTGCCATGTGACCCCCAAGGAGAGTGGATGAACTATATGGCTCTCTTTTTTGTGCATTAAATTAAACAGCTGCGCCACCAAGTAAGGCGTAATAGCATCGAACTGATAGTCTTTAAGCGGGTGCGTGTAGATGTCTTTCCCTGCCAGTAGTCGATTGGCAAAATCGACCTGCTCGCAAAAGGTTGGCCACTGTGTTGATAGTTGCTCTTGAAAGTTGCCCAAGGTATCGGGAGCAAGCCAAGCTTCGGTCAGTTGCTCTTGCGTAAATAGCGTTTCTACATGCTCGCCGTAACAGTTCATGAAGGTGTTGATAAGCTCGTTATTGGGCTCCTCACACAGTAATTGGTAAATCAAAGGAAGCTGCTTTGTCAGTCCTGCGAGCATGAATAGGTGTGCAATGTCTTGTGGGCTGTGGCTTTTTGACCAGGTATTGGCAATACGCTGAATATCATCATTGGAACAGGTCAAGAAAAATAGTTGGGCTAAAGGGTGCGTGAGCGAATAACGGGCCAGTATTTCTTCGCAAGCAGTCAATATGTCTTGCTTGTCGTTTGCTTGCCAACTTAAGGTTTGCCCGGTGAGCAACGCGCGATAGTCGCTGTAGTCTGTCGTGTCGATTTGCTGCAACACCGACTCGGGAATATGTGTTAACACCCCCTCTCGCCAAGCCAGCTCTAAAGCGATGACATGATGCTCTGGTGATTCGCTAAGTAACAATTGATTCAGTGCAGATTTCAGACTTAATCGTTGTAGCCTGATCAATAGCTGGCAAAAAAGCACTCGTTGCTCGAAGTTGGTTTCATCGCTAACTATAAAAGCTGCATCGAGCAGCGTTTTGCTGCCGATGCTCAGTGAAAAAGGGCAATGAGGATCAGAAAAATCTCGCAAACCCGCGCTGGCCTGGCGCAATTCGACGGTGAAGCGATTAACTGCGCTTAAAAAGCTGGCACGATTAGCCAGAGGATGTGATTGTAAGCACACCAGTTCTTGCAAACGTTGAGCGGTATTCAAAGCTTCCATGCGTGAGTGCAATCCTTTAGCCTAGCCACCAATCAATACAGTTGGATTACCAACTACTATTTTCCCGCCGTGAGCGGTCCCATCGCCCATACGTGCGGCGGGTTTACCATTGATTTTTACAGATCCTGAGCCTGAATTAATGGTATCCGGCGGACCTACGCAAATAAGTTTATCGCCTTTTCTGGCCGCTGGCAGGCCACCAATCAATACATTGCCTGAGCCCATGATTATAGGGCCACCGACATGGGGAACTGGGCCGGGATTAGTCTTGGGGCATACATGCATATGAGTCAAAGTGGAAGCGGGTTTTCCCATGATCACATCCTTTTAATCGCTGAAAGACTATATTATCGCCGATTAATAGTGCGTCGACAAGTATATTGAATGCCCAGCTTGATTATTCTGAAAAGTCAGGTTTCAACAAGGCCTGCAATGGCTCAAGATCCGTGGTATTAAAGTCCCAACGCTGATGGTTTTTAAATTCGAAGTCTGCCTTGAAAAAGCCGCTTTTTTGTTGAATTTGTACCAATAATTGCTGAATTTGCAAGGGGCCTTGGCGAGTGATTTCCTGCTGCATATCCTGCACCATATCTGAGAGAACCAAATGCTCATTAGAGTTGACGTAAAATGGCGTGGCTGAACCATCGTCTTGGTAGTAGAAACCAGCGTTTGCAAACCCCTGATCTTCTCGAGTAAGAACCAAAGCTAAGGTTGACCAAGTAATGTCTTTTAGTGCTGACGCTTTTAGCACCTCATCAACGATTCGTTGTAAATATTTAATATCAATGCCCATAGATTATGTCCCTATATAATGGTTTTGGTTGCTAAGGTAGCATATTAAGTGAAATAGAGGGCGGATCAATACCTAGCGTCAGTATTTTTACAACGAGTAAAATAAACGGCATTAAGTGATTACATGGTTATTTGCACTACTCATCTTACCGCGTGATCTAGGTGTGAGTCTTCATTAAGACGACAATAACTTAAGTTTCGTTTATATTAATTAGCTGCTCTGACCTCTTTCGGTGAGGATGGAGGAAAAGAAACGCCCTTTGCTATCAGTAGTTCTCTCACTTTCATCGCATAATTGTAATTACTCGTTCCGGGCCGAAGTAATTTCTTTCGCAAGTCTCTCTCTATACTGTTGGCAACCGTGCCGCCTGTGGTTGAAGGCGCAGAGAAATCGCCTCCCTTGGCAATAAATAGTAAAGCGTATTTATACTTTAACATGAGCGCCGAATAATTGGTGGCGTTATTGTTCATCGCGTCTGTGGCATTAAGATCAACCCCATGAGCTAATAACAAATTTACTTGCTCATCTTTGTCATTGGCAACCGCATTGAATAAAGCCGGCTCTAAGCTTGCATCTACTGCATTGGGAGAGGCATTGTATTCAAGTAGAACTCGCATCATATCGGTTTTATCGCTACCGGCTAGAGCTGCCAATAATTGCTCTTCAGTCGGTCCATTTCGGTCTAGGGTTACATAAGCTGGAAAGTCAGGATCAGCGCCAAGTTCTAGCGCAAGCCGTATTGATTCTTCATTCGTTTCCATAGCGAGCCAAAATAGTGGCGTAATACCGTGCTCGCCGCGTACATCCAGTGCAACGCCTTTATCAATGATAGCTTCTGCGGCTTGCTTGTCACTCGCTTTAATGGCGTTGAGCAATTTTACATGGGAGGGCTCAAAAAATTGTTTAGCTTTCATACCTTGCGCTAATGTGGGCATGCTCATGAATATAAGCAGCGCTGCATACAGCCATGTGCGCGCCAAGTTTAAGTTAGAGAACGTCAACTCCAGTCTTACGCGAAGTCTGAGCCAATGAGTGTGACAAGGTTAATAAGCTCATTAATTTATCACTCCTTTTCGGTAGCAAATAAAGTAAAGCGGGCGTTGATTCAGTTGCGGTCTTTTAGCTACACAAAAGACTTAATTAGCCGCTCTGACTTCTTTCGGTGAGGGCGGAGGAAAAGAGACGCCTTTTTCTATCAGCAGTTCTTTGATTTCCATTACATACTCATAGTTATCAGTGCCAGGGCGAACCAATTTCTTACGCAAGTCTTTTTCTATACTGTTGGCAACCGTGCCGCCTGTGGTTGAGGGCGCAGAGAAGTTGGCTCCTTTGGAAATAAATAGTAAAGCGTATTTATACTTTAACATGAGCGCCGCATAGTTGGCGGCATTGGTGTTCATCGCATCTGTGGCATTAAGATCAACATCATGCTTTAGCAATAATTCTATTTGGTCGTCTTTATCGTTGGCAATAGCATTAAAAAGTGCGGGCTTTTTATGGGCGTCAACGCCGTTGGGAGAGGCATTATGCTCTAGTAAAACCTGCATCATATCAGTTTTGTCGCTGCCCGCTAAAGCCGCGAGAAGCTGTTCTTTCTTTGGTTCGTTACGGTCTTTTTTAACTAGGGCCGGGTAGTCGGGATTCGCGCCGAGTTCTAGCGCAAGCTGTAACGATTCTTTGTCCGTCTCCATGGCGAGCCAAAAGAGTGGCGTAATACCGTGCTCGCCGTGTACATCCAGTGCAACGCCATTATCAATGATAGCTTGCGCGGCTTGCTTGTCACCCGTTTTAATGGCGTTGAGCAACTTTACATGGGAGGGCTCAAAAAATTGTTCAGCTTTCATATTTTTTCCTTGAGTAGGCAATGCCATGCAGGCTATCAGTATCAGTGCCAAAGGCACAGCAATAAAAAGAAGCTTCATGTTCACCTAGCCTAAGTAATTGTCTTTAATGGTATTAAGGGTGTTTATATCTTCTTGCTTTTGCGATTCAATTCCCTCAACAACTTGGTCCATACCGTGGCGGTCTATGGGTGTGCCACCTTGAAGGCTTGGCAGACTACGCATATCACCAGACGCTTTAGGGATTAGGTCTAAACCGGCAATTGCCGCAGCTGTAGCAAGGCCCGCGACAGGGCCTCCCAAATATCCCGCAGCGCCAGTGAGTATGCCTTTTACTGGCAAGCTCTGCGCCATGGTGAGAACATCACCATCAACCGCTTGAGAAACAATCAGTTTTGACACTTCTTCTAAAGGCAACCCTTGTTCACGTGCCGACGTTTTCGGGTGTAAGCCTGAGGAGTTGAAGGTATAGCCTTTATTTCCCGATACAGCCACACCGGATGTTGCTAGCCCGCCACCAAGAGAGTGACCGACCATAATGACATCATCTTGATATAATTGCTCAGCTCTTCGTGCAAGTTCCATCGCTTGGTTGTACTGGGTCGTTTCCATACCACTGCCTTGCATAAAGTTGGTTTTCCAATCTGCTGCACCGGTTACACCGTTATTCGTCCCTCGGAACGTTAACATTTTTTCACCAGTAATATCAGATTCAAATAACGCGGCTCCGAAGCCCGAATCATTATCAGTAAATACCGCATCCGCTAATTCTGGTGTATTTTCTGCGTTAAGGTGTTTTAAACCCACAGGCGGTTCTGGCAGCGTGTCTATATATCCTCGGTTGTATTCATCAACGCGATAAACATACTGAGCGGCCTCAGCACGAACGATATTGTCATTATTAAAGTCAAGACGCTGCGCTGCAGGCTCTGCTCCAGGTAGCGAGCGGGTATCGGCAATTAGAGTCTTTCTTTGCTGATAACGTTGTTGCCTAGCAGCGACAGCATCAAACTGCTCAGGGGCCTCTGCCACTTGGGGTAATGGGGTGTTTGTCGAAGGCTTGTCTATTACACCGGCCGAGCTTGAGGCTGGAACTGCAGCTTTGGAGCTAGAAGGCGTGCTTTTACCTTGAGGACTGGCCAAATCTGCACCACTACTACGTTTTGGCTGCTCAGCGCTGGATTGCTGTGAACGAGTCTTGTCAGATTTTTGCAGCTGACGTTTTACAACACTTGGATGCTGGGCAATATCTTCTAGTGGATAAACAACTAGCCGGCCGTCTGTCATCGCCTGCGCCACATCACACAACTGTACATGCAAGGGCTTTGACCCGCCATTTAGTAAGGTTAAGTTTAAATAGTCGTAAAGCGCACTAATGATAAGGTGATTATTTCGCCACGGATCCAAGTCTTGAAGGAACAGCTCTGCAAACACTACCCCCGCACTGAACTCGGCCATTGCTGGCGCCAGCATAGGATCATCAGGGATATGCTCTGGACGACATATTAAGTGAGGCTCGCCAAAACAGCAGTACACCACGATACCTTGTGAAAACAAGGCTTCTTGGTTGTGGCTGCTAAGGTAAGCGTCCATATTAATTCAACTTAATCACGCCAGCTTTAAGGGCAATTTGACTGCCATTGATCTTGATATTGGTACCTTTAATATCAATGCTGCCATCACTTTTCATGGTGATAGACGCGCCGCCGGTTTTAATATTAATCTCTTTACCAGCTTCAATATTAAGTGCGTCACCTACTTTCAGGGTGTCGTTTTTACCTATATCTGTACTGCGATCTTTGCCGACTTTGATCGTGTCGTTGTTGGTTATATCACTTAAACGGTCATTGAGTATGGTGTCTTTCTGATCGTTTTTAACATGTAAGTGATGGTCTTTCTCTGCTTGTAAGTAGAGGAGTTCACTGCCTTTTTTATCTTCAAAGCGTATTTCATTAAAGTTATCGGCACCACCTTCTTTGGTGGACCTTGATTTAATACCGCTTTGGGTTTTATCCGCAGGCAATGCATAAGGAGGCATCAAGTCGGCATTGTAGAGCGCACCACTGATAATGGGTTGATCAGGGTCGCCATTAATAAATTCAACTAAGACTTCTTGTCCAACACGAGGGAAAAAGAACGCACCCCACTTTTTCCCCGCCCAATTTTGAGCTACACGGATCCAACATGAGCTCTTGGAGTCTTTTTTACCCTCGCGGTCCCAATCAAATTGCACCTTTACGCGGCCATACTTATCGATATGGATTTCATCACCTGGATCACCGGTTACGAGTGCAGTTTGTATACCCTGAACTAAGGGTTTTTGGTAACTGCGGGTAGGGCGATAAACAGTATCTTTAGGTACGCAGCTAAAGCTGTTGGAGTAGACTAAGCCTTCACTTTGGCCAGCACCTGATTGGTTAGGAACATTGGCAGAGGTACGTAATTTTGTAACAACAAACTTTTTACCTTCTAGGCGGGGGTCTTCATGCTTTTTAAAGGCAAAGATACCACCGAGCACAAACGAGCGACAGTCACTTTTACCGCTACTCAGGTTCATGTCTTTTTGTAATGCTTGCAGTTGAATTGAAGCGAGATCCGAGGCGCGCTTGTTGCACTCTGCCTCCCCGGTGTACTCGAATACCTCGCCGCTACTTTGTGTCGGCAGCTCAGGCTTTTTCTGTTCACCGTCTGGGTATTTGCTCGGCTTTTCAAAGTCATAACCTAAACGTTTATAACTACCCGGAGCCAGCGAGAGGCCACCTTGCCAAGCGCTGATATGAGATTCACTAAGATGGCCCGAGGAGTGGGCTACGGGTGAGTCTGCTACATCAGCATAGACGGTTTCATCATCGGCGAAAACTAAAGTGTGATTGCCTTGTGAATGTTCAAAATAGAAGTAAATACCTTCTTGCTGGAACAAGCGTTGGATAAATTCCAAGTCATTCTCTTGATATTGAACACAATACTCGTACTTTGGATAACTCTTTTTAGTTTTATCGCTAAAAGCAACGCCATGTTGACCAAATAAATCAGCGGCAATTTCCGTAACCTTCTTTTGCTGATAGATTCGATAATTTTGGCGATGTTGCATAGTCGCAGCAACAGGCACAATAGTAACCTGATAATCGATGTAATTTTTTTGTTCATCTTTATCAGCTGTGCGTGTGCCCAAGGACACCATTTGACTTACGATACCATGAAAGTGGCGAGCCGCACCGCCGCCTTTAGCATTGCGTAACTCAATAACAGCCGCTTTACCTACTACGGCATCATGGCTTACTTGCGAGCCAATGGTAAACATATTGGCAGAGATAACAAACAGCTCGGACATACTCTCCGCAGCATTAAAGCTAGTGAGATAAAACGCATCCTTGCCAGCCGCTGTGGTGATTTTAATTACATTTTTGTCTTGTGTCGCTTTTTGCATTCCATGCCTCAATTGTTATCCAAAATACAGTAAGCTCCGACGCGTGAGCGCCGAAGCTGAGTTGGGCAACAAATAAATTACATTTGTTGACCTTTAACACCGCTGTAGCCGTATACAAGCGGCGCAGTGATGCTGTTTTTGTCGTCTGTTGGAGTTACAGTCATCATCATTTCTGTGTAGCTGATGGTGATTGTCTCGATAGGACGGTCGTTTTGTACAGACACGCTGTAGCTAGAGATCATGGCATCAGTTAGGTCGATTTTCATGATTTCTTCTACTTTGTCGCCTTGCTTAGTGATGTGGAAAGTCGCAGGTTGACCTTTACCAATCGTAGCTTCTTTGAAAAGGTCCGGAGACGCTTTATCTTGAAGTTTAGTGATAGTCACATCGCCTAGGCGAGTCGCGCTTGCTTCACGGTCCATAGCGGTACCAGTGTGAGCTGAAATTTCACGGCTGATGTTCCAGTCTAGAGATAGTACTGTGATCAAATCCTTGAAAGACTCAGCAGTTGTTTCGCCTTTGATTGAACCATACTTAAGGTAAGTATTTGCTTGCATTTCTTATGCTCCTTTTTGCATTTTACTAACATCCATAAATGGATAGGGTACTTCCCGGCGAACCGGAAATTTATAGCTTCGACTTCATTATCTTTTGAACTGCAAGTAAAGGGTGGGTACTGATAAATCCCTTTGTCAGCAAAAAATAATTCCTTCTCTAGTGCATCTTTATATGCGCTGAGTAAATTATATTTAATTGCGATATCTAACACAAGAATATAATTAATAAGAAATTATATTATTCTGATTTTTGCAATTCGATTTGAGGTGGTTTAAGCCACCTCAATCACTAACTCATCACCTTCGATAGTCAATGATACTGAATTAATGTCCTTTTTACTGGTCATGCTGTTGAGTAACTCTTCACTCAGTTTCGGCAATATTTCATTTTGTAGAATATTATGAATGTTCCTAGCACCTGAACCAGGCTCATGACAGCGTTGTACGATATAATCTGTAAGCTCTTTTTCGAAGCTAAACTCAGCACCGTAGTTTTTAGCGACGCGTTTTTCGACTTTCGCGAGCTGGATTTTGGCAATGTCGATGAGCATTTCATCAGTCAGAGGTACATAAGGAACAATGTTAATTCTTCCTAAGAAAGCTGGCTTAAACGCTTCTAGTAAATCATCACGTAGCGCCTTTTGCAGTCCTTTGATAGATGGGGCTGTTTCCGGATCATCGAACAAGTTCATGGTGGTGTCAGTGCCGACGTTTGATGTCATGATGATAATGGTATTTTTAAAATCGATGTCACGGCCTTCACCGTCTTTGATCATCCCTTTATCAAATACTTGATAGAAAATATCCTGTACTCCAGGGTGTGCTTTCTCCATCTCATCAAGTAGTACCACACTGTATGGCTGGCGACGCACCGCCTCGGTCAAAATACCGCCTTCGCCATAGCCAACGTAGCCCGGCGGTGAGCCTAATAGCAATGAAACTTTATGCTCTTCTTTGAACTCAGACATATTAATAACGGTGACGTTTTCTTCTGAGCCATATACTTCACTTGCTAGTGTAAGCGCCGTCTCTGTTTTACCTACACCGCTTGGGCCGGTAAGCATGAAAATACCATTGGGGCGGTTCTCATCAGCAAGTTGCGCACGTGATGTTTGAACGGTTTTAGCAATAAGGTCAAGCGCATGATCTTGGCCGACCACACGTTCTTTCATGCTGTCAGCTAAGTTAAGCACCGCATTTATCTCATCTTCATGCATTTTACCGACAGGAATACCTGTCCAATCAGCAATAACTTGGGCAATGAGAGCTTCATCGACCTGCCAGTGAACCATATTTTGCTCATATTCACTCAGGTTGGCCTTAATATCATTGAGCTCAGCAACGAGCGTCTCTTTATCCGCTTGTTCTTGCTGTAGTTCACTGAGAATTTCTCCAACTCGGGCTATAGCTTGTTGTTCTTGCTGCCATTGCTCTTTGAGCGGGGCTAACTGCGCTTCGATATCCGTCTTTTGTTGTTCTAATTCGGAAATTTTAGCGCTATGGTCTAAGCCCGCATTCGCTTCGCGCGTTAACATGGCCATTTGATCATCAAGGCGCTGCACTTTGCGGTTTAAGTTTTCTACCGGGCCAGGCGTAGCAGCTTGGCTCATCGCAACGCGAGCACAGGCTGTGTCTAGCAAACCAACGGCTTTATCGGGGAGTTGGCGGCCACTTACATAGCGGTGCGATAGATTCACTGCACTTTCCAGTGCTTGTTCAGATATGAAGACGCTATGGTGGCTTTCCATGACGGGTACAAGTCCGCGCAACATGGCGATGGCTTTGCTTGGCTCAGGCTCATCGACTTTGACGACTTGGAAGCGTCGAGTTAGAGCGGCGTCTTTTTCAAAGAATTTCTTATACTCGGCCCATGTCGTTGCCGCAATCGTGCGCAACTCTCCGCGCGCTAACGCGGGCTTCAGCAAGTTGGCGGCATCATTTTGACCTGCCTGACCGCCACTGCCGATCATAGTGTGGGCTTCATCAATAAATAAAATGATGGGCTGCGCCGAGTTTTTCACTTCACTAATTAGTGACTTTAAGCGGTTTTCGAACTCACCTTTCATTCCTGCGCCAGCTTGAAGGAGCGCGAGATCCAGCGTATGAATACGCACATTCTTAATTGCTTCTGGCACATCTTGTTCGGCGATGCGAAGCGCAAGCCCTTCCACAACAGCAGTTTTACCCACACCTGCCTCACCAGTCAGAATAGGGTTATTTTGACGGCGACGTGTCAGGATATCGATCATTTGTCGAATTTCGTCATCACGCCCTAGAATAGGGTCAATCTTGCCAGACTTTGCTTGCGCAGTAAGATCAATGGTGAATTGATCTAAGCTTGGCGTCTTACCCGAAGCTTGCGTTGCCGGTTTGTCAGAGTTTGATGTAGACGCAGCGAGCTGATTACTTTCATTTGATTGACCGGCCAATTCGGGCCACGCATGCAGTAATTGAGAAGGGTCAATTTTTTCCAATTGCGGTGCATGACGCATTGTTAAAGAACCAAGCGTGTCGTCTTTTACTAGCGTGTAAAGTAAATAAGCGCTGCGTATTTGCGTATCGTTAAACTCGATACTGGTGTTAAGCCAGGTTTGACGCAATAAAGAGATCACATGTGGTGATAAGCTGGGCGCAGACTCATTACCGGTTTTAAAGCTTTCCAAAGCTTGGTTTAGCTCAGCCATTAATCTGTCAGCATTAATACTGAAACTCGCCAGAATGATACGCACATCATCGAGTTTTTTATCCAGCATGGCATGCAACCAGTGTTCAAGCTCTACAGTAAAGTGGCTGCGACTATGGCACAGCGCAGCCGCTGCTTCTAAGGAGCCTCGACATTCTGGCGAGAGCTTCTCTACGAGTTTATTGAGGGTCATAGATGACATAGGTGTTTTCCTTTTCCTTATTGTCCGCGTAATTGAATACAAACATCACGCGATAGTACCCGTTCCCGAGCGAGGGTTACGCCCCCATGGCCCAAGGCTGAAGACTGTTGTCCCAACCTCATAACAGGTAGGTTTTTTAATTGCGTTTTTACATTAATATTAGCTTTGACCGCATAGCCTAAATAGCTATGGAGCATATCTTTGAGTAACCCATTTAACGGGCCTTGTGGTAACAGCGCGCGTGCTTTGGCTTTATCTTTACAATGGAAGGTAATATCAATGGCGCTATTTACATCCCATACGGATTTACCGGCCGCAGCCTCAGAGCCAAGGCGAGCAAATTGTCCTTCGGGGTTTTCTCTTGTCCCTAGGCGTGTCTGCTCTGATGACGCTAGTGGTCGCCAGGTACCGACAAATTGTTTTACGTCGACATCAAGTTCTAAATAGTGAGTGAGCAAACGCTCTAGCTGTACCGCGCTGCGCACTCGGCGGCTAAATAGACCAGCCATATGCAAACGGTAAGGTGCATTGCCGCCACTAAGGTGACCTAATACGCGAGTAAATGGGTCAAAATGCTCACTATGCGTAGAGTAATTGATTGCTTGGCGATATTTCTCCCAGGCGCGGTAATACAAAGACACTAAGCGATGATTAAACATGTCGTAAAAGTCCACCATTGTGGTGTCTTTTTGCTTAATACGAGAAAGCACCAGTTCACTGTAGTGCTGAGGCAGCGCTCCACTTGGGCCTGTGAGCCCCATAAAGGTCACATCCACTTGATGATACTGTCCGCCTTGTTCGCAAGCGACTGGTTTGACTTTAGCAACAGGGGAGCCGGGAAAGCCTAAGTGCTGTACAGACTTGAACCGCACTAACTCTTGGTTAGGTAAGGCATCAGCTCCTACTTTCTGACCCCGACTTCCAGCACGGTTTTGCAACATAAACACCGCTTGATAGAAGTCAAATTGGCCGGGGGTTTTATATAAGCTATCGATACTCATAACAGCGGCACCTTACCCGAGCGAGGAGGCCAGCTATGATAGATACTGTCTTGATCCTTAAACCGTATCCGCAACTGAGTAAAACTATTAATGGCGGCAAATTGCGCGAAGAAATGATCTAACACCGAAGCAAAAAAGAACATGCCGCTGCCGGAAAAGTCATCCTTTGCAAAGGTCAACGTAATAGCGCTGCCACTGGCAAAACACGTACGCCCACCTTGCACAAGCCGCGCCGAGGTCATCTCAATATTGACACCATGGATATTGTCGATAAGCGCTTTCGATTCAGGTGCATTCTTAAAATCATACAGGCGTAACGTTTCTTTTAACTTGCGAAGCGCATCAGGGCCAGAGAAATAGTCCAAAGACAAGTGGGACACTAACTGCCACCGTGTAGCATCGCTAAGCTCAGGGCGAACTGCATGCGTGGGAGCAACTAAACAACGGACTTTCTTTATAATATCCGCACGCTCTGGTACGAGCATCTGCGGTTCATCACCGCCGAAAGGCAAATTGGCCGGCAAGTTGCGGTTACTGCACAGTGCTTTTATTGTAACTAACCAACTTTCATGTTCGCTGTCTGGCTCAAAATGTTCAAATTCTCTATCAACCAAGCTGAAAAAGGTATCGGTGCCTTGCTCTGTAAATCCGCCAGCCCAATATGCAGACTCTCGGCGAATATGCCAAAAAAGTCGATCTTGATCGCGATAAGCCGGGTGAGTTTGCCCATAAAAAGGCGTTACCTGATAACTGTTATCTTTGTGGTCGTAGGCGTTGACTTCACCAACTTGAATCACTTCTGAGATATCCGCGTCCATATAGCGCGGTACCAGTTTGTACTCGTACTGGCTGAGTGAGACGCGAACAGGCTCTAGTTCCTGTTCAAACAGGTTAACAATAGGCGTGCAGCCGAGTTGAAAATGTTGCTTACCGAGTTGTTTCTCAAGCTCTTGAGAGCTTTCATCGAAGTAGATGTACAGATTACAGTTTGCTTTATCTTCAGGTAGAAACTGGTTGATATCCTCTAAGTCGAAGAATAGAAACTTCTCAGGGAAAATAAAGTTCTCTGCCAACAGGCGATAGCCGGTCGCTGATTTGTCGCTGTAGGGAATGGTGGCGTGTTGATCGCTAAAACCGACCTCTTGCAGGTGACGCGTTGAGAAGAATTTAGCTTCATGACCCTCAGCCTCGATGGCAAAGCCAATCGCGCTTTTAAAGAGTAATTCATAAATGCTCAAACTATGGTGCCACTGACCATTAATATAAAACCGTAGCTTGTTTAATTCGGTTTCTTTAAGGCCGACCTCTTTGTATTCACCCTGTAGTTCAATTTTTACAACAGACTTGGCAGTGGTAGACCAAATTGGGCGCGGAGCACTAAAAGGGGCGTTGTTAAACTGCGCGTTATTAACTTCGACCGGCCATAAATAACTGTCGTAGCAGGTGCGAAAGTGACAGGTTTTCATGCCCTCAACATCAGACTCAACATCACTGTCGCGCGGTAGCACCACCCCGGTTGTTGAAAGGTTCTCAGTAGTCATCTTAATGACAGACATTGACGGGATAGGCGCTTGATAATCAGGGTAGAGTTGACCCATCAAGGCGTCAGTTAATTCTGGGAAGCTGTCGTCTAGTTTTTGCCTGATCTGTGCAGTCATAAATGCAAAAGACTCAACCAAGCGCGATACATGCGGGTCTTCAATCTGTTCTTCAGAAAGCTTTAAACGCCCGGCAATCTTTGGATATTTGTCGGCAAAGTCGGCCCCCATATGACGAATATAGGCCAGTTCACGATTATAATACTTTAGTAATTCGTCATTCATAAGCTGGTCTCTTGAACTGTCATTCCCAAATTAATCGGTTCCACTTCTGAGTCAAAACTAATGAGCTCTGGTTCTGGCTCTGCCCAAAGCAGCGCATTGATGCGCAAACGCATGATTCTATCCAGCGGCAAGTCATCTTCTAGGCAGCTCACTTCGACCTCAATAAAGCGAGGTTCGAAGCGTAAAATCGTGTCGCGCACTTTTTGGCACAGTAGCTCTCGGCCCTCGGTGCTGCTAACTGGCATGTTTGAAAAATCAGGCAAGCCGTAGGTCAACACTGAGGTGGCAAGTTCTTCATACTGTCTTGGCCACGTATGCCAATGGATTCGCGCGTTCAGCAACGCTTCTAAGTCTCGGCGCACACTGGCGCGCAGAGTTTTTAGATTAATTGCCATTCCACGGCTAGTGCTCAGCTGATTATCAGGCTCATCATCAATGAGTCTGTCTAGAATAGAGGCTTGTAGCTGATGATCACTGCGAACGCGCATCGTTTATCCCTTTAGGCCGCTTGCTCAGATTGTTGAGCCACCGTGGTGATTTGATTAATAGCCACGGCTTCACCATCAACAAACCACATTTTCAGGCCGCGACCTATGTACAGCTCGTCACCTAACTGTTGCCATTCTGTCGCTTGTCCCAAACGCTCGATTTCATTGTTATCACCACCGTAGATAGCAGGAATATGAGCTTCTCCGCTTGGACCATCTTTAATATCAATTTCGACGCGCAACCAAAGATGCTCAACCAGTGACTCGGGTTGTTTAAACTCGATGCTGAGAATTTCTTCACTGCGAGCGAGGTAAAACTCGCCATTGGTGCCGAGCAGTTCGATGTAGTTATTCAGGCTATCATCAAGATCTCTAAAATCAGTACAAGGAGCGTCATTGATCGCTAGAGTCGGGTTGGCACGCTGCTCTTCGAGCTGTTTGGCTAGGCGCTGTGCAGTATCACTATCGCCTTCGTTTAACGCGATACGTAGCTCCAAGAAAATAGCATCTAGGTCATCGTTATCATGAAACAGTTTTGGTGCAGCTTTACCTTGATAGAAATCTTGACGAGCTTGCTCAGCACGTACTAATTGACGCAAGTTCATAGCGCCAACAGCAAAATCAGGGTTTTTCTGTACCATGTAGTCAAGCTGTTTATCAGCGCGCTCAAGCTCATTGTTAAGGCAAAGCAACTCTATGAATTGGCTGCGTATATCAAAGTTCACGGGATCATCTTTCAACTGTTGCTCACAGTAGCTGATCGCTTCAAGTAGCTTGCCTTGTTGAATGTAATCGAATATTTCCTTCATAGTAATCCTGTCTATTTGCCTTATTCGTAGTGAGTGGGTGAGAGCTCGGTCACTAACTTGATGCTAGAGACCATCTGGTCTAGCTGAAAGTGGGGCTGAAGCTGCATCACTGAGTAATAATGTCCAGGTTTGGCCTGGTGTTCCTTAACATTGACCCGGGCGCTCGAAAGCGGGTAACGGGAGCGCACTTCATCAGATGCAGAGTCTGATGCGGTGGTGTAATTATTTATCCACGACTGCAGGTCTCGCTCACAGGCTTGTGGAGTCGCATAAGAACCAATTCGGTCACGGCCCATCACCTTGATGTAGTGAGCAAAGCGCGAAACACATAAAATATATTGCATCATCGAGGACAGCTTGGCGTTAATACGCGCAGCAACGCTATCGTAGTTGGCCGGTTGCTGGGCAGATGCATTACTGAAAAACACCAAGTTGCCGCTTTTACTCAGTGGCGAAAGCGGAATAAAGCCGCTATCAGAAAGTGCTTTTTCGGCTCGGTCGGTTATGAGTAAATCAACGGGTGGCTTCGGCTGTTTTTGATACAAATCCGTTTCAAATGGGCTCTGTGCTAGGTTCGTTACAACTCCCTGGTTAGTTTGACCAGGCTGCATCCCACGAATTTGTCCGAACCAACCTGAATTGCAAAACGCACGAATGAGCGTTGCTGCAAACGGGTAAGCGGCATTGCCCCAGAGGTTATCTTCATCGGGGTTATTAATGACCTCACGAAATTTGAATCCCTCACTACGCTGACCATCTTCAACATAAGGGGCACGCATTAGCACGCGAGGCACGGCTATCCCTAAAAATCGAGCATCTTCCATATTGCGCAGCTTTCGCCACTTAATATATTCGATTTGCTCGAATTGGGAGCTCAGGTCAACGTGAAAGCCGAGTTCGGAAAAGTTATCAACGCCAAACATATTTGCTTCTGCAGAGGTAATGAAGGGCGAGAAAGCAGCTGCGCACGTGCGCACAATTTCTTGCAAGGTATCGATATCGTTACCAGCAACGCCAGGTCTTGGCTTATGAGAAATACGATAATCTCCGATGATGACACCAAAAGGTTCACCGCCTGGATTATCATACTCGTTGGAATAAATTTGTTTAAAAAAGTCGCTTTGATCGAAATCAATGGCTTTACTGACATCTTTGGTCAGCGTTTGCCAACTACAATTCAGCAGCTTGATTTTGACTTTACCATCTTTGTCGTATTGCTCCGCCTCTTCTGTGAGGTATTTAACATTACGCCAACTGGACTCGAGCGCTTGAAACTTGGGGTGGTGAAGGATGATATTGAGCTGTTTTTGTAACAGCTCATCAATCAGTGCGATAGTGCGACTTAAATAAGCCCCTACTTTTTCATTGCTGCGTTGCAATGGAGCATCGGGGGCGTTTTCGAGCCACAAAAGCAGTGCATGAGTCGGATCTTTTTGGCGCACGAAGCGCTCCATAAAGACATCATTTGGCAGGCGTCGAGAAGCAGATTCCTGCTGCTGCTCGAACACATCCTGACTAACAAATGAAAACTCACCAGCACTCATTCACATCATCCTTTGCAAAAATACTGAGTTTATAAAGAGGAGGGCTTAGCCCACCTCTGGAATTTTTGCTACCAAACGTAAAGAGGTCGTTAACTCTTCCATTTGTAGCCATGGCTTGAGCCATGCCACAGCATTATAAGAACCTGGTGCACCAGGAATTTCCTTTACACTGACTTTTGCATCAGCAAGTGGGTAACGAGCACGAATTTCCTGACCGCCCCCTTCTGAAGCATTGACATAGCTCAGGATCCAACGGTTTAACCACATTTCCACATCTTCTGCTTCCATGAAGCTACCAATTTTGTCGCGTGCCATTACTTTGAGGTAATGGGCAAAACGTGAGGTTGCCATCATGTAAGGTAGGCGAGCAGAAATTGCCGCATTGGCTGTTGCATCTGGGTTATCGTAAACCTTTGGTTTTTGACAAGTTTGACCACCAAAGAACACAGCATAGTCAGTGTTTTTATAGTGACACAGTGGCAAGAAGCCTAATTTACTTAGCTCAGCTTCACGACGGTCGGTAATACCGATTTCTGTCGGACACTTGAGATCTGGGTCGCCGTCATCGCTGGTGAAAATATGCGTAGGAAGGCCTTCAACTTTACCGCCACCTTCAGCACCGCGAATAGCTGTACAGAAGCCGTATTTTGAGAAGGCCTGAGTCATATTCGTTGCCATTGCATACGCAGCATTGGTCCAGCAATAATTATCATGCTCAGTATTACCAGAGCGAGAAGTCGACGGATCGACGTCAAACTCTTCGTAGCCAAACTCTTCAACTGGTTTAGTCGATTCGCCATAAGGTAGACGCGCTAGCACACGAGGCATGGTAAGCGTCACAAAGCGTGAGTCATCACTGTCACGGAATGAGCGCCACTTGGTGTATTCTAGCGATTCAAATACTTTCTCAAGGTCGCGCGGTTTGCTTAATTCTGTCCATGAGTCAAAACCAAACAGTGAAGGTGACGACGCTGAAATAAATGGACAGAAGCCAGCAGCAGAGACGTTTGACATTAAACTTAAAGTTTCAATGTCTTCTGGGTGGTTAGTAAACTCGTAGTCACCTACGATTGCACCATAGGGCTCACCACCTGGGGTACCAAACTCAGACTCGTAAATTTTCTTAAAGGTTTGCGACTGGTCAAATTCAACAGCTTTAGAGAGATCTTTATGCAGCTCTTTCTTCTTCAAGCTCATGACACGAATTTTGAGTGTGGCATTGGTCTCTGAGTTGCTCACTAAGTGATGCAAACCACGCCAAGAGCCTTCAAGCTTTTGAAACTCTTCATTGTGCATAATGGCCGATAACTGCTTAGAAATCGCTTCATCAATGACTTTGATTGCTTCATTAAAGGTGACAGTCAGGTTTTTATTCCACTGTACTGTGCCTTTTAGCGCTTCTTCAGTTAAGGTTTTGATAAGCTCCTGAGCGCGTGAGCTTTCAGTTTGCTTGGTAGCGCCAATTGCCTGCTCTAGCAATGAAAAGCTTTGCTCTTCTACGCCTTCCTGTTGTTGTTCTTGAACGTCCGTGCTCATTATTCTTTCTCCTCAACGTCTAACTCTTTGGCAAGTTTATCCAAGCTTTGAGTGTTGCTCAGTACGTCTTCTAGGATGTTTTCTAATTCCTCTGAGCGGTCAACCTTGGTCATTAAGTCACGCAATTTATTACGCGTGTCCATAAGGTTACGCAGCGGGTCAACTTGGTTCACAATGGCTGCGGGTTCAAAGTCAGACAGCGATTTAAACTCTAGATCAACACCAATTTCGGAGCCATCATCGGCCAAAGTGTTATCAACTTTAAGATTCAACGTTGGGCTCATGCGCTTCAACACATCATTAAAGTTGTCGCGGTCAATTTGGATAAAACGGCGATCTTTTAATGGCTTTAGTGCCTCTTTATTGTGGCCGGAAAAATCACCGACAACACCAACAACAAAAGGGAGCTCTTTTTTGACCACTGCACCTTCAGTTTCGACATCATAGGTAATGTGGACGCGAGGCTTCCTTACTCTTTTCAACTTATCATGGATACTCATCGAGAACTCCTTTCAGATTATTCTAGGTTTCGCTATCTTCGACTTTGATGCCTGACAACTTGAAGTAACCTGTGCGTGCATCATTGTCAGATATCAGTTCGTTAAGTAGTTCCGGCAGTGTTAATTCACTCCAGCGGATTACTTGCTCTATGGTGTAAGACATGGGCGAATGAGGCTCTGTCTTACGAAAAAAATCGGATATTTTTTGCAGCTGTTTTATGGCGTCTTGGCGCGAGTTAATGCTCGCCTGAATAACATCTTTGCTGCCGCCAGTAGTGCTTTGTTCTTCGCTATCGGCTGCGCCGCCATCGCTTGCTTGCTCATCATCAGCAGTCGGTTCATCGACAGCATTCGCGGCTTCGATACGATCCCCGGCCAGGTGCTTGATAGCGGCTCTACATTGTTCAAGAGTCTTAGTGATGTAGCTGGTAGGTTGGGGTGAACCTACTTTCTCGTCCATGGCCTCACTTAGATGAGTGAAAGCCTGTAAACAGTCATCAATCTCTTTATCAAGAGCAACAAAGTACTCGGTTGGAGTTTCTTTGACGGCGGTGGTGATTTGCTCTAGCGATACCGCACCTTCTTCAACTCGGCGCTCTCGCTTTTCTTCATCTAGACGCTCTAAATCAACAGCACGCTCATATTCCCATAACGAGAATGGACCTTGAGACACTCCCTCGGTCATGGCGATGCTCTTTAATGGGATGATGAGTGCGCCTTCACTGTCGATACCATTGAGACCGACAATCGGTGCTACACGTTCTTCAATGTCATCTTCATCAGGGGTGGGGTAGAGGGTATCCCAATATAATTCGATAAGCTGTGCGGCAAGTTCAAAGCCATGACTTAAACCAGCAAAACCATGTAAGCGACAAAGCCCTTCTATGTACCAAGCGACTAACTCTAAGTCCTTACACTGTTGTGCAAGGACGTCTGGGATTTGTTCAAGTAAGGGGCGCCAATCTCGCGCAACAGCAATAATACTTTCATCGTCAATGAGAGCATTACGTTCATCCGCACGCAGCGTGTTACGTAAGTCTTTTAACGTGTAGTACGTCGACGTCGGCGATACATCCTCACGCGGGTCCACCCCGGTTGGTTGCTCGTCGCTGATAGCGTTAACAAGTGGTGATAAATCGAAAAGATCGGTCCCTGACATATACGCTCAAAATCCCTTGATTGCTTAACTTAATTGCGTCTTATGCATGATAAATAATAAATGTGCCTAAAACAAGGTTATATAGAACAAATGTGATTATTTATCTTTTGGCAATAGTTAAATATTAGAAGAGCGGTACGGTTTTGTCACCCTGATCGCACTGATTCGTCTCTTGTACATGATTTTCATTATTTTTCACTAAAATGCAGGTGACATTATCTTTCGCTCCTCGCACCAGCGCAGAGTGCATAAGTGCCATGCCAGCATCAATAATGTTCAGTGGGGATAAGGAGCTCTCTATTTCGAGATCAGAGACTTCTCCAGTGAGCCCGTCACTACAGAGTAGGAACACATCTTTATCTTGTAACTTGCCTTGCATAACCTCTGGCTGTACTTCGGGGGCTACACCTACAGCGCGAGTAATGACATTCGACAACGGGTGCACAGCAGCCTGTTCTTCGGTAATAACACCTTCATCGACTAGCTCATTCACTTGACTGTGGTCACGTGTTTGCTGCTCGAGTCGGTCGCGACGTAATAGGTAGCCGCGACTATCGCCCACCCATACGAAGTAATAGCTTTGTTCGTGAAGAAATAGCACCACCGCTGTCGAGCCCATGGTTTTACCATCCATATTTTCTTGGCTGTGCTGGTACAACTGAGTATTGGCATCTTCTAATGCCGCGATGATGACATTACAATTGACGTTGCCACTACCCACACTATCGAGGTGGCGCTTTAACACATCAACAACCAGCTGACTGGCATAATCGCCAGCGGCATGGCCGCCCATACCATCGGCGACGACCCACACATTGTGCTGTGGAAGCTCAACTAACGCATCCTCATTTATCTCTCGCACTACACCACGATGGCTCTGCGCGTAACTGGTAATACTCATGCAGTTTCCCTGTCTAATTTTTGACTATGGTTCCAATCCCAGTGCTGCCATCGTCCATCAAGCATGGCGGAAAATTGGCTTATCGCCGGTAATCCTGGCGTAACCAGTAAGCAAGGCTCAACCAAGCAGGAACCATGTGTCCACCATAGACAATAGTTCGCATACCGTGAGCTCAGTAAATTGTGTAATAAGGTGTTAACGTCTGCACCCGGAGCAAGCATGACGCTTAACGACTCTTTGCTAGGATCGCCAGAGCGTGTCAGCAAAAGCTCTTCAATGTCTGCTTTAGGTTGCTGATATTGCTCATTAACTGATTTAAACCAACTGGGCAAATCAACCGAGTCCTCTAGCACATTGAGCACCGCATCTTCGTACTCTTGCGTTGCAAAGTCATTGTTATAACAATCCAGCGGCTTACTATTGGTAATGGCAGCGACGGTAAACGGGAAGTGACGCCCAACCGCATCAACACTGGGAATAAACGAGCCACACATGGCATTGGCACCACAGGCGCCACTTGATAGGGCAAAGTGCCACACTGGGGAGGTGAGGTAACGCTCAGTCCACATATCACCAAGCTGCTCTTTACTTACCGCCACCACTGATTGTAACCACTCGTTCCAAGGTACCTGAAAACTACGCTCAAGTTGATGCGCGATAAAGTCCCCACGGGAGGGGACCTTTCCGCAATAGCCCATATTTACAGCTTGGTCGGACATCTGAAACTCTCTATGTTGGCACTCCAAAATGGGTGAATGGTGCTACTTGGTAGCAGTTGCACTTTCGCTTCGTTACCGCTTAAAGCGATATGTAACTGATGATCATCCTTAGTTTCTGGACGTTTCTGGCTCATATCGTCAAGCATTCTGAACAATGACCATTCACCCGAGTAGGTGGTATTCGTTGAGCGCCCGCCCTCTGGTGGCGTAAACACGATACGTGTTTCGCTTTCTGCACTGTCCCCTGGCCAGGTCATATTGACTACACGCAGCGGCCCATGACGATAGTTAAGCGCTTGCCCGTCTATTTCTAAGCGGAAGTTACTGACTTTTTTGTCCAGTGAGATAGGTTTCAACCCAAATTGTAGGCTGGGCTTATCACTGCCACCGCTGAAAAATGCTTGGCGAATTTTCGAGGCCTGTTCAAACATTGCTAGGCTACGTTGGCTAACGCCGATATCACGCTCAAAGCGCCACGGAGAGGTACTGGTATCTACATTAGCTGCCAGGTAGCGCTTAAAGAATTTATCCAATGTACCATCTGGGCCGAAGAAGCGGCTGAAATCACGCATCCGTACTTCTTGCGAAGAAATAGGGTTAAACGGATAGCGATCGGCAATGGCAACGCGGTACTCACGAACCACTTGCGAGCGCCAAATCTCATTTAAGTGCTGATTAGCGCTTGCCTTGGTAATGCGATCGGCATTGTGAGTCATGCCTTCTAGCCAGTTATCAAACGGGTAGGGCAAAGAGCGGCTTTGTGAGCGCAGTGTCGCAATAAATTTCGGATCGGTATTACTGGCGACTTTAGTTTTAAAGCTTAGCTTTTGCTGGTCGCCATTGGCGAGCTTATCAAGATAGCGATTAAGGCTACGCAGGTTGGTTTGGATATCTTCAAGTGAATCCGGGTCAACCTCAAGGATTTTTGCAAAAGCTTGTTCCACTTCAGCACCAGGGAGTTGCATCTCGATGTCTGGCATTTCATTGGGCAGTAGGCGCTTTAATCGCGACGTTTTACTATGCAATGCCACATCGGCGGCATTAGCCGCTACAGCCGCAGCTGCTTTTTGGTTTTTTGACACCGGCATTTTGGTGAGCGCGACATTTTTTTGCACGGCAGCAAGAATATTCTTGATGGGCGCTTCTGGACCAGAAAGTATTTCTGTAACGCGTACACCTTCTTCTGTGGTGCTGTATGGGCGCAGCGTTAAGTCATCTAAAAACTCTTCCCAGTAGTAGATATAGTCGCGGAAATAACGATACTCTAAGTCTTTCTCTATACGTGCTTTGGCATCGTCACCGACTTCACTGAGATTATCACCATACACCCAACTATCATGCAGTAAGTTGCTCAATAGTTTCTTTTTCTCGATGTTAAAAATGCCATGGAAACCACTGTGGGTATAAAGCCCAGGAATCCCTGTGTTTATGTCGCGACCACTTTTAAAGCTAAACGCATACATACTGTTGTAGCTGATCACATCACTGAGTTTGAAGTCGGCCACGCTAGAGTCGATGAAGTCGGTCTTTAGGCGTTGGTAGGCGCGATCAACCAAGGGGAGTTTAGTCAGCTCTACACGGGCATTTTTAACCGCAGCAAGGTCTTGGTCGACACCTTCAAAGCCTTCAGCTAAGAGCGTTGCGATATGAGAGTTAAGAGCTTGTCGGTCGGCAATATATGCATCGCCCGGCATTTCACGTTCAATGTACGCGGCAAACCAAGCCTGAATATCTTCGGCTTTAAAGCGTTCTGGCATATACAGCATAAGATAGGCGCGTAAGGTTTCATACAGATACCCTAAGTGTTCTTTGTGCTCACTCATCTCTGTGGTCATCGCTTCGCCCATATAAGGAGCGAGGTGTGCGAATAGTGCCCGTTTATAGGCCTCAACTGATGGTTGCTTGAGATCGCTGCCTTTGTCATAGCCTACGGCTGATGGGTCTGCAAGCGGAATATGGTCGCTATATCCTGCAGGCAGATCACGCAGGCGGTTTAGCGCTTTTGTGAGAGTAAGTAAATCGGTTTGTCCGTTCAGCCCGCCAGCCGTGAGCAGCTGGTACTCATCAATAGCGCCTTGCGTTGACTTGATGAGTTCTTTGTTCCAAGAGTAACTAAGGTACCAGCTAATACTCAGCGCTAAAGTGGCACAAGCAGCGGTGGATATTGCACCAATACGCATCCACTTGTTCTGTTTATCGTGGTGGCGGTTAGTTGAGGCTAAGTTTTGCTCCGGAAAGACCACTTCCTCTAATAGTCGCTTGATGAAGAAGGCGCGGCTACTTTCACCGCCTGTGTTAGCACTGTAGCCTTTCTTATGGGCCAATAAATCTTCAGGTACACCTTCTTGTGTCGCACTGGTTAGGTAAACGCCCCGTAAAATAGGCAGCTGCTCGTAGGCGTTAGGAGTGAAAATTTCCTTTAGGAAGGTGTCGGCGATGCCTTGCAGTACACGCAATTGACGAGGAAATTCAAAAATAATGCCACGACGTTTCGGGTCGCGCTCATGCATCAAGCGTTGGTTGAGCTTGGCTGCAAGGTTAGAAATAAGCGCATGGAATTCCCGGTTAAAGTGATTCACCGGTGCTTGTTCATTATCCGCCGTATTCAATTCAAAAGTGACACCAAGAACTTGTTCTGCTTCTTCTTCAGTTAAATACTCAAAGTATTCATTAAAGCCAGCAATCAAATCAGCTTTTGACAAAATAACATACACAGGAAACGACATACCGAGCTGGTTTTGCAGTTCCTGCAAACGCTGCTTAATGGCGCGCGCGTGGAGATTTCGTTCGGTCTTGGTCTGGTGCATTAATTCGCTAATGCCCATGGAAATAACTACGCCGTTGATGGGGCGTAATGGTCTGTTTTTACGCAATAACCCCAAAAAACCTTGCCATGCACGAGCATCATGTCGGGCATGACTGTCTTGTGTGGTGTAGCGTCCAGCGGTATCAATGAGCACGGCTTTATTGGTGAACCACCAATCACAGTTGCGAGTACCGCCAACCCCTTGGATCATGTCGATACCCATGGACTCACGCAGTGGGTAATCAAGGCCTGAGTTGTTAATAGCGGTGGTTTTACCTGAACCCGGAGGGCCAATCATAATATACCAAGGCAGCTGGTATACATTTTGGTTTTTGTATAGCTTTGCCGTTTTTAGCGTATCAATGGCATCACTCATACGCTTTTTCAGTGTGTCGATTTCCTCGTTCACATCGCTGTTGGCGTCGGCATCTCCATCAATGAGCTCATTGGCCATTTGTTCATTGCGTTTGTTCTGTTTGACGCGTTTCGACCAAGTCACTAGCAACCATACGACGACAATGGATAAAATTAACACTAACCGCCATGCTGCTGAAGCCAAAGGAACGGCACCGGCGATGGCAATGAGTGGGCCGCCAAACCATATCAATAAGGCAAGCGCTAAAAAGCCCAAAGTTGTTACTACAACTCGAGATTTAAGTTTGTACGAGAGCAGCCTCGCTTTTTCTTTGATAGACATAATCTCTTCCTTGAAACTTAAAACAGCAGATCAATTTCAATACGGCGGTTCTTGGCTCGCTGTGCGGCGGTATCATTACTTTCAACTGGCTCCGCTTCGCCACGCCCCTCTGGCCATAAGCGGCCACTTAACGACGCATTTTGCGCCATTGCATTGGCAACTTGCGTTGCCCGCGCCAATGATAAGTGCCAATTAGAAGGGTATTCAGGCGTTGAAATCGGCGTGTTGTCGGTATGGCCGGTGATCAGCACTTTACCTTGTGTGCCTTCAAGGGCACGGGCAATTTTAGCAATAATCGGCTTCATATCCGCACGAACAATATTACTGCCGGAATCAAACAGCGATTCACTGGATATACGAATACGTACGCGGTCAGATTGTGACGTAACACTGAGCACGCCGCGTTGAATTTCTGTTTGCAATAACTGGTTCAGCACACTGGCTTCCATGCTATCACCAGTGGTTTGTTCGCCTAATTGATAGGGAACTAAGGCATCAAGCTCTGTGAAAACATTATCGGAGTAACGATTCAGTTGGTACGAAAAAAGGGTGTAAACCACCAGGGCGAGGGCTGCAAATAAGGTTAATATAACCCAGAGTGGAAATTGCTGACGTAGCTCTAGGCCGTTAGCAATGCGTTTGCGCCAATTAATCGATAACTGGCTTGAACCAGTGCCACGGATCAGGCTTATCTCGCGATACAACTTATCACGGTAATCATCGACCGCAGATTGTCCCTGTGCACTGACACGATACTTGCCTTGGAACCCAAGATTCAAACAATAATATTGTAGTTCGAGTAGGTCGATATTATGACTCGACTGGCGCAGGGCCTCATCAAGTAAAGTGAAAAAGTATTCACCACCAAAGGTTTCTTTATGAAAGATGGATAGAAGACTTTCATTAACCCACACACTTTCACTGCCCCACGGCGTATTGAGCACGGTCTCATCCAACAGCGCGCATACGCAATATCGTGCAGACTCAATAAGTTGACTATCGAGGTGCTCATTACGCAAAGACTGTTCAAAATTCTTAACAGCATCAATGCTTTGTTGTTTAAGCTTATCGACATCATCACAATGACTCATGCGATTGATTGCCACTGTCAGCGAAAAAATATCAGCACCGTAATCGACTAGCTTGGACTGAAAAATAGGTGCGTTCCCTTGCACTCGCGCAACAGGCTTTGACTGGTTTACATTGACTACAGTCTTATCCCCGCTAGAGGTGTCTGCGCTAGCCGCTGCGCCTGAAGCACCAGCACCTGCAGGAGCTGGCTCGCCATTATTTTGTGCCAGTCCTCTTCTTCCTGGACGGGGCTTTAAAATCGTCTTGTCCATGATGATTGTATCCTGTTGGTTAGTTATCCCTTAACGGCCCAAAGTGCCACTTGTAGTTCGGGGTAGTTGCCAGAAATATGCAGTGCAATACCACCACTACTGCTTAACTTAAGCCAGTGCTCATTGCCTTTTTCCAGCTGGAAGTAATGGTAGCCAGCATGGTAGGGCACCTGCCTAGGTGCGACAGGCAGGGTTGCAAGAGTAATTCCTGGGATTTGGTTATTCACTAAGTCGCGGATTGTCTCGACGCTACCTATTTTCGTCTGTGCGGGTAGACGCTGACGCACTTCCTCGTTAGGCAGGTTCGCTTTTACAGCCAGTATAAAGTGAGCATTATCAAGTAAAGACTTATCATTAATTGCGCCAAAATAAATACCAAACTTGCTTTTCTCAAGGGGGATTTCCAGTGCAGTTTGTTCAAGTACTTGGCTCAAGGTCTGGTTAATTAATACCATTAAATTACCAAATACGGCAGTCAGCTCACTGTGGTTGTAATGAGGCAGCTCGGGAACCCGTTTATCACGGGTACTGAAAGTACTGAGCTCACCGACCAATTCAATCACTCGGTTATAAAGCATAAATGGATGTAACATATCCATATTTTCAAAGTTACTAAACACCGGTTGATACTTGTTCAGCACTTGCAGCATCATAAAGTCAGCCACCGAAGTGGAACCTGCTTGCCCTTGAGTTAACCGTGCAGAAAGCGCTTCTGCACGTTGCTTAATCATGCCATGAATTTCGCGTACCACGCTGGTTAATGGCGCAACCGCTTTGGCATTCAAGGTGGGAGCAATAAACTTGCTATCAAGTTTAATGTTGCCCTCGTCGGATACTTCGATGACTCGTGCAATAGGTAAACAAATATAACCAGCTCGATCATCGTTATGGCGTTTAAGTTGGCTGTGCAGCGCAGCAATTTGCACTGATTCCTGAGCATCGCTGCCTAAGCTTACATCAGCACAAGTATGGTCAGCGAAACGGTATCGGGTGATCATACCGTCACCATCAGCGCTGATATTTGTGCCATTCGTTTTATCACTGGCAATCGCCAAATAGATAACTTCGTCCCGTACTTCGCTGGTTAACGACAGCGCTTGTGGTAGCGGGTCGATCGTAGGCATATCAACGGCGGTGCCATCAGCTAGAGTGGCGGTCAGTTTGCTTAAACGAACTTGCCCTAAAGGTAGCAAGGATTGGTCTATTTCCAACGACACAGTCCCCCACGGGTAGTGGTGGACATGTTGGCTGCTGTGGTTGATCGCACGACGAATGCTGCGCTCAGCTTGCTGAAAATGTTGGGGACGCAAGAACATCCCCTCGGTCCATGCGATTGCGCTGTGGTCGCTCATGTAAATTCCCTCTTACTGCTGTTTAGTCTTTAGCGTAAACAGCAATTTCCTCAACATTAACAGTTACATCATCATAGCCAGTTGGATCGGCCGCTAACACTGCACGCCAACGAGCTTGATCAATATCGCGATAGGCTACAACAAAGCCGACATAGCGCGTATTTCTATCTAGCGACATCGGGTACTCAAGTTTGCTTCCAGGTTGCAGCTCTAACTCGTCCTTTTTTAACAGATCAGGGCCCAACACCGACTCAGGATCTTCATAAAGGGTGAAGAAATCCTGATTATCAAATACTGTCCGTGAACTCAGCTCAAAGATTTTAACCACAACAGGTGAAGGACGTTGATTAATATCTGGGTTGATATCAGCCGCGACATTAAAGGTAACGTCAGTGGAGGGCGGTACTATCTTATTCACCGCAGTACACGCACTCAGTGCTAAGGTAAAAATTACGACCAATACGGACAATAATTTGTTGTTCATGTTGTTTCCTCTAGGATAACTAATCTAAAGCGTTTTTAATTTACTATCGTAAGCTTTAACAAAATCATCAGCGAGCGCGCCACTGCCTTTGCGCTCAATTTCACTTTCCATGTCTTGGTGCATCGCGCTAAATAAACGCCAGCTTTTCGCTTCTAATTGATATGGTAAAACTTTTTTCAGGCCGCCTTGTTCGTTTGCTTGGCTTTTCAGGCGCTCTGGTGAAAGTGTATCGAGTAATCCTTCAATGGCCCCCACGGTACCTGCCATCATTGCTGTATCGTGGTCGCGAGTGTCTTTAAACGCCTCGGCAATAGCTTGCTCAGCATTTAAGAAGCTGGCGCTATTTCGGGTGTATAAGTTCTGGATCACATCTTCTAAAGTTGCTGAAAACTTCAGTGGATTATTTTGTTGTGCCTGGAACATTGTGTGATTCAAGCGCAGTTGTTGTTTCACCGAGGAGCGTTGTCTGAGTGATTCAACTAAGCCCAACAATAGGAGTCGTAAACTCTCCCCCATCTGTTGCCACGTTTGTGCGTTGTTTAATTCATTCGCAAGCTGCGCGTCAACTTGCAAACCTTGCAAAAAAGCAGCTGCCAATTCACCTTGCCCTGCAGCTGCCGGAGCTTGAGCTGGCTGCGGCGCCGCCGAAGCTTGTGGTGCAGCTTGTTGTGGCGCTTTTGGCTCTGGGGTTGAAGCGATACTATGTTGCGTTTGCGCTGTTGGTGCCGGCGTAGGAGCAGGAGCTGGTTGTGGCTCTGGCTGAGCCGCAGGCGCTGCCTGACTCGCAGGGGACGCGCTCTCAGGTTGGCCGAATGCTAAGTCTAACCCCCAGTCTTCCGGGATGGTTTCGGCTGCGGATTGAGAGCCGGATGCTGGGGCGCTCGCTGGTGTTTCTAGACCGGGCATCTGGAAAGATTGGTCAAGTTCGTTTGCGGATTGCATCTGCGTTGCAAACAAATCATCGTTATTCGTGCTCGCAGCAGGTGCGGCTTGCTGCGCAGGTATACTCGGCTGCGATGGCTGAGCTATTGGTGCGCTTTGCGCGGCGACGACGCTTTGCGCCAGTTTAAATTCGATTTCATAATCGCCAATGCTGAGCACATCACCGTCTTGCAATGCTTGTTGATTGCCTTTGCCTACAGGGGTCACACTGTGGTTAACAAACAGGCCGTTTGTTGATAAATCATGAACAACGAAGTTCGACCCAGAGCGCTCAATACGGCCATGGGTGCTGGAAATTATTTTCTCAGGATCTGGCAAGTGCCAGTCGCACTCCTGTGAACGACCAAATACCAAGCTATCTTGGGTAGTCTTTGATGTTTCTATTTCAGGGGATAGGCGGTGGTAGCTGATAACGTTAAAGGTCGCTTCCATTTGCTTTACTCTATTCCATAAGACGACGTTAATAGCTCACGAGGATAAATATTAAGTTAGATTTTGTCAATAAAAGTGACGGTATCTAATAGCGCTACATTTACTCCGGTGTGGCATAAGTTCAAGTAACCATTGTAGTGGCCTTAAGAGATTGTGGTGGTTTTTGCAATTATACTAATGGTTATACTATTGAACCGTATAAAAGGTCATTTAAACCGCAATCTGTTATAGCCTTTTATTTAATAATCTAATATATTAACGCTCAGTGAATGGATGAACGCATTAAAGGACAGCCAATATGGATGACAAGCCGCAAAATGCAAGCGAGCAAGATAAAACGCAAATCGCTGGTATCGCAAACTCAGGTAACGCCCCACAAAAGAATGCTCAAAGCGCCAACCTTCAGGGTTTGAAATTAGGTGCACGGTATCTGCTGGAGGAACTTGTCGGCCAAGGTGGTATGAGTGATATCTACCGCGCCAAAGACCTACACCTCTCAACCAGTGATGGTGAACATCACGTCGTTATTAAAGTGTTACAATCGCAGTTTGCAGAATCAGAGCAAGCATTGGCGCTGTTGAAAAAAGAAGCCCAGCGCTGTCAGCAATTATCGCATCCAAATATTGTCCGCGTTTATGATTGTGCAAGCGTGGCCGGGATCCACTACATCGTTATGGAGTGGATTGAGGGCGAGACACTTGAGCAAATTATCAAGCGGTCACGGCCAACGGGCATGAAATTTGCCAACGCCAAACCCATTCTCACGCAAATGATTGATGCGCTAATTTATGCGCACGCCCACGGTGTTGTGCACACCGACCTGAAGCCTTCCAATGTTATGGTCACCAGCCAAGGTGACGTAAAAATTCTCGATTTTGGTGTTGCTCGCGCCCATCGCGGCGATGATATTTACGCTTATCAAGGCGCTCAGGCAGAAGATGGTGTGGCCGGGTACACCCCAGCTTACGCCAGCGCATCGCAATTAGATGGCCAAGAGCCAACACCGCAAGATGATATTTTTTCGTTCGCGTGTATCGCCTATGAACTTATCTCGAGTAACCACCCTTATGACCGTGTTGCCGCCAATGAGGTGCCAGCAACTTATACTCTGAAAAAGCCAGCGTCGATGCCGATGTTACGTTGGGGCGCGCTGAAAAAAGCATTATCAATTTCGCAGCCAGGGTTTAAAAGCTTTAGTGAACTTAAGTCGAAATTATTGACTGTCAACCACATGCCGGCAGTGGCTGCGGTGGCAACTGTGGCTGTAGTTGCTGGGTTAGGATTTACTTATCATACCCAAGCGCAAAGTGATTACGCTTTGTTGCAAGCTAAATACGACAATGCCGTTGCCAAAAATGAGCAACTTAACCAGTGGATGGGATGGGGGCCAAGTAACCTATTCAGTAAACTAGGTGAAATTCCGCCACAGTACCAAGTACTAAAACAAGGCTTGGTGGTTAAAAACCAGCCCCAGTTACTGGCACAGTTGGAGCAACAAGCGAAGTTAGCAGGCCAGAATAAAGAGCAAGAATACAAGAACTTCACTGCAATTATTAACGTGTACAATCAAGCCAAACCTCGTTTCCCTGACTCACTGGCGTTGGCTGAACTTATTCAAGATACGCGAACAGAGCAGCAATCGGTGCTCGATGGTGTGGTTGAAAAAATTGACTTGCTATTGAGTCAAGGACGTCTAACTGAGGGCGGTGACAACTCTTTGGTTAAGCTTTCTGAAGATCTAGCCTTCATTGCCCCTGAATTTAATTATCAACCGATGGAAGCTGGGGTTACTTTATACCTTGAGCAATACCAAGCAGCCGTTGAAGCAGACGACGTTGCAACTTTAGATACCTTAGCCGAAGTCGGTGAGGCCGTATTTGCACAAAACCAGCAAATTGCGCAGTTACTGCAGCAAGGTGAAGCGAAACGCGAAGCCATGACGGTGCTAGCACAGTACTTCAATAAACGTGAGAGTAACCCGGATACACCGTATCCTTACGAGGCTGCCACGGCTTATTACCAAGATCAGTTTGATGCTTGGGAAGTGTCTATTACCAATATGGATGACCATAAAGAGCTGATTGCACTAGAAGAAGAAGTGAACACGTTGGCAGAAAAATTGCCAGAAGATTTTCAGCCCATGGTAAAACTGAAGAAATCGCTCGCTTCTGCATATTTGTCGAAGGCGCATGCATTAATGCAAAAGCGTATGTATCGTACAGCGCAGAAGCTAATAGAGCGAAGTGACTCGATTAACAAGTCACTCTCAGCTTACTTATAGGCGACGACCTTCTCCAGCATAACGGCCGGCGAGGATCTTTTCATAGATGTCGTCGGCTTTTTGCTTTGCCCGCTCAACTTCTTCAGGCTGCAATTTTTTCTCGTCGAGTTTGCGGCTGGTGCTGGCATCGTCATTGCCATTATATTCCGCGATGGTGTTCCAGATATAAGACTTTTCGATACTTTTAGCTACACCTAGGCCTTCATAGTACATTAGCGCAAGGTTAAATTGAGCCAAGGTATAATTTTGCGCTGCTGCTTTACGATACCAATCGATTGCGCTTTGGTAATCTTTAATAACGCCTTCGCCATTGGTGTACATAACGCCAAGGTTAAATTGCGCAGCAGCCAGCCCTTTTTCGGCAGCCCCTTTGAATAAACTGACCGCCCGTTGCAAGTCTAGCTTTACTCCCCGGCCTTCTTGGTACATGACCGCTAAGGAAAACATCGCGTCTGCATAGTCTTTATCCACGGCCTGCTGATATAGCTGAGCAGCCTTACGTTGATTCTTCGCTACACCGTGGCCACTTTCGTACATTTGTGCCAGTTGATAGATTCCAGGGGCATAGCCCATGTCTGCTAAATATTGAAACTCGCTGAGGGCGGTTTCAAAATCTCCCACATTGGCCGCAGCAATGCCTTCTTCTAACCCCGCATGTGCTGCGGGCGCGAGTGCAAGTGCACTGCTCAGTGTCAGTGCGCATAGTGTGTATCGCAACATCTGTGTTCTCCGCGTATGGCTCGTATCTTTATGATTCTAGCCTGTTTATTGGTATGGGTCCAAAGCTTAGCCATAAAAAAACCCAAGCAAGGCTTGGGTTTTTGGGTCATATCTACCGTCACCGATATGAGCAATGTAGCAAGTAAAGTTTTCATCGCATTGAGTGCGTATGAACAAGACCAAGAGAAAGCAAAAGACTCCGTTTCGTCTTGTTGATAATGATTATTACTAGCATGGCTTAATGTGTCAAGTGCAAATAGGAATTATTATCAAATTAGTTTTTCTCCTTTTCTTAGCCTTTCAAAGCGAGGCACTTCCATGCTACAAAAGATAAAAATAAAGACACAGGAGTGAGGATATGAGTGATCAATACGCAGCACTACGCAGTAATGTGGGTTTATTAGGGCAGATGCTAGGACAAACCATTGCCCAGGCATTGGGTGATTCGGCTTTGGCCAAAGTTGAATCAATTCGTCAGTTGGCCAAAACTTCTCGCGGTGGCGATGAGCAGGCGCGTGAGGCGCTGATCAGCGAGCTACAATCCCTAAGCGACGACGAGTTACTGCTTGTTGTGCGCGCGTTCAACCAATTCCTCAACCTCGCTAACGTTGCTGAGCAATACCATACTGTGTCGCGCTCGGGTAACCAAGGTTTTTGCGAACTTGACCCATTAAAGCAGACTTTGCTGCGCCTCAAGCAAAGCCATGTGCAAGAGCACACCATCAAAGAGGCCATCGCACGACTAGATATCAACTTGGTATTGACTGCGCACCCAACGGAAGTGACACGACGCACACTGATTAACAAGCATGTGCAATTAAGTGATTGCTTAAACCTGTTAGAGCTGGGCGACTTGCTGCCGCAGGAACAACAAAAACTCCACGCGCGCATGCGTCAACTAATAGCTCAGGCGTGGCATACCGATGAAATTCGTCAACAACGGCCAACGCCATTGGATGAGGCGAAGTGGGGTTACGCGGTCATTGAAAATAGCCTGTGGCAAGCGGTGCCAGAATATGTGCGTGAGCTTGATGACACGCTGACTCAAGAGTTGGGTGTTGGTTTAGCAAGTGATGCTAAGCCGGTGCGTTTTACCTCATGGATGGGCGGCGACCGTGATGGCAACCCTTTTGTAACGTCGACTGTGACACAGAGCGTACTCGACCATGGCCGGTGGATGGCATTGGACCTGTATATTAAAGACATCAACCTGTTGATCAGTGAATTATCGATGTTCGCCTGCGATGATGCTTTAGCTAAACAGGCTGAAGGAGCCCATGAACCCTATCGTGCCGTATTAAAGCAACTACGTGAAAAGCTGACGCTCACTCATGAGTATCTCGAGGCCAAAATAACCGGGCAGTCGCCACGCGGCGAAAACATCATTACGGATATCACTCAGATAACGGATGTGTTAAAGGTCTGCGAGCGCTCGTTAGAGGCCAATAATATGGCCATCATTGCCCAAGGGCAGCTGCGCGATACGCTGATCCGCTGTCGTTGTTTTGGTTTGCAGCTCTCACAGTTGGATATCCGCCAAGACAGCGATAGACACGCACAGGTGCTCGGTGAGCTGACCGAGTACCTCGGCCTAGGTGACTACTGCCAGTGGGATGAGCAAGGCAAACAAGAGTTTCTCAAAGCAGAGTTGGCCAGCAAGCGGCCGTTATTACCTCGCAATTGGCAACCAAGCGAACAAAGCCAAGAGGTTCTCGACACCTTTAAAGTGATTGCCCAAAATCGCGCCGAAAACTTCGGCATTTACATTATTTCCATGGCTCGTCAGGCATCAGATGTGCTGGCGGTTAAGCTATTACTTCAAGAAGCAGGCTGTCAGTTTAACATGCCGGTCGCACCTTTGTTTGAAACTCTGGATGACCTTAATCGTGCGCCCGAAGTGATGCAGGCTTTATATAGCGATGATGTGTATCGCCAACACCTAGGCACTCATCAGTATGTGATGATTGGCTATTCAGATTCAGCCAAAGATGCAGGGATGATGGCCGCTGGCTGGGCACAGTATAGCGCAATGGAGTCTTTGGTACAGCTTAGTGAGGAGCAGGACGTTGAGCTCGTGCTGTTTCACGGGCGCGGCGGTACTGTTGGTAGGGGAGGAGCCCCAGCTGCGCAAGCGTTGCGCTCGCAACCGCCTGGGAGTTTGAAAAATGGCCTGCGGGTGACTGAGCAAGGTGAGATGATCCGCTTCAAGTTCGGATTGGCCAGTGTCGCAAAGCAAAGCCTGCATTTATATGCCAGCGCAGTACTTGAGGGGAATCTACTGCCACCCCCAGAGCCTGAGCCTAAGTGGCGTGACGTTATGGCTAAAATTAGTGACGCATCGTGCCAGCATTATCGTGCGACTGTGCGCGAGAACCCCGAATTTGTACCCTATTTTCGCAGTGCCACACCAGAGCAAGAGTTGGGTAAGTTGCCATTGGGATCGCGGCCTTCTAAGCGCAACCCCAATGGTGGGGTGGAAAGCTTAAGGGCCATTCCTTGGATCTTTGCTTGGTCGCAAAACCGTCTGATGCTGCCTGCTTGGTTGGGGGCCTATCAAGGTTTAGGAGCGGCGATTAGTGAATACGGTGAACATACGTTGCAACTTATGAGTCAGCAGTGGCCGTTCTTTCGCACCCGATTAGAAATGTTGGAAATGGTATTCTGTAAGGCGGATAGTTGGCTTAGTGCGCATTATGATCAGCACTTAGTGGCACCGCAGTTGCAGCACTTTGGCGAACGCTTACGCCAAGAGTTAGCGCAATCGGTAGCGCTGATCAAAGAACTAAGCCCAGAGCACACTTTATTAGGGCATCAGCCTTGGGTGCGTGAGTCTATTGCATTGCGCAACCCCTATACAGATCCGCTTAACGTCCTGCAGGTAGAGCTATTGAAACGAGCCCGCACTAATAGCTCGCAGGCATTAGATAAAGCCTTAATGGTCACCATGGCTGGTATCGCAGCGGGTATGCGCAATACCGGCTAACTAGGAGCGAGGCGGTGTATCAGCCGCCTCGCATATGAAACCCGCCATTGTGTGAATAACCGTAGTTCACACCTAGTCAAATAAGATGAGCGATCATCAAAGAGGCTACTTTCCTTGTGCAAATAAATAGCGCGGGAGCTCAACAGAGCAGAAATAGGGTAATAATAAAAATAGGCCAAGAGGGTCAAAATAAGGCTCGTTATATACAGCAAATTTTGGCTCGAATAAGTAGAAATTAAATTTAACCCTCTGAAAGTGTTGAAGTTCGATATTTGTATATCGTTCCATTTTAGGCTCGGATATCTCAATGCTCGTTTTCTACACATTAATACTGCTTAGACATTACTAATCCACTCTGGTAACTTTATGAAATTACTTACAAATATTAAGTGTGCGACTAACTCTTTGTTATTTGAATTTTGGCTTAACCCGAAATGCACGCTAATAAGCTGTTAGGTGTGAGGAGGTTTCAGTGAAAGTTAGCACCTGGTATGGCTCTGGAATATATGGGGTCAGAGTAGGGTCTAAAAATAGAGAAAACTATTTTGACCCTGCATGGGAAACAATAATCGTAGTTTTAGATGGTCAAGAATATACATTTAAACTAACTGATGGGTTTTGGAATGAGTGCCCAGAATTTAGGGAAAGTAAAGATGAGCCAGTGATTAAAAACTGGCTTTTGAAGTATAGAACATTGAATTGGCCAAATCGCCAGACACCTAAAATGGAGCTAATTCCTATAGAGCCCAAAAAGTTCAAATTAGTGCCGTAATTTCACCTAACAAACGTTTTAACCAAAGGACGCAAAACAGCGGGCTTGCGCTCCTTCGTCGCTAATTTTAGCCTGCTATTTTACGCCGGTTAAGCTAGGCGTTAGATTTAGGACTTACCCAAAAAAAGTAGACACCTTCTATAGTTAGAAAAGAGGTGTCTCATGACTAGAAAGAAAAGAACCCTGGCCTATACCGAAGAGTTTCGTCGCGAAGCGGTTCGAAGGGCGGAGCAACCCGGAAATACCAACAAATCCGTCGCCGAAGAGCTGGGGATCAGCGCCCAGCAAATTTATAACTGGCGTAGGCAATTCAACCGTCTTTCCGACAAGCAATTTAATACCGTTCAAGGCGTTGATTACTCGAAACATGAAAGTGAGGAACTGCGCCGTCTCAAGCGCGAGCTACACGACCTGAAAGAGGAAAATGAATTCTTAAAAAAGGCAGCTGCGTACTTTGCGAAAAGCCAGGAGTAAAGTACGCGCTGATTGCGCAGTATGTAGGCCAGTTCCGGATCACCTTGATGTGCAGAGCATTGAAAGTCTCACGCTCTGGCTTTTATCGTTACTTGAACCGAAAGCCGAGCGATAAAGCACAGAAACATGCTGAGTTGGCCCATCATGTGAAAGAGGCTTATGAGGTCTTTAAGGCACGCTACGGCGCGCCCAGGATAACATATGAACTAAATGCCAGCGGTGTTCGATGTAGCCTCAATACGGTCGCTAAAATTATGCAAGAGCTGGCTCTCAAGGCAAGAAATGGCAAGGCGTTTCGTTACAGTCGCAGTTGCTATTCAAACTCGAATGTAGAAGGGAATGTGCTTGCCCAGCAGTTCATCACAGAGCGTGCCAACAGGAAATGGGTATCAGATATCACTTATATTCGTGTTCGCGGCCAGTGGCTTTACCTGGCCGCTGTGATGGACCTGTTCTCAAGGGCGATTGTCGGTTGGGCATTAGACACGTCGATGACGGTCAAGCTGATTTCAGATGCTTTCAACATGGCACTGGCCCGCAGGGAGGTTGAACCAGGTTTGATGCTTCACTCAGATAGAGGCGTGCAGTACCGTGCGGTGGCCTATCAGGATTTAGTGCGTTCATCAGGTGCGATAATCAGCATGAGCCGAAAGAGCAATTGCTGGGATAATGCGGTGATGGAATCCTTCTTCAGTCGTCTCAAAGTTGAGCTGATTTATGCCGAGAAATTCCACTCGATACAACACGTTAAATCCTGTATGTTTGAATACATTGAAATATTTTATAACCGCAAACGACGTCACTCAGCGTTGGGTTATCTCAGCCCGCTGGAGTATGAACAACGGTTTGCGTAATAACCTGTCTACTTTTGATGGGGAAGACCAATTTCCAGAGGAAGTATGGAAGCATTTTTTGAATTCATAAAAATATTTGGTGGTGCGTCAGCGCTCATCGCGGTAGTTGTCTACGCTGTAAAATTAATAGTTGATATTTCCGTGAAGAAATCAATAGAACAATTGAAAGCGGACCTGTCTTTCGAACAGAAAAAGCGGGAGCAAGCAGCATTAGTAGCGGAAGCAATAGCAGACTGGATCGCGTACCCTACTGAAGTAGAAGATATTAAAAAGCTTCAGAAGCTGGTCTGGGAGGCGACTCTTTGGTTGCCAGACGACTTAGCTAAAGATTTTAATGATATGTTGGCTCACAAAGAAAAAACTGCAAAAGAGATGCTCGTCGCAGTTAAATCACACATCTGGCAACAGCAAACAGAGCTAAAGCCAGATGATGTTGTTCATTTTGAGTTGGGAAAGAAATCTAACAAATCAATGCAGCCGACCGCTGACGCGTCGGTTGATTGAGGCGTTATGTGCTCCGTTAGAAATATGGATAACCTGAAAAATTCGATTATGGCACTTGCTGCATCAGCAAAAGTCCAAGAGGCACTTTATCCAAGTTTCGCGGCTGTTGGTGATGAGTTGGTACTTGAGTTTGGTGAATGCTTAGACAACTTGAAAGTTAGCGATTTAACACCTGAACAAGCAGCATCTATTGAAGCGTTAGATGTTTTCATTATTCAGCATTCAGGTATGCAATTTTCAGCCATGTACCTTGAAAATAGTGCTCTATATGAAGATCCCAATTGGGATGAAATTAGGTCACTTGCCAAGCTGGTTGCTAAAGAAATGGGTTGGTCACTAACCGAACCAGTCAAACAAAAACATAGAATTGTAACTGGTTAGCTGAGAGCACATAACAAACGCATTAATGAATGGACGTCTTAAGCTTGGCTGACGCTCGTTCCTCGCTAATTTTAGCCAAGCTTAATCCGCCCATTATGCGGGCGTTAGCACGCAAGAGATACTGTGAAACACGTTTCATTACTAGTTGTTGTATTGCTTGTTGGCTGCTCCCCATCGTGGAGTGAGGGGCCATACGAGATTTATTGGATAGACGGTGTTAAAAGTCTTGGTTTTAACATCGGTGATGGAGCATATATCGGACGTATTGATGAGCCTAGGGTTATCAATGCAAATGAAAAATTCATATCAGTATATGCTTGCCCGGAAGGCAGTTGTGCTTATTACTACATAGATCGCATCAAAGACCATAAATTTGCAGAGCCTACAGAATTTGTATTTGGTCCGTATACGCATGAGGCATTTTCTGGGCTACAACAAAAATTATCATTGCCAGAACTAAGTGCGGAGTAAAGCATGCTAACAAGTCAATTAACTACGCGCCTTCGGCGCCGGACGCAGCAAAGCTACGCCGGTTATTGAAGCGTTATATACCTATGGATGCATTGAGTAAACTTCAAGAAAAAAATGACGCACATTCAAAACATCAGCGGGATACTAGCTGGGCTATAATTTGTGTGTTTTGCATACTAAGCCCATTGCTTTTCAGTTATGGGTGGGAATTTTATCACTCGTTTAAAGGATTAACCTTTGAGGCACTCCATCCATCTATTGTTTTAGTAGCTATGCTCGGGTTTGGTTTACCTATAGCCTTTATGGGGGATTTAATGTTACTTCATCGTGCCATTAAATTTTTACTGCTAGTTGCTGCCGAATGTTGGTTTATCTGGTTTTGGATTGTATCTCCATTGTCATGGTTGGCCTTCCTCCCTTTAATACCAGCTTATGTTTTATTAAAAGTGCAATTACCTAAAAATAAGGCTGGTGATTAACCGGTATATAACAAGCCACTGAAGCGGGACTCGTAACCGTTGGCTCGGTTTCGCTTGGCTACACATTTTAGCCAACAATTACTCGCTCCTTAGTGGGGCATTATACGTTTCTAGAGTACGGAGTAAATTAAGTGTCTGAAGAAGC